>Ga0102944_1002601_pt1 | contig 10421 bp, 6 predicted proteins | sample SalPonD_shore_MG_FD_78172 | JGI IMG/M metagenome (GOLD analysis project Ga0102944, IMG submission 78172) | Salt pond soil microbial communities from South San Francisco under conditions of wetland restoration - Salt Pond MetaG... | ecosystem: Environmental > Aquatic > Marine > Intertidal zone >... | reverse complement strand
TGTAAGGCCGTACCCAGCATTTCCGGATTCCCATCTTCAGCAACACCTTCTATCCCATTATCCGGAGCCGACTTGCCAGACATAAAAATTGGATTTGATCCATTATAAATGGCAAAGGCCCCCGGAGATAGCGGTACGGTCAATCCTGTCTTTTGCCCTAAACTGGCTTTAAGATTCATGGGATTCCCATCTTCGGCAAGGGCTTCCAGGCCATCCCCATAATCGGCTTGACCAAGTGTGTAAATCAACCCCTTCTGGTTAGCAGAATGTACCAGCCAAACGCCCGGAGAAATCAACACAGGTTTACCGCCTTCGGATGTTTGCAGGGTATTACTGTCGGATTCATTTTCGATACGTACTTTGAATCCGTACTTGCCGGTTGACATCAGCGTAATTTTGATCATCTGATCATTGGATGGCAAATTGGAATCGTCTACTAGGCGCACATTCGGATTATCATCGGCCGGACCGGTATTGGGGCCACTTTGTCGCGGCGCTTGGTTATCTCCCACACCGGGCTCCTGATCCTCCTCGGTACCGGCATCATACAAGTCAATTTGCGATGTAACATCACCTGTCACTTTCGTACCGTCATTGTTGTAAAGAGCAATGCCGTCTTCATCTGTCGCAAAAAACCAATCATTCGACTGGCCGAACATGGTAGCAAGCGAAAGGTGGGCACCAACCGGCGCAGTAAATTCAAATTCATAGGCATCGCCCGGCTTTAACGGTCCGGGATCCGAGGCGCTTACGGGAATCGTAAATGCATCACTTTTAAGAATCGGATAAGCCTGACCGGCATTTCTGACCGTAACCTCAAATTTTGCGTTTTGGAGGCTAGCGTGATTACCGTCTTTACATGCAGCTATCGCTAATGCAAAAACCACCAATAAAATCGGGATGGGAAATTGTTTATAAATTCGATCCATGGTACTTACCTGTTTAATTAGAGTTTATTACTACTCAATAGGTAAGCACCGGCGGATCCAATTTTGTCACGAAAGTATAACGAATCTCTATTAAGTCTATCACAGACAAGGTTAAAATTCGCCCATCTTCAGCTTATTGTTTAATTTTCCTGTTCATCATCTTTGGGATTCCCTGCTGCACCGCTCAATTTTGAAAGCGTCATCTTATGTATCAGCAAGCTACCCTGCCCCTCCGGCCTTAACCCGACACTGCCAGTAAAAAGTAGACCTGCGATCCTAAAAGGAAGAGGTTTTACAACTCAGCAATAAAAATATTGCGTGCCATATCGTGTCCTATGGCCTGTTCTTTACCTTCAAGCAGTAGCATTATCGGACCTTTGAAAGGGGCTTTTTCTTTAATGGTTATTTTTATCCCCGGAAGTAATCCAATTTTCTCCAGGTAGCGCAGCAGTTCAGGTTCTTGGTCCTTTACCCTGCTCACGATATACTGCTTGTTAGCCTGCGCCTCTATTAACGGATGGGCATCCATCTTTGGCATTAATCCCTCTTTTGTAGGGATGGGATCCCCATGCGGATCATGAGTAGGATCGTTGAGGACTTTAGCAATTTTGTCTTCAAAACGCTCCGATATATGATGCTCCAGTTTTTCGGCCTCATCATGCACTTCATCCCAGGAATAGCCCATAACCTCTAGTAGGTAAAGCTCCAGCAAACGATGATGACGAATGATTTCTAGGGCAATTTTTTGGCCTGATTTTGTAAGAGTTGCTCCTTTATATGATTCGTAATCAACAAGTCCCATTTTAGACAGGCGTTTTACCATATTGGTAGTGGAGGCCGAAGAAACACCCAATGACTCTGCAATCTTGGTTGTAGAGGCTCCTTTACCCTCCGATTCCAGGGTATAGATGGCCTTTAAATAATCTTCAACAGCCTGGCTTAAAATCATACAATTACAAAATCATACTTTCACTGATATTTTTCCCCTTACACAGAAGAAAATATCAAAATTTTTAATCACAGATATTTTTGTTAATCAACCAGCCGCTACAAAAATCTTTAATGGACCTCGATATTAAGCTTATCCAGGTACTCTTTAAATGATTCATCTTTGTATCGCTCGGCACCTACGTATGCTAATAGTTTATCAAAAATTTCCGAACGAAGAAATCCGGGCTGTTTACCCAGAATTTTTCCGTCCGAATCGATAAATATGGTAGTAGGTGTTCCTGAAACTCTGAATTTTCTCGCTAATGCTCGCTGGGTAACCTTTCGTCCGTTAAAAATTACTTTTTGATCAGATTCCACATCCAAGCTAACGGGATAGAAATATTTTTTCAGACTATCCTGAACCGATTTATTAGGAAACACTTGCTTGTGCATTCGTTGGCAATATTGACACCAGTCCGCTTCGGCAAATAACATGACTTTCATATTATTCTCAGAAGCTTGCTTTTGGGCGTTTCTCAATGACATCCAGCTGACGGGTTGGGCCATGGCAAGCAGAACACATGCAAACAAAAAGAAGAGTAAAAAGCCGGCATGTTTTTTCTTTGTTCCTAAATCTAAAAATGTATTCATTATTTCTTCAATTTAATAATCATCATCGTCATATCATCATGCTGTTTGGCTTCACCAATATAGGTACTAACATCTCGTGAAAGCTCTTGAAGGATCTCGGGGGCGGACATATCTTTATTCTTTTTGAGTAGATTATTGAGCCTATGCGTCCCATAGGACGTGTGATTTTCGTTCAGCGCCTCAACAATTCCATCCGTATAGAGAACCAGCACATCATCATCGGAAAACTCAAGTTTTACCTCTTCAATATTCTTATCAAATACCTCACTTTTTGTTAATCCTATACCTATACCTTTTGGTTGCAACTCTTCGACCACTTCTCCACGGGTATTCATTTTAAGAATAGGATTATGACCGGCACGAGCAAAATGAAATATCCCGTTTTTCAGATCTATAATTCCATAAATAAGAGAAATAAATATGCCACGCGGAGCATTATCGCAAAAAAGACGATTCGTTTTTTTTAGAATCTCAGCCGGGGATTCGCTTTCTCTGCATAAACTATGCAATATTCCTTTTATAAAAGTCATATAAAAGGCAGCCTGAATGCCTTTTCCGCTTACATCTCCAATTGTCACTGCGACTTTGTCTTTATCGAGTTGGATAAAATCATAATAGTCACCGCCGGTCTCATAGGCAGGCTGACAAATGGCTGCCAATTCCAGGTGATCAAATTCCGGCGTACGAAGCGGTAAAAAGGATTGCTGCACTTCACGGGCGATCTGTAATTCCTGCTTGATGCGCTCTTCCTGTGCCAGCTCTTCTACATATTCGGGCACATAATCAGATAATACTTTCTCGTCTTTTCCCCGAGACATGGCTACAAACCCTATGATCATCAAGAATGCTATCAATCCCAAGAAGAGAATGAAGATATATTCATCGAGTGAACCACCAACCACCCAACCGGAAGTCGTCAGTGTTAGTCCCATAAATAGAAAATGGGAAAGCAAGAGAGTCAGGAAATCCCATCTGATATAAATGAGAGTCAAAAAGAGCCCCAAAATACCACCGATTATGCTTTCAGCCCAAAACGGACCATAATGACCGGTTACCGGAATTACAATTACGCAAGCGATTACCATGGCAGCGGAAGCTGTAAGCCTGCTCTTACTCATGGCATACACCTGTCCCCCTAAAACGAGAAAAATACCTATTATAATTATCAGCGAACTCCACCCGCTATATAATGGCGTATATAAAAGTGGCCAGGCCGCCCTTTCGTGTTGAAAAACATGCCTGATATCGAAGTAAGCGTGGGGAAAAAGCCAAAGCGTTAAAGTCCATACACCCGCCAGAATAAAACTAAGGATCACCGAACGCACCAACATTGAACCAATGGGCTTATTATAAACCATACCCTGCCGAAGATAATCATACATCGCAAGCTTCTTGCCCCAATGCTGGCGATTGATGGAATCCCCAATTGAAAAGAACACAAACATGCCCAGTGAAGCAGCCGCACCGCCCAATCCGGCTCCTATCATGATACCAATAGTCTCAGTCCAGTCTGAAGAACCGGAGAATGGCCCCATATTAGGAAGTAGACTCATTAAAATGATCAGCGAAACCATTACACCGGCCAGAATAGAGACCACGAGAGCAGGTTTGGTGTCGATGGCCCTGGCACGAATTCTGAAAAAGAATATCACAAGACCCGCAAGACATAATAATAATATCAACGCATTTTCTATCAACGAAGCAATATCCTGCAACGAACTGCCCGATTGGGAATGCGGATTATAGACAGAGGAAATATCCAGAAGGCCGCCGGTGGCACTTATTTTAACGTTTAGAAAAAGTTGCTGATTCAACTTGGGATTTGCCAGCTTGAACCGAGCCATAGCAGTGTTAACCCCATCAATTCGACCCAATTGCACAGAATCTCTTTTGAATTCAGACTGCTGCCAACCGGTTTTTGAAAGGTAATGTGTAGCCATCTCAAACACATCCTGCCCGGACAATAAAAAAGGTCCGCGTCCATGCAATCGATCAGACAATTCTCTGATTTCTTTTCTCGAACTCAGGGAGTCGGGATGCCAGTTGTGCCGCACATCGATTATTAATTTTTGGGTAAGCACCGAGTCGCTATATTGCGATAAGACTGAAATCAGGCTGTCTTTTGCCGCTGTAAAAGCTGAAGCTATTGCCGGACGATTTACAATCTTATATGGCAAATAATCATTGGGATTTATGAATTCCAGGAATTCGCCTTCCGGTCTAAAACGAATCTTAATCGCATTATCCCTTTGGTTGGAACCGGACTGCTCATCATCCGAACCCGAACTCATACTAAAAGTCTGCCTGTCTTTAGCAATTTTTTTGAACTGAACCTCCCAATAAAACGGCTCAATATTGGATACCTCATTATTGCGAAAATAATCAATCATCTTTTCACGGCCCATGGTTGCCTGAAGGCTATCGAGCAATTTTTGATTGGCATGAAAACTAGTCTGAATCCGGTATTGGCTGGACTCATAACCTAATGATTCAAACTCAGATACAGCCTTTTTCTCAATCGACGCTTTACTCGATTTCAGGTTGATAATATGCCGAGGATCCTGGGATGGATAACCGATAAAAAACCATACGGCCGCCAAAAGGCCAACGACAAAGAAAAGATATTCCCGACTTGTTAGGTTCAACAGATATCTGGATGTATTTGGATTTGTTACTATAACACGTAGAATATGTGAAAATGTTTTGAGAATTAATATTACACTATCATTGTTATTAAGAGCGCTTATTTTAATTAGATAATAATTCCATGTGCCTGATTGTTTTTTCGTATAAACAGCATCCCGATTATGATCTTGTTTTTGCTGCTAACAGAGACGAAAATCACAATCGTCCGACGCGCCCGGCTCAATTTTGGGATGACCACCCTGACTTGCTGGCAGGGAAAGACTTAAAAGCAGGAGGTACCTGGATGGGCATTACTAAAGAGGGTGCCTTTTCGGCATTGACTAATTACCGGGATCCATCCATTCAAAAAGAAAATCCACCCAGTCGCGGCCATTTAGTCCTCGATTATTTAATCGAATCCCGATCTCCAGCATCCTATTTGCAGCAGGTTGATAAAAAGGCCGATCGATACATGGGCTTTAATCTCTTAACCGGATCACCGAACCAGCTGGGCTATTACTCAAATCAGGAAAGAACAATTAAAATTTTGGAACCCGGTCTGTACGGATTGAGTAATCATCTGCTCGACACTCCATGGCCAAAAGTCAATAATGCTAAAACACAATTGGATACAATTATAAAAGACAAGAATACTTCCGAAGAAGCCCTTTTTAGCTTACTGGCAGATGAACAAAAGGCAAATGACAATCAACTGCCCAATACCGGTATCCCCAAAGAAATTGAAAAGAAGGTTTCCTCCATTTTTATCAAAAGTGACGGGTATGGTACTCGTTGCTCTACAATTTTGCTTATCGGCAAGGGTGGACAGGTAACATTTGCCGAACGCCGGTTTAAACCGGGTACGAAGGAAGCTGAGGATGAAAACCGGTTCGAATTTATGCTTACCGAAACGGCTAAATAAGGTTTTGAAACACAACCTTATACTATCCGGAATAAAGTGCCCCATGCCTAACCTGTTTCAGGATCTGCTGCAGCAGTAGCATAAAAACAGATGGCACTCTGCATTCCGTTCGCAATTACATATTGCATAATTCTGCGGTTATTAACGCAAAAGCAGGTTTTTAAGCTAGCCTACTGATAAACCTAATCGAGCCTTGTAACCTCTGGTTCCCTGCCAACCGGTACATAATCTTCGGGATTAGGTATCTTTCCAAACATAAATATGATTCCCGGAATAATGGCAACACCGACTCCGTAAACCAACCACCAGGGAATATCTAAAACGAGCATTTCCACCATCCCCAGAATACTGAGAAATCCAACCACCATAGCGTATGGCATTTGGGTATTGACATGCTCTATATGGTTGCACTGCGATGCAATTGAGCTCAAAATGGTAGTGTCGGAAATCGGGGAACAGTGATCACCCCAAACGGAACCGGCCAAAACGGCACTTACACTCGCGTAGATAATCTCGTTCGTCATGGCAATCGGGATGCCCGAATTACTGCCGATCTGCCAAGCCAGAGGTACAACCAGCGGCATCAGAATTCCCATCGTGCCCCAGCTAGATCCCGTCGCAAAGGACGTTAAGGCTGAGAGTGTAAGAATAAGCGCCGGCAGCCAATAAGGATTCAGTGTATTCCCAAATACTGAGATCAGGTAGTCGGCGGTGCCGAGCTGAACGGTAATTTCGCTGAGCGCCCAGGCCATCACTAAAATGAGCAATCCATCAAACATGGTATGCATGCCGGTCATCATCCCCTTGAGCAAATCTTCAATATTGAGCAGCTTCCGTGCCAATGTGAGAATTGCTGCAATCACCAAAGACATCAACGATCCCCACAAAAGCGCTTTATAAGAATCAGCCGTTTCAATAATAGATTGGATGGAATTGCCCTGCCCGGTAATAAAAAGCCCAAAAATAGTACCAAACACCAAGATAATTATCGGGATGACCGCATGGGCCCAGTGGGATACTTTTTGTTCTTCTTCATCCTCGGCAATTTTTTCCTTCCAGAGGTTATACTGATCAAGCTTGGGATCGTGTTTGGCTTTATACAGGTTAATGCGGGATTTCAACATGGGACCAAAGTCACGACCGCTCCAGGCTATCATCACTACAAAAAAAATAGTGAAGAAAGAGTAAAAGTTATAAGGCAGAGAATTCACAAACACTGAATATGCGGATTCATTAAAATCCGGCATCTTGGACTCAGCCTCGGCAATAAATCCTACCATCGCACCTATCCAGGTACTCACCAAAGCTATGGTTGCAACCGGGGCAGCAGTAGCATCCACCAAGTAAGAGAGCTTAGCGCGAGAAATACGCAATTTATCAGTTAGGGGACGCATGGTATTGCCCACAACCATGGTGTTGGCATAATCGTCGAAGAAAATAATGAACCCCATCAACGCAGTAATTAACTGGCCCTGAACTTTGGTTCTCACAAAACGGGTGATGGACCGGATAATACCGCGCGTGCCTCCGTTGTCGGTGATGATGCCGACCATGCCGCCGATCAACAGCGTAAAAACAATGATGCTCATATGACTGACATCAGCTGTGGCCGGTACGATATAACCGCTAAGCGCAGTAAAAAAACTGCTGAAGAACCCGCCAAACGAAAATCCGCCAACCAAAAAGGCACCGGACCAAATCCCTAAAAAAAGGGCAAAAAGTACCTGGCGAAAGATTAGAGCTACAGCTATAGCAATAAGTGGAGGGAGAACGCTTAACCAAGTGCCCTTGGCAATAATGGGTAGTGTGGCAGTTGTTTCGGGGGAGACCTGAACCATGCTAATTCCCATTAACATAACCGCCGAAATAATGATACCGAAGAGTAATTTTTGTTTCATTCCCGCTCTTTTTGTTGGAATATGATCTGCAAGAGATGCTTTACAGATCATTTAATGAATAATAACACACCTTACGGTTTCTCGTCTCTCTATCAAATATCGAACCGACGGGAATAATTTACAATAGGAAGAATAAAAAAATTAAAATAAACACAGGCCGGGTTTTAGAAACCTGGCCTGTGTTATGGTAAGTATGTAATCTTAACCAAGCTTTTCGATTGCGTTATTAATACGGCGGATGGTCGTTTCTTTGCCTAATAATTCTATAGTAGGCATTAAATCAGGCCCGTAGCCCATTCCTGAAATGGCCACACGCAATGGCATCATCAACTTGCCGAAACCGACATCGTGTGCATTAATTACAACTTTGACTTTATCCTTGAGTATTTTAGCCGTGAATTGCTGTGGTGCCAGCTTATCGATTTCATCAATATAGGCATTAAGTAATTCAACGCTGCCATCTTTCCATTTTTTCAATGCCTGATCTTCATACTCTTCCGGGTCCTCAAAGAAAAATCGTCCCATCGAAACAAAATCCTCGATCTTGCTCACACGATCCTTCATCAGTGGGATAATCTTCTTCATATATGCTTCATCCGGATCGATACCGTGCTCTTTGGCAATTTCCTTGACTCGGGGATAAAGCTCATCAGCCGGCTTTTCGCGCAGGTAGTGCTCGTTGTACCAGATCAGTTTTTTGTAATCAAACACGGCCCCGCCTTTGCTCACTCGATCCAGCGAAAAAAGATCGATCAGCTCATCCATAGAATGGATTTCGGTATCGTCGCCGGGACTCCATCCCAGATATGCCAAAAAATTGACTACTGCTTCCGGCTCAAATTTCTGTTCAATGTAATCTTTGGTATTAATTGGGATCCCCTCTGTTTCGGCTTTACGCTTTGACAGCTTTCCGCCGCTTGGGGACATGATCAGCGGGAGGTGTGCCATCCGGGGCGGTTCCCACCCGAAATATTCGTACATCAAAATGTGCTTGGGGGTGCTGCTGAGCCATTCTTCTCCGCGTATTACATGCGTAATATTCATCAGATGGTCATCCACAACATTAGCTAAATGATAAGTCGGCATTCCGTCGGACTTGAGAAGCACCTGATCATCGAGTCCCTTGCTTTCAAAGGAAACGAAACCACGAATTTCATCCTCGAAACGAACAGTCTCACGTCGCGGTACTTTCAGACGAATCACATGCTCTTCGCCGGCTTCTAGTCTTCGCTCAACTTCATCTTCGGGAAGCGTGAGGCTATTTTTCATCGACATGCGGGTAATTGCATCATATTTGGGAGATGGATTCCCGGATTTTTTCAATCGCTCACGCATATCGTTAAGCTCTTCGGGTGTATCAAAAGCATAATAAGCATGCCCTTGTTCTACGAGCTGCTCGGCGTACTGGCGATACATATCTTTACGCTCGCTTTGGCGGTAGGGACCTACATCACCGGGATTTTCCGGTCCTTCATCAATCTCCATACCAACCCATTTCAATGATTGCTTAATATCTTCTTCAGCGCCCTCTACATAGCGGGTCTGATCGGTATCTTCAATACGTAATACAAAAACGCCGTCATTTCCTTTTGTAAATAAATAATTATACAATGCCGTCCGAAGTCCACCAATGTGTAACATACCGGTGGGTGATGGTGCAAATCGCACACGTACGGTACTATCCATAAATCTATTTTATTAGTTTGAATAATTTTCGTTTCGATGGCCTCAAAAATAAGGCTTATCGTACAGTAGTGCTAATGATTAATACTTGATCAGTGAGGGGTAACGCATAATACGTGATGCGTAATGTGTATGCTATTCTTTCATTGGCAAATAGCTTAGATATCGTTGTCAATATTTTAATTCTGAGAAGAGATATTTTGCCCCACCAAGATATGCCGGCTTTTAAAGTACCGGTCTTTAGCTTCACGCGCTGATCCTAAGCTATTTCATAAAATCTTGCTTGCTCTTTATGAGAATGTCTTGAATATCCCTCTGTTATATTTGCACTAATTGATCCTGTGGATCTGTAAAGCCAGTCGGAAAGCGAGAACAATTTCCGGTTTAAAATAGGTTTGGTATCTCTCCAAGCCAGATCGAACGTAAGCAGGACAATGCGATAAACTTTTAGCGTCCAAACGGCATCTTTTTTAATTTCATCAGGAATTTTTTTATCCAATTTTTAAAATCCATATTTCTCAAAATATTTAATATTTATATAGGTAAGATCGATTTTTGAGCAATTTCTTACAGAATATTTATTCGAAAGATTCAAAACATGCATTACGCATAACGAATCACATGTTACTTAAAAAATGAAATTAGCCCTTTTGCTTCCGCAATTTGCTCCCAACCTGTACGATTTGGCAACGATGCTTCGCGCCGACCGTATCATTCTGCAGGATATAGAACAATGGTCCCGCAAAAGCCGGGTGCACCGGGCCCAGATCCGTACACCGGAGG
>Ga0102944_1002600_pt1 | contig 10421 bp, 9 predicted proteins | sample SalPonD_shore_MG_FD_78172 | JGI IMG/M metagenome (GOLD analysis project Ga0102944, IMG submission 78172) | Salt pond soil microbial communities from South San Francisco under conditions of wetland restoration - Salt Pond MetaG... | ecosystem: Environmental > Aquatic > Marine > Intertidal zone >... | reverse complement strand
GGCCGCACATTCGCCTTCGAAGCCTTCCCGACAGTGGAGCAGCAGCGAGGCCATGGCCGCCGGCCGATCAGCGCCCGGCGGCGGGCGGCGCCCGCTTGTCTGCCCGAGCTCGCTGACCACGTCGATTTCCCCCCACGCCACGGTCCCCGAGGCGGGGCCCGTATTTGACCCAATCTTCTCAAGGAGTGCTGCGCGACGGTCGATGATACGCCAAGGGGGCGCTGGACGGGACCGGGTTCGGCAACGACGCGCCCCAATCGGGGCTGCCGGGACCGCAGGGGGGAGAGACAGCTGATGAGTGCAGCAGGAGTTCTGTGGACCGTCATGGCATTGCTGGCCATGGTCGGCGTGGGCTATGGGGTGCTGATCTACAACCGTCTGGTGGCGTTGAAGCACAACGTGGGCCAGGCCTGGTCCAATATCGACGTGCTGCTCAAGCAGCGCCACGACGAGCTGCCCAAGCTGGTCGAGGTGTGCAAGCAGTACATGGGCTACGAGCAGCAGACCCTGGAGAAGGTCATGCAGGCCCGGGCCCGGGTGGCCGCCGCCCGGGAGCGCCAGGACGTCGGTGCCCTGGGCCGGGCCGAGAGCCAGCTGCGCCTCGGGCTCGGCAACCTGTTTGCCGTGGCCGAGGCGTATCCCGAGCTCAAAGCCAACGATAACTTCCGCCACCTCTCGGACCGGGTGACCGGCCTGGAGAACACCATCGCGGACCGGCGCGAGTACTACAATGCCAGCGCCAACGCCAACAATATCCGCATCGAGCAGTTCCCCGACGTCCTGATCGCCCGGCGCTACGGCTTCAAGCCCTTCGGCCTGCTGGAGTTCTCCGAGCAGGAGACGGCGGACGTGAACCTGGGACAGCTGTTCGCGGGCTGACCGGTCGATGGCGTTCGGGGGCATTGCCCACTGGCTGCGCCACCTGCCGGGCCTCTGGTTCGCGGTCGTGGTGGCCGTCCTCGGGGCGGCCATGGCGGCGGGCTTCCTGCTCATATGGGGGAACCTGCGCCGTGCCCGCATCATCGAGGATACCCCTACGGCCCGTCTGCGCTCGGCGCCCCAGGGCTATGTGGAAATCGAGGGTCGCGGATCCGTCATGGACGGGCCGCCGATCCGCGCCCCCCTGACCGGCACACCCTGCCTGTGGTGGCGCTATCGGGTGGAGCGGCGCCACCAGCAGGTGGACCGCCGGGGGCGGCGTTCCGGCTACTGGGCCACGGTGCACGGCGGACACAGCGACGACCTGTTCCTGCTGGAGGACGGCACCGGCCGGTGTGTGGTGGATCCCCATGGTGCTGAAGTCACCCCGGGGGTGCGGCAGGTCTGGTACGGGGACAGCGAGTGGCCGCGCCTGGGGCCGCGCCTGGGCGGCGGGCTGTTGGGCGCCCTGGGGGGCGCCTACCGCTATACGGAAGAGCGGCTCATGGCCGGGCCCCTGTATGCCCTGGGCTGGTTCCGGACGGTGACCAACGCGGATCTTCCCGTCGCCGAGGAGGTGCGTGCGGTGCTGCGCCAGTGGAAGCGCGATCCCCCGACCCTGGCGCGTCGTTTCGACATCAACGGCGACGGGCATGTGGACGCCGGTGAATGGAGCCAGGCCCGGCAGATGGCCATCCGGCAGGTCCTGCGTGAACGCCGGCGGGCGACCGCCACGGCCACCAATACGCTGGTCCGCCCCGAGGAATCGGATTATCCGTTCATTCTCGCCGCCGAACGCCAGGAGGCGCTGGCGGGCCGCTACCGGCTGCAGGCCCTGGGGGCGCTGGCAGGGCTGCTCCTGGTCGGGGCCGGCCTGCTCTGGGCGCTGGCCGTGCGGCTGGGCTGAGCCGGCCTGTGCCGGCTCAGCGCTGGTAAGTGGCCACCAGCCGGGTTTCGGCCAGGACATGGCCTTTCATGGCCTGCTCCAGCGCCTTGGCGGTGGGGTGGTTCAGATCCGGCAGAACCGTGTCCAGGGCATAGAGCTTGTGCACATAGCGGTGACGTCCCACCGGAGGACAGGGGCCTCCATAGCCGGTGCGGTTCCAGTTGTTGGTGCCCTGGCGGGTCTGTCTGGGCAGCTCGTCCGGGGCAACGGCCTCGGGCAGCCCGCCGGTGTCCGGCGGCAGATCGTAGAGCACCCAATGCACCCAGATCATCCTGGGGGCGGCCGGGTCCGGGGCGTCGGGATCGTCGATGATCAGCGCCAGGCTCTTGGTGCCCGCGGGCAGACCGGACCACTGCAGGGGCGGGGAGACGTCGGCGCCGTCGCAGGTATAGCGCTTGGGTATCTCCCCGTGTTCCCGGTAGGCATCGGATGTCAGCGTAAAGGACATGGAGTGACCTCCCTGGTTCACCTCGTTCGGACCACTTCCCGCAGCCTGGGCCCCCGGGGCGGTGAGCCAGAGCAGGGCGAAGAGCAGGGCGCTCGGCGCTGGCAGGCGTGACATGTTGTGTTTCCTCCGCCGTTGGCGAGGCCATTGTTTCAGCCGCGTGCGGCATGGGCAAATGGCCGGAATCGTGGCCATAAGCATAGCCGGTCACTCCGCCCGCAGTGCTTCCACGGGGGCCAGGCGGGCCGCCCGTCGGGCGGGCAGCACGCCGGCCACCAGGCCGATGGCCATGGACAGCGCCAGCGCCAGCAGCGCATAGGACCACGGGGTATGCACGGGCAGGGCGGGAACCGCCAGATGGAGCAGACGGGCCCCTCCCGCCCCCAGCACCAGCCCGGCGAACCCGCCCAGGGCCGCCAGGGCCGTGGCTTCCCCCAGAAACAGCTGCAGCACCTGGCCCCGGCTGGCCCCCAGGGCGCGCAGCAGACCGATCTCCGCCGTGCGTTCGGTGACGGCGATGGTCATGATGGTCAGGATACCCACCCCGCCCACCAGCAGGGAGATGCCCCCCAGCAGCCCCACCGCCAGGGTCAGCACGTTGAGCACCGAGCCCAGCACGTCCAGCATCTGCTGCTGGGTGGTGATGGTGAAGTCGTCGCTACCGTGGCGGGCGGTGAGTATGCGCCGTATCCCGGCCACCACTTCGTTGACGGGGGCGCCCTCGGCGTAGAGCAGGTCCACCTCCATCAGGCTGTCCCGGTTGAACAGCGCCAGGGCCCGGGCGGCGGGAATGTACACCGTGTCGTCCAGATCGAAACCCAGGACGGTGCCCTTGGGCTCCATGGTGCCGATGACCACGAACCGATCGCCGCCCACCCGGATGCGTTCGCCCAGGGGGCTGGCATCCCCGAACAGTTCCCGGCGCAGGGTGCTGCCCAGCACGGCGAAGGCCCGCGGCGCTTCCGGATTGTCCGCGGGCAGGAAGCGTCCACTGGCCACCCGGAAGGTGAAGGCGCGGGGGAACTGGTGACCCACCCCGTAGACGGTGGTCCGGCGGGCCCGTCCGGCGCCTTCCACCTGGGCGTTGCCCTGTACGATGGGCACCACCGCCCGGGTATAGGGGATGCGTGCCAGCGCCTCGGCGTCGGCAATGGACAGGGGGCGCACCGTGCCGAACACGCCCACGGACGCGCCGTGGGTGGTGGCCTTGCCGGGGTTGATGCCGATCAGGTTGGTGCCGAACTGGGTGAACTCGGCCAGCACGTACTGGTGGATCCCGGCGCCGATGGACGTGAGCAGGACCACCGCCGCGATGCCCACGGCGATGCCCGAGCCGGTGAGCACGCTGCGCAGGCGCTGGGCCGTGATGGACCGCACCGTCAGGCGCACGAAGTCCGCGCTCAGCATGGGGGTCCGCCTCCCCCGGGTCGGGTTGGGGCTTGTCGGGATGCGCTAACCGGCGCCATGGCTGCGCCCTCAGTGCCGGGCCAGCGCCTGCACCGGGTCCAGGCGCGCCGCGCGCCGGGCCGGCAGGGTGCCGAACACCAGGCCCGTGCCCAGGGCCACGCCCACCGCGGCGCCCACGGCCCACAGGGGCGGGCGGGCGGGCAGCACCGGGTAGAGATAGGCAAGCAGCCAGGTGCCGGCACCGCCCGCCGCCAGACCGGCGAGGGCCCCCAGCAGGGACAGCATGGCGGCCTCGGCGAGGAACAGCACCAGGATCTGCCGGCTCGGCGCCCCCAGGGCCTTGAGCAGCCCGATCTCGCCGGTGCGCTGGGAGACCGCCACCAGCATCACGTTCATCACCAGGATGCCGGCCACCGCCAGGCTGATGCCGCCGATGCCGGCGACGGTCAGGGTGAGGGCGCGGAAGATCTTGTCGAAGGTCGCCAGGACCGCGTCCTGGGTCACCACCGTGACGTCCTCCTCTCCCTGGTGGCGGTCCCGGAGGGTGTTGACGACGAAACGCTTGACCCCGGGGACGGCCTCCCGGCTGCGCGCCTGCACCAGGATACGGAACAGGCTGGGGGCGTTGAACAGACGCTGGGCCGAGGCCACCGGGATGATGACCAGTTCCTGGATGTCCACCCCCAGGGAACGCCCCTCGGACCTGAGGATTCCGATGACCCGGAAGCGCCGGTCCCCGATGCGCACCCACTCCCCCAGGGCCCGGTGGGCCCCGAACAGCTCATCGCGCACCTTGGCGCCCATGACCACCACCGGGCTGCCCCGCTGGGGATCGCCGGCGGGCAGGAACCGGCCCTGGGCCAGCTCCAGGTGACGGACTTCCCGCAGCTGCGCGGTGGACCCCATCACCGGCACGTCCCGTTCCAGCCCGCCCCAGGACACCGCGGCGGAACCGATCACGATGGGGGCCACCCGCCGCACCCGATGGCTGCGGGTCAGGGCCAGGGCGTCGTCCAGAGTGAGGTCCCGGGGCGTGGCGGCCATGCCCATGGGCATCCCCCCGCCGGTGGTTTCCGAGCGCCCCGGCAGCACGATGACCAGGTTGGTGCCCAGGGAGGCGAACTGGCCGGTGACATAGCGCCTGGCCCCGTCCCCCAGGGCGGTGAGTACCACCACCGCGGCGACGCCGATGGCCATGGCCAGGATCATCAGCAGGCTGCGGGCCCGGTAGCCCCGCAGTGCCCCGAAGGCGAAGCCGGCTGCGTCCTCAGCCTTCATGGTCCGGTTCCCGGCGGTCTTCGACGATGCGCCCGTCCAGCATGCGCACCCGCCGGCGCGCCCGCCGGCCCAGCTCCGGATCGTGGGTGACCACGATCAGGGTCATGCCCGCTCCATGGAGGCTTTCCAGCAGGGCGATAATCTCGTGGCCGGAAGTGCGGTCCAGGTTGCCGGTGGGTTCGTCGGTGAGCAGCATGGCCGGCTCCAGGATGGTGGCCCGGGCGATGGCCACCCGCTGGCGCTGGCCTCCCGAGAGCTGATCCGGGCGATGGTGGGCGCGGTCGGACAGACCCACCGCCTCCAGCACCGCATCGACCCGCCGGCGGCGCTCGGCGGGCTCGAGACCTTCCAGGACCAGGGGCAGCTCCACATTCTCCGCGGCGGTCATGCGCGGAATCAGATGGAAGAACTGGAAGACAAATCCGATCTGGTTGCGCCGGACCCGGGCCTGCTCGGCATCGTCCAGACCGGTGACATCCCGGCCTTCCAGGAGGTAGCGGCCCGTGTCGGGGCGATCCAGGAGCCCGAGGATGTGCAGGAGGGTGGATTTGCCCGAGCCCGAAGGGCCCATGATGGACAGGTACTCGCCGCGCTGCACCTCAAGGTCCACGCCATCCAGGGCATGGACCGCCTGATCGCCCACCTGAAACACCCGCGCCACTTGCTCGAGCCGGATCATGGCGCGCCCGTGGCAGGCTCCGCTCGTCCGTAGGCGCCGGCCTTGACGCCTTCACGGTCCACCGAGGTCACCACCTGCTCCCCCGCCTTCAGGCCGGAGACAACCTCCGTGTACTGCCAGTTGGACAGCCCAGTCTTGATCTCCCGGGCCTGGATCAGGCCGTCGCCGGGACGGTAGACCAGCACCCGGTGGCCCTCCAGCACCGCTTCGGTGGGCACTCGCAGCACGTTCCGGTGGGTGGCCAGGATCACCTCGGCGTCCGCGCTGTAGCCGGGCAGCAGGCCTTTTTCCGAATCGGGGTGGGCGAAGCTCACCTCCACGTCCACGGTGCGCGCCTGCTGCTCCACATCACTCACATAGGGCGCGATCCGCTTGACCGTGCCGGCGAAGCTGCGCCTGGGAAAGGCGTCCAGGCTGATGCGGGCCGCCATGCCCGGTCGGATGGCCGGGGCGTCCACTTCGTCGATGGGGGCGCTGACGTACAGGCAGCTGTTGTCGATCAGATCCACGGCGGGGGGGGTGGGTACGCCAATGGGCGAAGGGGTGACGAACTCCCCCAGTTCCCCGTTGATCTCGGCAATGGTGCCCGGAAACGGCGCACGCAGCACGGTGCGCTGCAGGTTGGCGCGGGCCACCTGGACCCGGGCGGCGGCCACCTGGGCCTGGGCGCGTGCCGCCTGGCAGCCGGCCCGGCGGGCCTTGGCGTCGCCCCGGGCCGCATCGACGCTCTCCTCGGAGGCCAGTTGACGGGTCTTGAGCTTCTCCTGGCGCTGGGCCTTGCGCTCGGCCACGTCCGCGACCGTGCAGGCCTCCTCGGCGCTGGCCCGGGCGGCCACCGCTTCCTGGCGGGCCAGGGTGAGCTGGGCCGAAAGATCGTCGTTCCACATGGCCAGCAGCACCTGCCCGGCCGCAACCCGCTCGCCTTCGTGGACCGGCAGACGGGCGATCTGCCCCCCGAGGGCGGGCGACAGCTTCGCCCGCCGGCAGGCCTTGACGGTGCCGGCGCGGGTATTGGCCACCGTGGATTCCACCGTGCCGCGCTGTACCGCCTGCGCCACGATGGGCACCGGCCGGGGACGGGTCCAGTACCAGGCCAGGGCCGCGACGGCGGCGCCCGCCAGCGCCAGCAGGAGGATGCGTCGGATGCTGCGTGTCATGGTGTCCTCGCCAAGCCTCGAAGGAGGGGCGGGCGGTCCCCGCCTTGGGCCCCGGGCGCCATTATGGCGCGGCCGCGGCCGGCTCCGGCATGAGGCAGATCAGGTTTGCGCCGGATCGCGCCGGCCCTAGTCCCGGCTCTAGTCCCGGGGCAGGGTCACCCGAAACACCACGCCGGCCCCGTCCTCCCGGTTCTCCGCCCGGGCGTGCCCGCCGTGGAACTGGGCGATCAGGCGCACGATGTACAGGCCCAGTCCCAGGTGGGGGCTGTCCCCCCGGTCCTCGCGAAGGGACACCAGGGACTCGAACAGCCGGTCGGCCGTGCCCGCAGGCAGAGGCGGCCCGTCGTTGATCACCTCCAGGACCGCCTGACCCGGCGTGGCGCTCAGGGCGATGCGCACCGGCCGGTCCGGCGGGCCGAAGTCCATGGCATTGGCCACCAGCTTGTCCAGAAGCTGAGCCAGCAGGTCGGGCACCCCGGTCAGCATGACCGGCCCTGCAGGGACGTCGGCCTCGAAACGGCGCCGGGGATAGGCGTCCCGGTAGCCGGCGGTGCAGCCCGAGACCAGGGCCGCCAGGTCGAACCGCTCCCGTTCGGCCTGCTGCAGGGCCTGCTCCAGGCGGGTGGCCTCACTCAGGCGGGTGAGGATGGTCCCGAGCCGGTCCAGGCCCTCCCGGGCCCGGGTAATGTAGGGACGGCTCTGGGCCGGCAGGTCCAGGTGCTCCAGGTTCTCCAGGGAGGAGCGCACCACAGTCAGGGGGGTGCGCAGCTCATGGGACAGGCGGCCCGCCATGCCCTCCAGGTAGCGGGTGTACTCGGCCAGACGCTGGAGCACCCCGTCCACGCCCCGGGCCAGATCCCCCAGCTCGTCCCCGGCGCGGCGCCCGGAGATGGCGGCCGGCTGCACCCGCCCGTCAGGGCCGATGGCCGCGTCCAGCTGGTTGCGCAGGCGGCGGATGCGTCCGGACAGCCGGGAGGCGAACAGCACCAGAGCCAGGGTGGCGGCGGCGAACACCACCAGGGTGACGTTGAACAGGTTCACCATGGCTCGGTTGCGCAGGGTGAGGATCGCGTTGCCGGTCTGCTCGGCCACCACCGCTCCGGCCACCGTCCCGCCGTCGTGGATGGGATAGGCTGCGGAGAGAATCACCGCCCGGGCGTGGGGCGTGTGCCGCCAGCGCACCGCGCCATGGCCGGCCAGGGCGGCCTGCACGTCGCTGCCCTGCAGCCGCGAGGCGCCGGCCAGCGCGTCGTCGAACTGATCCGTGGGCTGGCGCAGCACGAGTCGGTAGATCAGGTTCAGCAGACCGCCATTGTCGGCCCGGGGCCCGGCGCCGTTGCGGGCCAGGGTTTCGTCCGGCGGCGGGCGCAGGCTGCCGGTCAGGGCCAGCACCCGACCCTGGCGGTTCACCACCCACAGCCGGGCGTTGGCCCGGGACAGGCCCCGCAGGATGGCCTGAATGCGCGGCGACGGGGTCATCACCGTGCCCAGCGCCGCCACGGTCGTCACGCCTGCGGTGCCGATCACTTCCCGCACGGTGCGCCGCCGTGGGTCGTCCACGTCGGCGACGGCGAAGGCCAGTTTGTTTCCTACCAGGGTTTCGGGAATCCGCAGCTCCACGGTGTAGCCGCCGGGTGTCTCCTGCCACTCCCCCTGGATGCGCACTTCCGGATGCGGCGCGCCGTGTCCGGCCGCATCGACTTCATAGGCGTTGACCCACCCCGGGGCCCGGGTGGTGAGCAGGTAGCGGTGAAACCGGCCGGCCGGGTCCTGCAGGGCGATGATCAGATGGTCGCTCTGATCCAGGCGCAGACTGTCCGGGGCCCGGTAGACCCGGTGATCGTCGCGCACCAGAAACAGGGCGTACAGATAGCTGCCCCGCACCCCCACCAGATTGCGGAAGCTCAAAGAATCCGGCGGACCGCTGCCGGCCAGGCGATGCTCGGGGCCGTAGGTGAGAGCCCGGTCCAGATAATCGCTCCAGTCCTCGGCGTAGCCGTCCAGCTGGATCGGATTCTTCAACGGGTAGGCGTAAAGGTCCCGGTCTTCGCGCAGGGCGCGCACCAGGTCCGGGCGCGGTGTCATGAGCCGGGGCCGGTCATCCAGCACCGTGGCCACCGCCCGGGCCGTCCCCAGCAACGTGCTTTCCTGGGCGTGGCGCAGGAAGCCGTCCATCTCGCGCACGTAGCGATACCCTGCCCAGGGAATGCCCAGCAGGGCCAGCGTCACCAGCAACAGCTTGGTGCGCAGGCGCAGCCGCGGGCGGATCACCGAGCCGGTTTCCAGCGGTAGCCCATGCCGTAGACGGTTTCGATGCACCCCGGGTCGGCACCGGCCTCGGCCATCTTGCGACGGATGCGCTTGATATGGGAGGTGACCGTGGAGTCGTCCACCACCGTGCTGGCCTCGCCCATGAGCTGGTCCCGGGACCGCACATGGCCGGGCCGGCGCGCCAGGGCGTGGACGATCCAGAATTCGGTGACTGTCAGCTCCACCGGGGTCTCGTCCCAGCGGGCACTGAGGCGCTGGGTGTCCAGCTCCAGGGCCCCCGCGTTGACCAGATCCTCCTCCCGGGGTGCGGACTCCAGGGCCTCGGTGCGCCGGAACAGGGCCGCCACCCGGGCGCCGAGATGGGGCAGGCTGATGTCCTTGGTCAGATAGTCATCGGCGCCCAGGCGCAGTCCGGAGATGATGTCCATGTCCTGGTCCCGGGCGGTGAGAAAGATGATGGGCACGGTGCGGGACAGGGCGCGCAGCTCGCGGCACAGATCGAAGCCCCCCTCGACTTCGTTACCCAGTCCGATGTCCAGGATGGCCAGATCGGGCAGGCGGGTGCGGAAAGCCTGCAGGGCCTCCTGGCGGGCAGCGTAGCCCTGGACCGTATAGCCCTGGCGGCGCAGCACGTCGGCATAATTCTCCCGGATGGCGGGCTCGTCCTCGACGATGGCGATTCGGCGGCTCATGGATCACGCAAGGGTCGGCGGCAATTTCCATCTTTTTGCCACAATTCACCCGTCCGTGGCCAGAATGCGGCAACCGTGGCGCCGCTTCGGCGCGATGTAATGCCTCCCGAGACACAGCAACCGTGGCCGCGGCCACGCCTGACGGGAGGAAACATCATGTTCAGCCGCCGCACCAAGACTCTGGTATTCGCCGCCGTCCTTGCCGGTGCCGCCGTCCAGCCCGCCGCTGCCGACAGCCAGGGCGCCATCGGTTTCGGCGCCGGCGCCGCCTTCGGTGCCCTGGTGGCCGGCCCCCCCGGCGCGATCCTCGGCGCCCTGGGGGGCGGGCTGTTCGAGCGCAGCCGCCATCTGGAGCACGCCCATGCGCGCGACCGCCGGGCCCTGGCCCGGACCGAGGCACGGGTCGCCGACCTCAAGGGCCGGCTGGCCGCCCGGGACGTCAAGCCCACCCGTGCCCGGGCCGGCACTGCCGCTGCCGGGCACCGGTCCACGCCGGCGGCCGTGGCGGTGGCCCGGGGATTCACCCTGTCGGTGCCGTTCCGTACCGACAGCGCGGCGGTCGAGCCCCACTTCCGGGCCCGCCTGCAGAACCTGGCGGGGGCCCTGAAGGCCTTCCCGGGCCTGCAGG
>Ga0102944_1002599_pt1 | contig 10422 bp, 6 predicted proteins | sample SalPonD_shore_MG_FD_78172 | JGI IMG/M metagenome (GOLD analysis project Ga0102944, IMG submission 78172) | Salt pond soil microbial communities from South San Francisco under conditions of wetland restoration - Salt Pond MetaG... | ecosystem: Environmental > Aquatic > Marine > Intertidal zone >... | reverse complement strand
AATGTAATTTATCCGATTGAAAAGAAAGCGTCCAAATTTTTAGATAATATTAAAGAAAAAGTCATAAATAATGATAATATTGAAATCCTATTAGATTCTAAGATTGAGCAAATATCTGGTTCAATTGGAAATTATGTTGCTTTTATTAGTAATTCTGAACCAGAACCACTGGAGTTAAATGTAGGAACCATTATCATTGCTACAGGAGGACAAGAATATAAGCCAAAAGGGCACTATTTGTATGGCAAGGGGAATAAAAACATTTTGACTCAATTAGAATTAGAACAGAAACTTAAAACGGGTTCTTATGAGTGGTTAAAAGACATTCATCACGTTACAACCATAATGTGTGTAGGAGCAAGACATGAAGGGGGAATTTCATATTGTTCAAATATATGTTGTAGTAATACTATTAAAAATATTAACATATTAGAAAAAATCAAACCAGATCTTCAAATGTTGGTATTTTATAGAGATCTTCATATAGCTAAAAAACAATTAGAAGACTTTTTCAATGAGAAAAATAAAACTGCAAAATTTGTAAGATATAATCCTCAAAACATCCCTGAGATTATTAAAACAAGGGAAGATCCCGAAAGATATACCATTAAAATAAGAGATTATCTTAATCCTGAGCATTTTATTGAATTTGGTACGGATCTTATCATATTATCAACACCCATGGTACCATCTAATGGTTTAGATACTCTCGCAGATATGTTAAATGTTTCAATAAATGAAAACGGATTTTTTGTTGAGGCTCATGCTAAATTACGACCTTTAGATTTTGAAAACCATGGTATATTCTTATGTGGATGTGCTCAATGGCCGAAAAATATTCAAGACTCTATTTCACAAGCTAAGGGGGCAGCAGCAAGGGCAAGCAGATTCCTAAGTCTGCGACAAGTTTCTACAAACAAATTAAAATTTCTCTCATTTTTGCTCTCAATTGAATGCCATTTTAAGGATATGATTGTTGATACCGATAAATGTAATGGTTGTGGAAGATGTGAGGAAGCGTGCCAGTTTAAAGCGATCACAATGGTAGATGTGAAGAAAGAATTTGAAGAGATAAGCATGGATATGAAAAAAGCTTATATTAATCCTGCAATCTGTAAAGGATGCGGAAGATGTGCTTCCGTCTGCAGGCTGAAAGCAATAACTGCTCGACATTACGATTTTGATCAAATTTCTGCCATAATAGATCCCTTCTTCCTTGAAAGGGGGGAACCTCGAGAAATTGAAGAAATTAAAGATGAAGAAGAATCTACTATTTTAATTTAATTTTATTTTATGTTTTTATAATCTTTTTTTATCTCTTTTTAACAATAAAATTCTTAGAATCATTTTATAAATTTCATCCCTAAGTATATGAGTAAAAATTTCATTTTTTCTGAAATATAAGATTAAATCTTTAGAAATTAAATTCAAAAACTCAATTGGAGTGAAAAAATCTTTTGGAAATAACTAATTATTATATTTAGTCTTTTCAAATAATAATATTACATTATATTGAAATATAAGATGAATTTTAAATATGTTAAAATATCAACAATTCTTAGCATTATAGTTTTAATTACTTCATATTTTTCTAGTTTTTTAATCACTATTTTATTCGGAGACAAGAATTTTTCTGTTTTTTTTAATGCAGTGAGTGACATGGGGCAAAAAATTTATTCACCCCTACCCCTACTGTTTGATCTTGGATGTATCTTTTCCGGTATGCTTATGTTTCCACTTATATTTAATTTTTTTTTATGTTTTCTCTTCAAGCTCAAAATAAATATTAATAATGCTAAGCATAAAATTCTATATTATGCATTAGCTATATTAGCATTTGCATTTTTAATTAACGGAAATATTGGACTTATAGGAGTAGGTATCTTTAGTTTAGACAGAAATCCTTTTTATTTACATTATATTTTTGCCTTTTTTCTATTTTCAGGATATCCTTTTTTTGCTCTCTTTATTGGATTGATTTATTTAATATATAAAATAGATATTCCAAAGTACCTCATAATTTCGGGTTTTGTATATTTTATAGCATTTTTAGTTTTATTATTCATGGCTTACATTTACTTTCCAGTTATAGCGACTTTATTTGAATGGATCTTAGTATTTTTGATGTATTCTTGGTTTTTTTTATTCTCCTTAATATTTATTTATAGGAATAAGGCGTAAATCAATTTTATTTAAATATTTTTTAAATTCTCAAATAATTCTCTAAATTTTGATGTTGCCCTATAAAATACGGGAGGTTGTCCAATTGGAGCTGGAATAGTTATCCATCCTCTAGAATATCTTTCATCAGTCCAGAGATGAATCCAGTTATCTTCTGGCAAATAAACTTCCCACTCTGTTTGATTGGGTTTGATAACAGGAGCAATCAGTAAATCTCTTCCTAATAAATATTGATATTTTAAATCATAGAGAATAGGATCATTATTATAATGTAAAAAACAAGGGCGCATTATTGGCAAGCCCTTTTTTTGATATATAACTGAATAATCTTGGAAATAAGGCTTCAATTTCATATGAATATTGACCATTTTACTTAAATGCTGTAGTGTTTCCTCATCTGAGTTATATTGCCAATTTTCCCATGGTTTAATTCCCTCGTGTGAACGCATTATAATTGAAAATGCCGCTAACTCGGTCCACCTGAGAAAAATTTCTTTGGTTCGTTTTTGTCCCATTAATGAATGAAAGCCTCCAATATCAAAATGAAAATAACCTATGCCACATAAACCTAATGAAATTCCAGCTGGAATAACGGAAGGTAGACCATCGTGTATACTCCATGTCACTAATTGATCTCCCGCCCACATAAGTGGTACATATCTTGAAGAATGTGAATATCCCGAACGATTAAAAAAGGTAATTTTATCGAGGTTATTAGTTTCTTTTAAAGCCTCATAATTAACTTTTGCCCAAAAAATAGGATATTGATTATGAAATGCTTCAGGATCGATTGCAGAATAAAGGTTAATATTAATGGGTGTGTATTCCCCGTAATCACACATATATCCGTCTAAACCAATATTAATCATATTTTCAATGATTATGGATTTAATCCATTCAAATGCATCAGGATTTGATAAATCCAATATAGCAAAACAATTTTCAGGGGTAGACTCATCGTAAAGAATCTCATTTTCTTTTGTTTTGATAAGAAATTCCTTTTCCTTTGCCTTTTTGTGCATGGATCCTGAGTTATTTAAATAAGGATTAATATATCCTAGAAATTTTATTCCTTTATTATTTAATTCTTTAATATAGTTTGGTAGATCAGGATATAATTTTTGATCATATTCCCAATTCCAAAATAATTGCTTTCCTTGGCATGTCATATTAATTCCTTCCCAATCTTGGCACCAAACGGCATTTAACCTTATAGCATGCTCCTCGCATGTTTTAATTGCTTTTTCAATAACATCTTTTCCTCCTTGAAGACCTAACCAGAGTCCATCATATGCCCAATCGACCAATTTTGGTTGCCTTCCAAGGTACTCAGATAAATCACTAATTACCTGTAATATATTATCAAATTTCCCAAGGATAATAGTTTTGGGAACTTCCCAAATATATAATTCGTGTTTTTTATTATCAGTGAAATCAAAATTTGAATAATATGTAGTATCCACATGGCAATAATAATTGTTTGAGGAGATAAAAGTGGGCTGCGGATAATAGGTTGTATACCAATCCCCTGTACATGGAGGGTCACCTCTTCCAACTCCTTGCTCTTCTACAAATAAGGGGACCTTTTTTCCCCTGAGATTAAGTTCAGAATACTGTTCTCCACAACCGAATATAGCCTCATTTTCTTCTGCAACTATGGAGATCAAAAAGCGATTTATCTTTTTATTGGGAGTTGTAAAATAAAGCCATAATCTATCCTGTTTTTCTAATAATTCAACTTGTAATTTATAGTCATTTGAACTTAGTTCGATTATAATTTGATTTTTATTTTTAGAGACTATTTTAAAATTTGATAAAGAAATTTTCTCTTTTAATTTTTCTCTGATTTTAAAATCGCCCATACGCATTCTATACTTTCCTTTACCAATCCCCAATTTAAATGCTGGATTTTCAGTATCATGTTCAATAAAAAGGTAATTTCTATAAAATATTTTGAAACCACTTTCAAATACTTCCAACTTCATTATTTTATAGCCTTTTTTAGGTATTTTAAAGTCTTATTATTTGATTATTTTAATTTTTTTAATTTTAGCAAAGATTTCAAGGGGGCGAATATAATCTCCATATACAACGGAAAGGTGATGAGCAATACCATTTTCTATAATTTTATTAAGAACTTTAGATATATGTTCCGAGAATTTAACTTTTGCATATGTTCCTTTCAATACTTTATCCATGGGAATAGCTTCACCTTGTTGTAAAAAGACTCTATATTCTCCTGGGGCATAATCTATACGTAAAATAGAAAATTCTCCAGATTTCATTACAAAATCAGCAGTCACTCCCTTTCCTCCAGCAAAATAAGGATCAAGAGATCTTTCGCACTGACCATCCCACAAATTACAAGGTGCTACTCCACAATGCCATAAAAGGCCAGAATTATCCTCAAAATCTACTTGGGAAAAGTCTGCTAAATAGGGTGTTTCTCCTCCAACAGCTCTCTGAGCAATCATTGACAAACTTCCTAAGACATCTCCTTCACAAGTTAATATTATTCCTTCTGATTGTAAAATTGACATAGAAGCGCATGGAGAAATTCCAAACTTTTCTGCAAATTCTGGCCAGCACCTTATTGCTATGGATGTTAACTGATTTTTTTCCATGAAAATTTTAAATTTAATTATTAGTTCAGCTACCTTTTCTATTTGATTTGAATTTAAATCCGACACATTAAAAAGAGATTTAATTTGCTCTATTCGTTCTGAAAGTTTATGATAATCAATATTTTGATTAAAAAGATCACTTAATTGATAATAATCAATTAAGACACCAAATTTTTCATATAAGTTTAACTCATCTACATCTAAATTAAAAAATCCCTTTGCTCGTGAACCAATTACTCCAATATGTGCATTTAAGAAAGCTTTTGTGACTCTAATAGCATCTACCCAATCTCTATCAACTTTATCTCCAATAACTACATGAAAATTTTTAACCCCTGCTTTATAGAGATTTGAGGCATTGAGATTTACTCCACATACAGAATTTAAGCGAATTCTGCCGCCATCATATGGAAGTTCTTTTAAACCCCATAAGAGGATTGGTTTTTGAATGACTTTATTTAATTCTAAAACTAAATGCCCTAAAGCAAATGTTCCGCTTATAATAATGAGCGCATCTATTTGTTTTGAGGCAAAAAAATCTGCGCTTTCTTTTGCTTCCTCAATTTCGATGATTAAATCTCTTCTAATTTCCCACTCAACATTCTCTATTTGCTTTAAATCCTCTTGAATTTTTTTATATATCTCATGGGCGGCTTCAAAATCAAAGGTTTTTCTCGCTAAACATACGAGCCCAATTGTTATTTTTTCTTTCATAAATGATTCAATTTTTTTTAATTCAATAATTTTATCATAGATTGCTATAAAGGTCTTTTTTAGTATTTTGCATTTAATTTCTTTAGTATTTTAAGACAAATTGAATACAAAAATAGAAAAATTTATATATTCAAATTAATATGATCTATATGATAGATATGAATTATACGAATTATATGAATACTTAATATCAAGAGGTTTTAAGAAAAAAAATGAAGAAAAGAAATAGAGAACGTTTATTTTTTGGAAGTACAACAGTAGGAGATAGAGGTCAAATTACTATCCCTAAGGATGCCAGAGAAAAATTCAATATAAAGCCAGGCGATAAAATACTGGTTTTTGGTGATTTAAATAGAGGAATCGGTTTAATGAAAGCTTCTAAATTACAAGGATTTGCAAAAAAATTTTTTGAATCTTTTGATATGGATATAGGAAGTGATTAAAAATGAATAAAATAAAAATTAGAGAAAAAAGTCAAAGCAATATAGATTTCAAATTTATTTCCTTTTTTTTCAAAATTAGGGATATTTTTAAAGATCCCATGAAAAAAATCGAAAAAACGGATATAAAGGAGGGAGATTACGTACTTGATTATGGATGCGGCTCTGGAAGCTTTACAATACCTGCTGCAAAGCTAGCTGGCTCAGCCGGAAAAGTCTATGCGGCAGATATCCACCCACTTTCCTCAGAAAAGATAATAACCCAAGCAGAAAAATATCAATTGAAAAATATTAAAACAATTAAAACAGATTGTAATACAAATCTGAGCGATAATAGCATTGATGTTATCTTATTAATTGATGTGTTGCATAATTTACTAGATTACAAAGAAAATCTTAGGGAATTTTATCGTATTTTAAAGGAAATGGGATCATTTTGGGTGGATGATCATCATTACGAAGGGTCTCAAATTAAAGCTAAAATTACCAAAAATAATCTCTTCACGTTCTCGGAACAATTTGATTCTCTTTATAAATTTACAAAGATAATTTAGAAATCAAAAATAGAGAAAAGAACTTATTTTTTTCTTATGTATGTTTATAATTTTTATTTTAACAGATAATATATTTGAAAAAAGATTTAATAAATCAAAGAAAATTTCATAAATTTTCAAATAATTATTCTAAAGAACTTACTCCTTAATGTAATTATTATAATCTACATTATTCAATTCAATTCATAAGAGATATTTAAATGCCAACTTTTTAAGAGGATAATTAGAAGTGAAATTTCATTAATTATAAGAAAGACGATACTTGAAATTATTCTCAGAAGGTTAAATGGAGTATAAAATTGAATTAAAACATTATTGATATTCAAAAAAGTTGGAATGTATTTATATATTTGAAGAATTAAATAGATTATTGTTATATTTTCGATTCCTCGAAGAATATAGGAAAATAAGAATATAATTGCCAAATATTTCATCTTTTTTCGAATTTTTAATTCTTTATGTTTTAAATTTTCCATAATATTTACTAGGGGAATTGCCCCAACATAAAAGAAAAATGGGAAAAAATACATTATCACCCTTGGAGTAGTAATGAATACTCCTAAATAAGCCAAGTTTATACCAACAAAAAAAATCAGAAAAAGAAATTGTTTATTTCTAAAATTTTTAATTAAAATGTAAAGCACTAATAATACAAAAATAAAACCAATTAAAGTAAAACTGTATATAAATTCAGAAGGAATACCAAAAATTAAAGCATTTATCAGAGCTTTTAAAATTTCCTCAAATGTAGAAAATTTAATATTATAATAAAATTTAAACCAATCACTTTGAAGATTTAAATTACGAAATGGATTACCACTTTTTAAATAAGTAAAGAAAGTCCAAATTAAGAACGTTAACAAAAAAGAAAATATGATTGTATATATTTTTCTATTTGATATTGTTTTAAAAGAATACCGTTTTAATTTTGATAATATGAAAAAAACAAAAATTCCTATAGTAATAAAAAGTCCTGCAGTTAATAAAGTAAGTGTAAGTAATGAAAATAAAGAAGCCAAGATAATATTATGATGTAATCTTCCACTATTTTCAACAATGGTATAATAAAATATAGAAATTACTAAAATTGATAATAATTCTTCCCTCAAACCTTTCAAATTATGAACGAGAAAAAATAGATTAAATGAGATTAGAAAACAGGTCAATAAACCAACATATTTTCCCTTTTTTTTACCCTTCTCATTATCACTAAAGAATTTTTTAGCTGATTTTGTAAATACAATATAAGAAATAATTATTAATAGAGTTCCTAAAAAAAATGATGTAAATTTAATAGATAAAAAAATATCACTAGTCATTAAAAAAAATGGAATAATTATAATTGAAAATCCAGGGGGTCGAAGAATAGTATAATCCAACTTAATAATATCTATAGTTCCTAATAAATATGTATAGGAATCAACAAATATGGGAGTAGAAGCAAATAATATTAATTTAAGAATTATGTTTATACTTAATATGATTAAAAAATAATAATCAATTTTTCCAATTCTTTTTATCATAATTTATTAAAAAATATAAAATTTTATTTATCCAATTTTATTTTCTATATTTTTAAAAATATTAATGCTTTTTAGAAAAGATTTCCTTATTCTTAATTTCTTAGAAATTTCCTTTTTATTGTTTTTATAGATCAATTACTTTAAAGATTAACTAAAAATCCAAAATTAAAAACCAGAGCTTATTTAATACAAAGCAATTCAAAATTGTGCTCCCAAACCTTAATTTTGCAAACTTCCCACAAATTATAAGAGTTTATAGTAAGGATAATAACACTAAAACCGATGGGGAGAAATAAAGTTATTTCTTAAATTCATAGAATTAAAATAGAGAATGAAAAAAATATTAACTTATATAATATATCAAAAAATTAACTAAATGCTAAAACTAATATAAATTTTCATCTTAGCTTCTTTTAAATTTAAAGATAAAAATTGTCTAAAAAATAAAGATGAATTCTGTTTGATAATTTTGTTTCAATAATTCTATTTTATGAAAATTAATAAATGAACTTTCTAATATTCTATTAATATTTTTTATATAATTTTAATATTAATAGATTAAAATAAGACAATATTAATGATTATCAAATTCCTTTTAATTCTTCTTTTATATGAAATAATTGGAGATTCTATTCTTCAACTAGATAGAATTATATTCAAAAGAAAAATTGATCGATTCACTTTATTAGAACAATTTATTTTTAGCTTAATATTAGGCCTCCTAATAAATTCCCTTTTCAATATTATAATTCTTTTTATAGGCCCCTTCGATTATATTTTACTTCTTTTTTTTAACTTCATTTTTTTAATTATATTTTTTCTAATAAATCAAAGGTCTTTCAGTGGTTTTTTTTATTGTAGAGTATATAAAAAGCTCAAAAATAAAAAAAAATTCAACAATAATGGGCAGTATTTTAGAAAATTTCTTTTTTTTTTTATTGGAATTATTATCTTGGATATTTATATTAGTAGTTTTAGTCATGAATTAAGTTTTCTTGATATTTTTAACCATGCGCATTATGCATTAGATTTTATAAAAAATGGATACTATAACTATAACTCTTTAGATCTATACAATCTATTTTTTATTGATAATAGAATAGCTTCAAGACTCTTCATATTTATTCTAGTACCTTTTTATGCCATGGACCCATCAGAATGGTTATTTATTTCAGGAATTTTTCTCTCCAAATTACAATTCTATTTATTTTATGCATTAGTATTTATTATTCTTTATAGAATTGATCCAAAATTCAATATAATCATTGTCTTCTTTTTATCCGCAGCAACTGTTATCTTTCCCTCTTGGTTCGTCTATTTTTTGCCTTGCAATTTTACTATTATTCCCTTTATAGCTTTATTGATTTTTTTATTTAATAAAGAAATTAAATCTTTATTCATTGAATTATTTCTTTTTTTCTTCGTTATTATTTTACATATTCCATCAATATTATTTATTTTTCTTATGCCATTAATCCTAACAATATTAATTAACTGGATATTTGAGCCTTCTATTCTATTTCATAATTATCAAGAAAGAAAAAATAAAATAATTACTTATTTTAGAAAAAATAGATGGAAATTCCTTTTAACGTTCTCTATTATTATTATTTGCATAATAATTTTAATTATTTTTAATTCCTCTTTTATCACTGATTCCATCGATATTTATTTTGAACTTGCTGCTGATATTGATGTTAATTTTTATCCTCCAATTCAATTATGGAAAAATTTCACAATTGGCCTTGGTTTAAATATTATTCTATTGAGTTCTTTTTTGTATTTATTTATTAATGAAAAAATTAAAAAAAAGAAATATTTAGTCCTATTCTTTTTTCTTTTAAATATATATCTTACTATTTATCTTCTTAATTTTGAATTTTGGAATAATATAATAAAAACGTTATATTCAGAATATCGATTTATTTTATATTTAGATATAAGTTTAATTATTTTATTTCCAATCTTAATTTCAATAATAACTAAAAATACTCAATTTCTCAAGAAAGAAGAATTTTATATCAAAGAAAAACTAAAATCTATAAAAAATTATGTAGAGCATTTCAAAATAAATGATTTAACTTTACATAATAAGATTTACTTATTTTTTAAAAAAAATAAAAAAACACTTCATAGATATTTAAATTTTTCAAATCTTGCTAATGCAATAATTATTTTTTCTCTTTTATTTTATTGTTTGATTAAAATAATTCCAAATTATCATGAGAGATATTATCGAGATTCATTTGAAGATTTATCTCTTAAATCCCACTATTATACTCTTGGTTTTTTGGAGGAATATGCATTAAATTACCAAACTTATATGTATAATCCTTCTTTTTCATGTAATATTATTAATTCTTATTTATTTTTATTAATATATATT
>Ga0102944_1002598_pt1 | contig 10423 bp, 5 predicted proteins | sample SalPonD_shore_MG_FD_78172 | JGI IMG/M metagenome (GOLD analysis project Ga0102944, IMG submission 78172) | Salt pond soil microbial communities from South San Francisco under conditions of wetland restoration - Salt Pond MetaG... | ecosystem: Environmental > Aquatic > Marine > Intertidal zone >... | reverse complement strand
TGATTTACCATCAATTGAAAAACCCGTTAATAAAAAAATCGTATTCTACCCTGGTTCGACAATCGGCAACTTTAACCCGGCTCAGGCAAAGAAATTTCTACATCTCATTGCTGAAATTTGTGATAGTGGCGGAGGGCTTATAATCGGAGTTGATTTAAAAAAGGATAAAAAAATCCTCGAAGCCGCTTACAATGACTCCCGGGGTATAACAGCAGCTTTCAATCAAAATATGTTACGGAGATTGAATAATGAGCTAAATGCTGATTTTGACTTAAGTAAATTCAGACACAAAGCTTATTATAATGAAGATGAAGGGCGTATCGAAATGCATTTAGTTAGTACGGCAAAACAAGTTGTTACTATCGGCAATACATCTTTCTATTATCAGCAAAATGAATCCATTCACACTGAAAACTCCTATAAGTATTCCCTGGATGAATTTAAAGAAATGGCATCGGATTATTTTGAAGTTAAAGATATTTGGACAGATGACCGCCAATTATTCAGCGTACAGTATTTACAAGTTAAGGCAGGATGATCAGAAAGAGTTAAGCTATAAATCTACCATCCAAAATATTTCTGATCTTGCACGTTATATATCCAAACATTAAATGTAGAATTGCAATAACACATCTAAGAGGCATTTTTTTGTAAGAAAAAAATACCTTACTTTCACTCATTGTATTAATACATATAAAATAACAGTATTGCGTTGTTATTTTTTAATGACGCATGAATATTTATCTATCACCAAACAGATCTGAAAGTAGCATATTTATGAAATTTCGATCAGTACTAATTATTGCTCTGTCTTTAGGTTTGGGTCTTACAGCCTGTCAGCAGAGTGCTCAAAATGGAGCAAAACCGGATTTAAGCAAAAAAAAGGATAAAGTCAGTTATAGTATAGGTTATAATATTGGCCGTAATTTAAAAGGTCAGGATGCTGATATTAATCCCTCTGTCATAGCACGCGGTATAAGTGATGCTATGCATGGTGATACTCTTATGTCACAAAAAGATATGATGAGTACACTACAGAATTTTCAGTCGGATATGATGCAACAAAGGCAACAGAAACAAGAGAAGGTTGCGAAATCTAATCTTGAAAAAGGGAAAAAATTTCTGGCTGAAAACAAAAACAAACCCGGCGTTCATGAAACGAAATCGGGATTACAGTATAAAATTCTGAAAGCAGGTAAAGGTCCGAAACCAGGTCCGCACGATACGGTAGTAACGAATTATAAAGGTACCTTACTTAATGGTAAAGTATTTGATAGTTCTTATAAACGTGGGAAACCAGTAACTTTCCCTGTTGACGGTGTTATTCCGGGATGGACTGAAGCTTTACAAAAAATGCATGTTGGTGGTAAATGGCGTTTATGGATTCCACCGAATTTAGCTTACGGTAAACGCGGAGCCGGTAAAACTATTCAACCCAATTCCACTTTAGTTTTTGATGTTGAATTGATGAATATCAAAAAAGCTGATAAGAAGAAGTAATTTTTATCGACACAATTATTGATAGAATAAAAAAGCCGCTCATTGCTGAACGGCTTTTTTTAACTAGCTCATAAATGTATGACTGAATGCACTACGTATATACTCACTCAGTCCAGGTAGGCTCTTTTCATTAATTTCCCTGCTTTTTTCTTATCTGTAGTATCAAGTAACATGGCAAGAATACTGGCTTTCCCATTGACATTTATCTTCTCTGCCGTCAACAGGATAGTCCTTCTCTCACCCAGCAGCGTTCGAACTTTTGTTTCTATGGCAAAGGGCATATCTTCATTTCGTTCCAGATAGTAATTCATTGAAATCCATTCCTGTTCATCTACCCACATATCGAGCTCGTGTACTGTTTTTCCATGCACCTGATCTTTATCATCACAATCCATAAGATGAGCGAAACTATCGTTTACCATCGATATTCGCCCCTCCTCAAAGTCTATTATACTAATGGCAACCGGTGCATTGTGAAATACCTTGGCAAAACGTTCTTCCGAACGCCGGAGTTTAGCTTCCGTAAGGTGACGTACTTTTATTTCTTCCCTTAGCCGCTTATTCGACTTTGTCAATTCCAAAGTCCGCTCTTCTATCCTTTTCTCCAAATCATCGTAAGCATTAGCCAGTAATTCCTGAGCCTGCTTCCGTTCACGTACTTCACGAAGAGTTTTTAATTGTAACTTCTCTATACTTCGATAAATGAAATAGGCGGCTGCCGTACCGATTACACTACTGAATGATATGGTTACAATATGCGATTGCCATATGGTAATATCCGGATATATGATTTGTTTCAGTAATTCATATACCGACATACATATTATCATCACAAAAAGAGTGACAGATAATAATTTTGCTAATTTGAAATTGCTTTTTTCGAGTGACATAAAACCAGAATATTCCCACATTCATTATTCTGATAGCAAAAATAACAAAAGGAATAGACGCTAAGATTAACGCAGTATTATCTTTAACGTTTATAAACTAATTCTGATAAAATATAAATGACGGCTATTTATTGTTAATAATAACTTAATATTCCGTTAAGACTTGCATAATCTGAAAGCTTCATTTTAATACCAAAAGGAATCAGTCCTTTTGAATCATTAATAAGACTATTTCGCGACTCATATAGTCTTATGTATAAAATTATTAAAGTTAGTACGCCCTTAGGCATACACATACATCTCTAACCTCGACAGAATGATTATCTGCCGGGGTTTTTTATTGAACCTTCACACAAAAAGGCTTTCCATATGGAAAGCCTTTTTTTCTAATAATTTTATTTGTACTTACGAAACCTTTTCAGGCTCCTCGCTCGAATGCATATAATCTTCCATAGGGGGACAGGAACAAACCAGATTTCGATCACCATAGGCATCATCCACCCTGGCGACACTGGTCCAGAACTTGATATCTTTAAGCCATTCTAACGGATAACACGCCTTTTCTCTTGAATATGGATGATTCCATTCACCAGCCAGGGCCGAATAAGCTGTATGAGGCGCATTTTTCAACACATTATCTTCTTTATCAGCTTTCCCATCTTCAATTTCCTGTATTTCCTTTCGAATAGATATCATCGCCTCACAAAAACGATCCAATTCTTCGAGAGATTCACTCTCAGTAGGCTCGATCATCATCGTTCCGGGAACAGGAAAAGAAACGGTAGGTGCGTGAAATCCATAATCCATTAACCGCTTGGCCACGTCAATAACTTCAACACCGGCCGATGGCTTAAATTGACGCATATCTATTATAAACTCATGGGCCGAAAAACCATTGGCACCGGTATATAAAACAGGATAGTATTTCTGCAACCGGACTTTTAGATAATTGGCATTTAAAATGGCATATTCCGAGGCTTTTTTAAGACCTTCAGACCCCATCATATTGATATAGGCATAGGAAATAGGCAGAATACTTGCACTACCCCACGGAGCACTTGTAACAGCCGGAATGGCTTTCTCATCGTCTCTTAGATTATAAATGTGTCCCGGCAGGAATGGTGTCAAATGTTCAGCCACACCTATAGGCCCGACACCAGGCCCTCCGCCACCGTGAGGAATAGTAAATGTTTTATGCAGATTCAAATGACAAACATCCGCTCCAATAACGGCCGGACTTGTAAGGCCAACCTGTGCATTCATGTTGGCGCCATCCATATAAACCTGTCCGCCATTATCATGAATAATCTTACATATTTCCTTAATATCTTCCTCGAAAACCCCATGGGTTGATGGATATGTAACCATGAGGGCAGCCAGGTTATCGGCATTATCTTCCGCTTTTTTCTTTAAATCCGGCACATCAATATTCCCGTTTTCATCACAAGCTACAACAACCACTTTCATGCCGGCCATTACGGCACTTGCTGGGTTGGTACCATGTGCGGATGAAGGTATTAAAGCAATTTTACGATGATCATCTCCCCTGCTCTTATGATAAGCCCTGATCAGCATTAACCCTGTAAATTCACCCTGAGCGCCTGAATTAGGCTGCAATGTAACAGCATGAAATCCTGTAATACGGCAAAGCCACGATTCCAGATCATTTATCAACTGTTCATATCCTTCCGCCTGATCTTTCGGCACAAATGGATGAAGTCCTGCAAATTCCGCCCAGCTCACCGGTATCATTTCGGCAGTAGCATTAAGCTTCATCGTACATGATCCGAGGGATATCATCGAATGAACAAGCGACAAATCGCGGTTTTCGAGTTTCTTGAGATAACGAAGCATTTCATGTTCGGAATGAAAACTATTAAATACTTCGTGTGTCATAAAATCGGAAGCTCGTTTAAGCCCGTCCGGAATATCTATAGCTATCTTTTCAGCTTGTTTATTGACATCAAAACGGCTTTCATTATCCACAGCGTGGGCGAATATTTTAAGCAGTTCATCTACATCAGAAAAGGTCGTTTTCTCATCCAGGGAAATGCCGATTCTGGTATCATCAAAATATCTGACATTAACCCGACGTGTCAGGGCTTCGTTACGAATCGCACCTTTTAATTTATCGTTTTCAACATCAATAGTCAGCGTATCGAAATGCGATTTATTTGTTATGGTAAAACCAAGAGTCTCCAAACCTTTCTTTAACAGACCTGTTAACCCATATATGCGACGTGCTATACGCCTGAGGCCTTCGGGTCCGTGATAAACACCATATGCTGCTGCCATTACGGCCAGTAGAACCTGGGCCGTACAAATATTGGACGTGGCCTTTTCTCTTCGAATATGTTGTTCACGTGTTTGCAATGCCATCCGGAAAGCTGGATTACCCTCAGCATCAACAGTAACGCCGATTATCCGTCCCGGAATTTTCCTTTTGTACGATTCCCGCGTGGCAAAAAAAGCTGCATGAGGCCCACCATATCCAAGAGGCACTCCGAAACGTTGTGAAGAACCCACTACGACATCAGCATCCATCTCACCCGGCGCTTTTAATAAAGTCAGGCTTAATAAATCAGCAGCAACAGCTGCAAGTATATCTTGTTCATGTAGTTGTTTTATTATGTCTGTATAATCTATAACAGATCCGTCAGTTCCGGGATATTGTAGTAAAGCACCAAACACATTTTCCGTATCCCCATTTAATAATTCGTGGTTACCGATTTTTAGCTCTATATCCAGTGGTTCGGACCGCGTTTTGAGTACTTCAATCGTTTGTGGATGACAGTTGTCCGAGACAAAAAACACATTAGCTTTTTTCTTGGCGCCTTTTCTCATGTCGAACAACATACTCATTGCTTCCGCAGCGGCCGTACCCTCATCCAAAAGTGATGCATTGGCTAATTCCATTCCTGTAAGGTCTATAACCATGGTCTGGAAATTAACAAGCATCTCGAGCCTTCCCTGTGCTATTTCAGCCTGGTATGGTGTATACGATGTATACCATCCGGGATTTTCGAAAATATTACGTTTTATCACATTGGGGACAATTGTATCATAATACCCCATTCCAATAAATGATCTGTAAACGTTATTTCGGGATGCCACCTCTTTGATATGTTTTAAAAAATCATGTTCCGACAGGGCTGACGGTAATTGCAGTGGTTCCTTTAGTCTAATATTTTTGGGGATAGTTTTATTGATAAGGCTATCCATTGAATCAACACCAATAGTTTGCAGCATTTCTTTAACTTGTTCCTCATCAGGACCAAGATGTCGATTCTGAAATTTCTCTTGTTTAAATAAATCGATACGCATATATACGCTCGGCTGTTTTAAGATTTAAAATAAATATTTTCTCATATTAAAATATCTGTACCATGTTTATTATCAACAGTTTATATCCAGGATAAATTTAATATATAAATTTCCAAACACGGCATTTCTAAGATACGCAGGAAGGTCGATAAAATATACCCTATAAGTGATTTATATTTACTAAAAAAACAAAACAATTACCCCTTAAGTCTTCTAATTATTTCTTATCCCACAGCTCAGGTTGACATTCTTTACAGGGACACATTTCCCGTAACCTTTCCCATCGATATAATCCGCTATTATGCCCATCACTCCAATTTATCTGAATGGCATAATTCCCAATCGGGTTAATACCGTTTATTTCCCAATGCCGTTCAGGTTTCTGTATGAAAAGTTCAGGATCAACCGGCTTACCCATATTTTCATGCCCACCTACACAGGTAACACAAGGACACGCCTTTCGAAGCCCTTCAAGCGGGAAAACACTTTCATGATTATCAGTCCATATAATGGTTACATTTTGATTTGAAACATCAACCGTAATCTTTTTCGCTACATATTTATCCATAAGACAATACTTAATTATAGACCTTTAAATAGTATTTGTGGCACGAAACCTGTTTTTCGCGTTACTTTATATTTTGTAACGTACCGGATCAACGACAATTGCCATTTTATAACCTTAGTCCGGATCCTGATATATTTGTATCATTATGAAGCTAAACGAGATAAAAGGGAAATTTTTAAGACTATATTTTTTGTTATTACAATTAGCGCTAATTTAAAAAGTTTAAACGTTACAGATTGTTAAAAACTGACAATATTTACATTGTATCATAATTACAACATTTGTTCACATCTCTATTAATCGTTGATTTAATGGTTTAATCATGAAAGCAGTGATAAGTAAAATTGGTCCTGTTTTAGGGCTTGTACTTTTTGGTATTGCACTGTGGTTTTTGAGCCACGAATTAAGGCACTATAATGCTGCTGAGATATTGGCCCAACTATCTAATTTCCCGATACTACATATTGCACTGGCATTTCTTTTTACCGCTATCAGTTATTTAGCTTTAACAGGATACGATACACTGGGGTTTTATTATATTGGCAGGCCAGTAGCTTATCGAAAAATTGCCAAAGCGGGTTTCATCGGATACGCTTTCAGTAATAATATCGGTTTTTCCATATTAACGGGCGGTTCGGTACGCTATCGCATATACTCTGCCTGGGGATTATCAGCCATTGAGATCACTCAAATTGTGGCTTTTTGCGGCATCACATTGTGGACAGGATTCCTAACCCTGGCCGGGATATTTTTTGTAATAGCTCCTCCTGTTATCCCTGCCACATTACATATACCGTTTACATCGGTACGAATGATCGGAATAATAATGTTACTCGGCATTACGGGTTATGTCATGCTAAGCATTTTTATCAAAAAGCCATTAAAAATCCGCGAATGGAAGTTGAGTTTTCCATCTTCAGGGACCGTTTTCAAACAGATTCTTATTTCATCAATAGACTGGATCGTAGCGGGTACGGTACTATTTGTCTTGCTTCCTGATGGGTATCATTTCTCCTACCTGATGTTTATCAGTGTATTTCTGTTGGCCCAGATCTCCGGAATCATCAGTCAAATACCCGGGGGATTAGGTGTATTTGAATCGATCATGTTACTGTTTTTAACCCCGGAATTACCCGCAACCGCGGTACTAAGTTCGCTCATTGTCTATCGTCTCATTTACTACCTGGTACCACTCTGTATCGCAGCCCTGCTGTTAGGTTATCAGGAATTGACGGCTAACAAGACACAAGTTGGAAAAATAACACGAAAAGTGACAAGCTGGTTACCAGGCATCGTTCCTCAGGTATTATCCTTCACCATATTTATAGGTGGTGCCATCCTGCTATTTTCAGGTGCCACCCCGGCAGAATTACCTCGCCTCAAATGGCTCAGATCTTTTATCCCATTACCGATTATTGAACTATCTCATTTCCTGGGTAGTGTGGCCGGGGCCGCATTATTGATTTTGGCAAGAGGTATACAACGCCGTATTGATGCGTCTTTTCATATTACCATTGCTCTTTTAACAGGCGGAATTATATTCTCGCTTTTAAAAGGCTTTGACTATGAAGAGGCTATTATACTATCGATCATGCTTGTAGCCTTGATACCTACGCGAAAGGAATTTTATAGGAAAGCCTCATTAATTGGCCAGAAATTCACACTCGGATGGATAGCGGCCATCACTTTTGTACTGGCTTCATCAGTCTGGCTCGGTTATTTCTCCTTTCATCATGTGCAATATAATGAAGATTTATGGTGGCACTTTACCCTTCACGGTGATGCTCCACGATATTTGCGGGCTACGGTTGGTGCCTTAAGCCTGACATTTATCTTCGGACTTATGAAACTGCTCAAAACGACACGCATAAAAACGGAGCTGCCGGTTGATGAGGAAATGGATAAAGTTAAAGGTGTGATAGAAAAATCTCCACTCACCGATGCCAACCTTGCACTACTCAGAGACAAATCCCTGCTATTCAGCGATGACGAGTCATCATTCATAATGTACGCCACTGAAGGCCGTAGCTGGATTGCCATGGGTGATCCTGTGGGAGATAAATCTCAATTCACTGAACTCGTTTGGAAATACCGGGAGCTGTGCGACCAACATGACGCCTGGCCTGTCTTTTATCAGGTTAAAGATGATTACCTCAGCCTTTACCTGGATCTTGGTCTGAACTTATTGAAATTGGGTGAAGAAGCCCGCGTTCCACTTGACAAGTTCAGTATGGCCGGCGGTGATCGTAAAGCAATGAGATATCAGCAGAAAAAACTGCAAAGAGACGGATATTCATTTCACATTATAACAAAAGAGGAAGCCCAACCGTTAATAACGGAATTTCATACTGTTTCCAATAGCTGGCTCAAAGAAAAAAACACACGTGAAAAAGGATTCTCTCTGGGATTTTTTGATGAAACCTATTTATCCAATTTCCCCTACGCCATAGTCCGGCGCGATAATGAAATTGTGGCTTTCGCGAACATATGGGCCGGGGCAGATAAATATGAATTATCAATTGACTTAATGCGTCATCGGCCTGACTCTCCCGGCAGTATCATGGATTTTATGTTTATCGAACTTATGACGTGGGGACAACAAGAAGGTTACCAGTGGTTTAATTTAGGAATGGCTCCTTTATCAGGAATGGAAAATCATGAATTGGCCCCTATTTGGAATAAGCTTGCTTCGCTTATCTATACACGCGGTGAGTACTTTTATAATTTCCAGGGACTGCGTAAATACAAGAATAAATTCGACCCGGTTTGGGAACCCAAATATCTTGCTTGTCCCGGCGGCCTCGCCCTGCCCCGTATTTTAGCTAATGCCACTACCCTTATATCCAGGGGACTTAAAGGAGTTGTATCTAAATGAAATTGATCTTCTGGTATTTAATTGCGGCCTTTATAACTGCCCTCCTAACGACAAGCGGATTTGCACAGGAACAAACCCATACTCTGACATTCGGTCGTTTTGGCAAAGTCACTTTATACCAAAAACAGACTAAACCTGAACATGTCGCGCTGTTTATCTCCGGCGATGGCGGATGGAACAACGGGGTCATTGACATGGCTCGTGATCTGGCGGCTAAAAATACACTGGTTATAGGTATTGATATTAACTATTATTTACACTCACTGAACAATTCAAAAGAAAAGTGTTTGTACCCCGCTTCCGATTTTGAAGCTCTCAGCCAGTTTATCCAAAAGAAATTACAATTTGATAATTATCATATACCGGTACTCATTGGCTATTCTTCAGGTGCCACTCTTGTCTATGCGATTCTGGCACAAGCGCCACCCAATACCTTTAAAGGGGGTATAAGCCTTGGCTTTTCACCTGATATTCAAGTAACGAAAGCTTTTTGTAAAGGGTCCGGATTAAAACAGAAAAAGGCTAAAAACAGCAGTGGATATGATTTGTTACCATCCAACTTGGTTCATCTTCCCTGGATTGTCTTACAAGGTGAAATCGATAAAGTGTGTTCGCCGGAGATCGCAAAAAAGTTTATAAAACAGGCACCTAATGCATCGCTTGTTCTATTACCAGGCGTTGGCCATGGCTTTTCGGTACCGAAACACTGGAAACCGGAATTGATCAACTCCTATAAAAAAATTTTAGCTAAAAGCGAGACTCTTCCCATACCAAAAATAAGTACACTCAAAGATCTGCCCGTTGAAGAGGTACCGGCTGCACATTCTGATAGTAATATACTCGCTATCATACTGTCTGGTGATGGTGGTTGGGCCAGTATTGATCAGGGGCTTAGTAAAACACTATCCGACTCGGGCATCTCTGCAGTCGGACTGAACTCCCTGAAATATTTTTGGAAACGAAGAACACCACAGGGAGCATCAGTTGACCTGGAGCGTATTATTCGTTATTACATGGACAGGTGGCATAAGGATGAATTACTACTAATCGGTTATTCATTAGGTGCAGACGTACTTCCATTTATGACTTACCGATTGCCAAATGATTTAAAACAGCGTATACGTCTTATTACATTATTATCACCAAGTGCGACAGTGGATTTTCAATTTCATTTATCCTATTGGTTAGGTGGCGGAGATCGAAAAACTGATCTACACGTTCTCCCGGAGATTCAGAAATTACAGGGATTACCATTATTGTGCGTAT
>Ga0102944_1002597_pt1 | contig 10428 bp, 9 predicted proteins | sample SalPonD_shore_MG_FD_78172 | JGI IMG/M metagenome (GOLD analysis project Ga0102944, IMG submission 78172) | Salt pond soil microbial communities from South San Francisco under conditions of wetland restoration - Salt Pond MetaG... | ecosystem: Environmental > Aquatic > Marine > Intertidal zone >... | reverse complement strand
CGGCGAAAGCGGTGGACGTCGAGCCCTACGCCAGCGCGCAGGTGTGCCAGGCAGTCCCCGAGATGCTGCCCGACGAGGGGGTCGACCGCACGGTCGCGGTGGTCGACGTCGGCGCGACGGTGACGACACTCAACGTCATCAACGACCGCGAGCTGATCTACACGCGCGAGCAGCCCTTCGGCGGCAAGCAGCTGACCGAGGAGATCATGCGGCGCTACGGGCTCTCCTACGAGGACGCGGGCCGGGTCAAGAAGCAGGGGGGGCTGCCGGACAACTACGAGCCGGAGGTGCTCGAGCCGTTCAAGACGACGATGGCCCACCAGGTCAGCCGCTTCCTGCAGTTCTTTTTCTCGTCGAGCGACTACGAGGGCGTCGACCAGATCCTGCTGGCCGGCGGCTGCGCCTCGATCCCCGCCATTGACGAGTTCATCGAGGCCCACATCGGCACGCCGACCGCCGTGGGCAACCCGTTCCAGGGCATGGAGCTCGGCGGTCGCGTCAACCGCCAGCGCCTCACCGCGGACGCACCTTCCCTGATGATCGCCTGCGGCCTCGCGGTGCGGGGGTACACCTGAGATGGCCCGCATCAACCTTCTGCCCTGGCGCGAGGAACGGCGCAAGCAGCTCACCCAGGAGTTCGCGCGCCAGGCGGTGCTCGGCGCCGCGCTCGCGGCGCTGGTCGGCGGCTATGGCTGGTACTACGTCAACGGCCTGATCGACCAGCAGAAGGCGCGCAACGACTACCTGCAGGAACAGATCAGCGTGCTGCAGAGCGAGATCCGCGAGATCCGCGATCTCGAGTCGACCAAGAAGCAGTTGCTGGCGCGCATGAACGTCATCCAGCGCCTGCAGCAGCGCCGCCCCCAGATCGTGCACCTGTTCTCCGAGCTGGCGGAGACGCTGCCGGACGGGGTCTATCTCACGAGCGTTCAGCAGAGCGGTGAAGACCTGACGCTGCAGGGCCGCGCGCAGTCCAACGCCCGCGTGTCGGCGTACATGCGCAATCTGGGTGCATCGCCCTGGCTCAAGAATCCGCAGCTGCAAGTCATCCAGACCGACAAGAACGAGCAGGTGAGCTCGTTCACGCTCAAGCTCGCGCAGAGCGCGCCCGATGACAAGGGCAAGTCGAAGGGCGGCAACGACAACAAGGGCAGTTCCTGATGGACGTTGGCGAGGCACTCGGCAAGCTCAGCGAGCTCGACGTCCAGGATCTCAAGAAGATCGGGACCGCGCCGAAGCCCGCCCAATGGGGCGCGATCGCGCTGATTGCCGTCGCGATCATCGCGGCCATGGGCTGGTTCCTGGTCAAGCCGGCGCTGGCCGACCTCGACAAGGCGGAGCGCCACGAGCAGGAGCTGCGCGGACAGTTCGAATCGATGCAGAGCAAGGCGGCCAAGCTCGATCAGTACAAGAAGCAGCTCTCCGAGATGCAGGAATCGTTCGGTGCCCTGCTGCGTCAGCTGCCGGACGAGACCGACATGGAGAGCCTGCTGGTGGACCTCTCGCAGACGTCCGTGGCGGCCGGCCTCGAGGTCGAGTTCTTCAAGCCGGGCTCGGAACGCAAGCTCGAGTTCTACGCGGAGTACCCGATCACGCTCAAGGTGAGCGGCAGCTACCACGAGTTCGGCAAATTCGTTTCCGGCCTGGCGGCGCTGCCGCGCATTGTCACGCTGCACGACATCAAGATCACCCCGGCAAGCGGCAGCAAGGATGGCAGCACGGACCTGAGTATGACCCTGACGGCCAAGACGTACCGGTATCTCGAGGAAGGGGAGTCCGGCGGCAATGGCAAGAAGGGGAACTGACCGATGCCGCCGCGAGCCTCCATGCTGACCCGATTGCTGCCGCTCGCCGTCGCCCTCGCGCTCGCCGGCTGCGGCAATGACATGTCGGACCTGCACCACTACGTCGCGCAGATCAAGTCCAGGCCGGGCGGCAACATCGAGCCGCTGCCGGAATTCGAGCCTTACAAGAGCTTCACCTACAAGCCGGCCTCGCTGCGCGACCCCTTCGTGCCCCAGGAAGGCCTGGAACCCGAGCGGGCACAGGAGCCGGACAAGTCGTCCGGCCTGGCGCCGGACACGAGCCGGCGCAAGGAGCCCCTGGAGCAGTTCCCGCTCGACAGCCTCGACATGGTCGGCACGCTGAGCAGGGACGGCAAGCGCTGGGGCCTCGTACGCGCACCGGACGGCATGATTCACCGGGTGCTCCCCGGCAACTACATGGGTCAGAACTACGGCCGGATCACGAACGTGAACCCCGATCGCATCGAGGTCGTCGAGATCGTGCCGGACGGCCAGGGCGACTGGATGAAGCGCGACGCCGCCCTCGGTCTGAGCGAAGAATAGGTACCCGGAGAAAGCAATGAACAAGGCGCGCTGCCGAATGCTTCCCCACTCGCTGGCATCGCTGGCCGCACTGCTGGTGATGGTCGCGGCGTCAGCGCATGCGGCGACATCCGCCGAGCCATCCGGGAACAGCCTGGAATCGATCGATTCCTCGGTGCTGCCCGGCAACCGCGTGGAACTGCGTTTTCACCTGAGCAAGCCGATCGCTGAGCCACGCAGCTTCACCATCCGCGATCCGGCACGGATCGCGCTCGACTTTCCCGGCACCCGCAATGCCACCGGTCAGCGCCGGATTCCGCTCGATGTCGGCGTGGCGCAGTCGGTGCTGATCGCCGAGGCGAAGGACCGGACACGCATCGTGCTCAACCTCTCCGAGGTTCCGGAATTCGATACCCGCACGGAGGACAACACGGTGGTCCTGACGCTCGGCGGCACACCCGGCTCCGGGGGCTCGTCGAGCATGGCCGCGGCGCCCTCGGGCGGGGCCGCGAGCGCCGGGGGCGGTGAGCCGTTCACCGGGGAATCCACGGGGAGCGGCGCATCGGCGCCCGGGGAGCGCGAGCTGTCCGACGTCAGCTTCCGGCGCGGCGAGGATGGCCAGGGACGTGTCGTGCTCGAGATGTCCACCCCGGACATCCCGGTCAACATCGAGCGCCAGGGGCGCCGGGTCGTGGTACAGCTCAAGGGTACGAGCATCCCCGCGAAGTTCCGCAAGCGCCTCGACGTGCTCGACTTCGCCACCCCGGTGAAGTACGTGGATATCCGCCAGAAAAACGGTGACGGGCAGATCGAGATCCTCCCGCGCACGGAGGACTACGAGCAGCTCGCCTACCAGTCCGAGAACACCGTCACGGTCGAGCTCAAGCCGCTCACCGAGGAGGAGATGGCGCAGAAGGAGCGCGAGAAGCCCAAGTACACCGGCGAGAAGCTCTCGCTCAACTTCCAGGACATCGAGATCCGCTCAGTGCTGCAGCTGCTGGCCGACTTCACCGGCCTCAACGTGGTCGTCAGCGACAGCGTCAGCGGCAGCCTCACGCTGCGTCTGCGCGACGTGCCGTGGGACCAGGCGCTCGACATCATTCTCACATCGAAGGGGCTTGGCAAGCGCCGCAACGGCAACGTCATTTTCATCGCGCCACAGCAGGAAATCGCGGCACGCGAGGAGGCGGAGCTCAAGGCGCAGCAGCAGGTCTCCGATCTGGCGCCGCTGCGCACGGAGTACGTGCAGGTCGACTACGCCAAGGCGTCCGAGCTCGCGGACATATTGAAGTCGGACAAATCGACCCTCCTGTCGGAACGGGGCAACGTGACGGTCGACGAGCGCACCAACACGCTGCTCATCCAGGACACCGCGGACAACATCGAGAACGCGCGCCGGCTGATATCGCGTCTCGATATCCCGGTTCGGCAGGTCCTGATCGAGTCGCGGATCGTCATCGCCACCGACGACTTCAACAAGGAGCTGGGTGTCCGCTTCGGTGTGGACCGCGACACGACCAATAACGACGGTCAGGGCGTCATCCTCGGCGGCAACAGCGATGCCATTACCAACCTCGGCAACAACCAGGCCCTGGGTACCGAGCGATTCAACGTGAATCTGCCCGCGAACAACCCGGCCGGCTCGATCGGCCTCGCGCTCGCCAAACTGCCGTTCGGCACGCTGCTCGAACTCGAACTGTCGGCGATGCAGGCCGAGGGCCGCGGCGAGGTGGTATCGAGCCCGCGCGTGATCACCGCCAACCAGAAGGAAGCGCACATCGAGCAGGGCGTCGAGATCCCCTACCAGGAAGCGAGCTCCAGCGGGGCCACGAGCGTCTCGTTCAAGAAGGCCGTGCTGTCGCTGTCCGTCACACCGCAGATCACGCCCGACGACCGGATCGTCATGGATCTCAGCGTGACCAAGGACCAGGTCGGCCAGATATTCAGCGGCGTTCCGTCGATCGACACGCGCGAAGTCAACACGCAGGTCCTCGTGGACAACGGCGAGACCGTCGTGCTGGGCGGTATCTACGAACAGACCAAGAACGACCAGGTCACGCGCGTGCCGTTCTTCGGCGACCTGCCCCTCGTGGGCGCCCTGTTCCGATCGAAGATCCAGAAGAACAACAAGAGCGAGCTGCTCGTGTTCGTCACGCCGAAGGTGGTCAAGGGCGGCACCAACGTCCAGTACTGATGCCGACGTGACCGCGCCCGCCGCAACACCGCGCCGCGTGTTTCTCGTCGGGCCGATGGCCGCCGGCAAGACCACCGTCGGACGGCAGCTCGCCCGTGCCCTGGGCCTCGATTTCGTCGATTCGGATCGCGAGGTGGAGAAACACTGCGGCGTCGACATCCCCACGATCTTCGACTACGAAGGCGAAAGCGGTTTTCGGCGCCGCGAGCGTGCCATCATCGCGGAGCTGACCCGGCGCGACGGCATCGTCCTGGCAACGGGCGGCGGCGCCATCCTGGATCCCGACAACCGCCGGGACCTCGCCGAGCGGGGCGTCGTGGTCTACCTCGCCACGACAGTCGACGAGCAGTTGCGTCGCACGCACAACGACCGCGGCCGCCCCCTGCTGCAGAAGGGCGACCGGCGCGCTACACTGGAACGGCTGCTGGCGGAGCGCGACCCCTTGTACCGCGCGACCGCCGACCTCGTCGTCGAGACGGATCGCGGGCGACGCCGCAACACGGTGGACCGGATCCTGGGCCGCCTGGCGCAATGCGATCGAGCAACACCTTCCCGGGCCGCGAAGCATGAGCACGACGACCGTCAGCGTTGATCTGGGTGCGCGCAGCTACCCGATCCGGATCGGGCGCGGCCTGCTGGCCAAGGCCGGTGCCCTCGGCCCCTGGATCGCCGGCGACAGTGTGCTGATCGTGACCAACGAAACCGTGGGCCCGTTGTACCTCGATCGCGTCCGCGGCGCCGTGGGCACGGGCGTGCACATGTTGGAATGCATCCTGCCCGACGGCGAGCGCTACAAGAACCTCGCCACGCTCGAACAGGTATTCGACGCCGCGGTCGACGGCCGCTGTGACCGGCGCACGACCGTGATCGCCCTGGGGGGCGGCGTGGTCGGCGACATGGCCGGCTTCGCGGCCGCCGTGTATCAGCGGGGCGTACCATTCATCCAGGTACCCACGACGCTGCTCGCGCAGGTGGACTCCTCGGTCGGCGGCAAGACCGGCGTCAACCATCCGCGCGGCAAGAACATGATCGGCGCCTTCCATCAACCGGTCGCAGTGGTTGCCGACACCGCGACCCTGGACACGCTCGATGACCGCCAGCTAAGCGCCGGGCTGGCCGAGGTCATCAAGTACGGCCTGATCGCCGACGCGGCCTTCTTCGGCTGGCTGGAGGACAACCTGCCGCGCATCCTCGAGCGCGAGGCGGCGGCCCTCGCCTACGCCATCGAGCAGTCGTGCCGCAACAAGGCGGCGGTCGTGACGGCGGACGAGTACGAGCAGGGCCACCGCGCCCTGCTCAACCTGGGACACACCTTCGGCCACGCGATCGAGACGGCGACCGGCTACGACACCTGGCTGCACGGCGAGGCGATCGCGGCCGGCATGTGCATGGCTGCCCGGATGTCCGAACGCCTCGGCTGGCTCGGCCCGGCGGACCGCACGCGCGTGGAACGGATATTCTCCGCGGCGCGACTGCCCACGCAGCCGCCCGCCATCGGTGCCGAGCGCATGAAGGAACTGATGGCCGGTGACAAGAAGGTGCGCGACGGCAGGGTCCGACTCGTCCTGCTCGACGCCATCGGCAGCGCTCGGCTGGTGGCGGACTACCCGGAGCAGGCCCTCGACGCCGAGCTCGCGACAGCCGCAGCGCCGACCCCGGCGTGATGCCGGTGCTCGAGCGCACCACCACTGCGCTGCGCGGCCTCGTCGAGCGGTTGCGCCCGCATCAGCGCGACGGCGGTGAGCCAGACGCGCGGCCCTCGACCCGCACGCTCAACCGCAACGTGTGCTGGATGCTCGGTCTCGGGCGGCAGCCATTCCGTGACAACGCGCCGGCCGACGAGTTGTTCGTCGACGACGCCGTCGAGATGCAGCTCAACATGCTCGCCGAGCAGCTGCGCACCGGTGCCATGCTGCCCTTGCTCAAGGGGGAGCAAGGCAGCGGCAAAACGTCGCTGCTCATCCAGTTGATGGCCCGGGTCGGCGACGCCAACCACTTTTTCGTGGTGCGCGGCACGCGCACGCTCACGGCCCAGCGCATCATCCTGGACATGCTGCGTGTCCTGGAGCGGCCGATCCCGGAGGATACCGGCGAGTGTTTCCGCCACCTGGCACGGCAGCTGCGTGACCTGGCCGCGGATGGCCAGCCCGCGATCCTGGTCGTCGACGATGCCGACGCCCTCGAGGAACGCGAGCTGGCCCACCTGCTCGCGGCGCATGACAGTCTGCGCCGGGCCCTCAACGGGCGTTTCCGAATGCTGCTCGCGGCCGAGCCGGCGATCGAGCTGCGCCTGTCGGGGCTGCACTCGGTACAGCTCGAGAGTGGCCAGGTGTTTTCCGCCAACGTCCGGCCGCTGGCGCGGCCACGAATCGCGCCCTACCTGGCCCACCGCCTGGCGATGGCCGGCTACGGCGGCGAGCTGCCACTGGATGACGACAGCCTGGACCGGATCAGCGCATCGGCGGGAGGCCTGCCGCGCAGTGTCGAGACGGCGGCGGCCAGCGAGCTCAACAGCCGCTGGCCGGACGACTGAGCGGTCGCGCCGCCCTATACTGCCGGCAGGGCGGCGGCCGGCCGCGGCCAAGCCACCGGAAACGTCTTCGAGGTCGCCATGGCGGGCCGAATCCCGCAGACATTCATCGATGACCTGCTCGCGCGGGTGGACATCGTCGACGTCGTCGACGCGCGCGTCCCGCTGCGCAAGCAGGGCAGCAACTGGGTCGCCTGCTGTCCCTTCCACGACGAGAAGACGCCCTCGTTCACCGTCAGTCCGACCAAGCAGTTCTACTACTGCTTCGGCTGCGGCGCCGGGGGCTCGGCGCTCGGCTTCATCATGGACTACGAGCGCGTCGGCTTCGTCGATGCGGTCGAGATGCTCGCCGAATCGCTCGGGATGGACGTCCCGCGCGAGGGCGGCGCGCGCGGCGACGAAGACCGCCTGGAACCGCTGTACGCCGCGCTTGCCGCGGCCGATCACTACTACCGGCGACGGTTGCGTGCAAACCCGGAAGCAGTCGACTACCTCAAGAACCGGGGCCTGTCCGGCAACACGGCAGCCAACTTCGGCATCGGCTTCGCGCCGTCCGGCTGGACCAATCTGAGTGACCAAGCCGACGCCGGGCCTGCCGAGACCCTGCTGCGCGCGGGGCTGGCCAATCGGCACGAGGAATCCGGCCGCGTGTACGACCGCTTCCGCGGCCGCATCATGTTCCCCATCCGCGACCGGCGTGGCCGCACGATCGCGTTCGGCGGACGCGTGCTCGACGACGGCACGCCCAAGTACCTCAACTCGCCCGAAACACCCGTATTCCACAAGGGACGCGAGCTCTACGGCCTGTACGAGGCGCGCCAGGCACGGCGTGACCTCGCCCGCCTGGTCGTGGTCGAGGGCTACATGGACGTGGTGATGCTCGCCCAGCACGGCATCGACTACGCCGTCGCCACGCTCGGCACCGCTGTGACGCAAACCCACGTGGAACGCCTGTTCTCGGTCGTCAGCGAGGTCGCGTTCTGCTTCGACGGGGACGAGGCCGGCCGGCAGGCCGCATGGCGGGCGTTGACGAACACGCTCCCCGTGCTCACGGACGGCCGCGAGGTGCGCTTCCTGTTTCTTCCGGAGGGCGAGGACCCCGACAGCATGGTGCGCGCGGAAGGCCATGCCGCATTCGAGGAGCGGCTCGCGCATGCGCGCCCGCTGGCGGACTTCCTGATCGAACGCATTCGCCACGGCATCGACCTGACGAGCGTGGGCGGCCGCGCCCAGCTCGCGGCCGCCGCGAAGCCCCTGCTGGCGCGCATGCCCGCCGGGGTCTACCACGACCTGCTGCTCGAGCGGCTCGCCGCGGAAGTCGGTCTCAGCGTGCAGCGGCTGCGCGAGGACATGGCGCGGGGCGCCCCGGCAGGCGAGCAAGCAGGCAGCCGACGCCGTCACCCGGGACGCGGCGCGTCGCTGGTGCGCATGACGCCGATGCGCACCGCGATCGCTCTGTTGCTGCAGCACCCTGCCCTCGCCGAGCGCATCGCGCCCGACGCCGCCGTGCTGCAGGGCACGCAACCGGGCGTGCCCCTGTTGCGCGACCTGCACGCACGGATCCGCCAGGTACCGGACATCACGACCGCGCGCCTGCTCGAGGCCTTCCGCGACACGTCGGAACAGACGCACCTGGAACGCCTGGCCGCCTACGAGTTCGCCACGGAAAGCGAGTCGGACCGCGGCGATGCCCTCGCGCGGGAGTTCGACGACGCCATCACGCGACTTGTGGAACAGGAGCGCCGCGCCCGGCGCTCCGAGCTGATCGCGGCCTCGCGAGAGCGCGCCCTCACGGAGGGTGAGAAAAAGGAGCTGCAGGCGCTGCTGGCATACCAGTGAGGTTGGACATGGTCTCGACGACGGGACAGAATACGCGGTTTGATCGAATCGTGGGCGCGCACGGGGTGCCGGGCCCGAAAGCACGAGGAAACCACGCATGAGCAACGACTACCTGTTTACCTCGGAATCCGTTTCCGAAGGCCACCCGGACAAGATCGCGGACGCGATCTCGGACCGTGTACTGGACGAGATCATTCGCCAGGATCCGCAGGGCCGCGTGGCCTGCGAGACCATGATCAAGACCGGCGTGGTGCTGGTCGCCGGCGAGGTCACGACCACCGCCTGGGTCGATCTCGAGGACATCGTGCGCAAGACCATCCTCGACATCGGCTACGACAGCTCCGATGTCGGCTTCGACGGCGAGACCTGTGCCGTGCTCAACGCCATCGGCAAGCAGTCGCCCGACATCGCCCAGGGCGTGAACCGCGAGAAGCCGGAGGACCAGGGTGCCGGCGACCAGGGCCTGATGTTCGGCTATGCCAGCAACGAGACCGATGTGCTCATGCCGGCGCCGATTACCTATGCCCACCGGCTGGTGCGGCGCACCTCCGAGGTGCGCAAGCACGGGGTGCTCGAGTGGCTCCGCCCGGACGCCAAGAGCCAGATCACGTTCCGCTACAGTCAGGGCAAGCCGGTCGGCATCGACGCCGTCGTGCTGTCGACCCAGCACAGCCCGGACATCTCGCAGAAGGATCTTCGCGAGGCGGTGATGGAGACCATCATCCAGCCGACGCTGCCGAAGGAGTGGCTGGCGACCTGCCCGCCGGAGCGCATCCACATCAACCCGACCGGCCGCTTCGTCGTCGGCGGCCCGGTGGGCGACTGCGGCCTGACCGGACGCAAGATCATCGTCGACACCTATGGCGGCATGGCGCGCCACGGCGGCGGTGCGATGTCGGGCAAGGATCCGTCGAAGGTCGATCGCTCGGCGACCTACGCCGGGCGCTACGTGGCGAAGAACATCGTCGCGGCGGGCCTGGCGGAGCGCTGCGAGATCCAGGTGTCGTATGCCATCGGGGTGGCCGAGCCGACCTCGGTGAGCGTGGACACGTTCGGCACCGGTGCGATCGACGACCGGCGCATCGAGGCGCTGGTGCGCGAGCACTTCGACCTGCGTCCGTACGGGCTGATCCGGATGCTGGACCTGATCCAGCCGATCTACGCGCAGACGGCGGCGTACGGCCACTTCGGCCGCGACGACGTGGACCTGCCGTGGGAGCGCACCGACAAGGCCGAGGCCCTGCGCGAGGACGCCAGGGTGACCACCACGGCCTGAACGGAACCGTCCCGCCCGCCCCCGAGGAGCGCTGCAACGGCACCCTTCCGCACGCACGGGAGGGAGCGACCGCCAGGCTCGGGGGTTCAGGGCATTTCCTGAAGAAACGGCGCTCGTTCGACTCCATGGAGATCGACCGATGAATGCCACAGTTGCACAGAAGATCCCGAGTGACTGCGTGATCGCGGACCCGTCGCTGTCCGAGTGGGGCCGCAAGGAGATCGCGATCGCCGAGACGGAGATGCCGGGGCTGATGGCCCTG
>Ga0102944_1002595_pt1 | contig 10434 bp, 15 predicted proteins | sample SalPonD_shore_MG_FD_78172 | JGI IMG/M metagenome (GOLD analysis project Ga0102944, IMG submission 78172) | Salt pond soil microbial communities from South San Francisco under conditions of wetland restoration - Salt Pond MetaG... | ecosystem: Environmental > Aquatic > Marine > Intertidal zone >... | reverse complement strand
TGACTGAAGAGGAAGCCACCCAAATATTAATAGAAGCAATGCTCGGAGAGAAATAAATTCAAAAATAAATAAAAAATATAGAAAATGTGATTAAAAATGAGTGAAAAGGAAATTAAAATTGGAGATAATGCACCATCATTTACTAGTGAGTCCTATAATGCTGGTAAAATTACCCTAGACAAAGAATTCGAAAAACAAAAGGTAATCCTTATATTCTCAAGGTATTTTGGATGCCCTATTTGTCATTTAGATTTGAATACTCTCTTAGAACGCAAGAATGAAATATTAGAGAAAGGAGCAAAAATTCTTTACATTACACAATCTGGGAAAGATGTAGCTGAAGTATATATATCTAAAAAAGAAATTGATTTTCCCGTCATACCGAGTTCAAAGGATGAACTTTATAGGGACTATGGACTTGGAATGATGACCCCCGAATCTATATCACAATTAAAAAATAAATTAAAGGAATGCAAAGAACAACATATTGAGCATGGTGAGTATGAGGGATGGGAACAACAAGGTCCAGGACAATTTGTTATTGATACAAATGGGAAGATAATTCATGCTAAAAAGGGATGGCTTGACATTGATGCTATATTGGAGGTGTTATAAATTTGAAAGAAGAATCAAAATATAATAAATATCGATTTGTTGGAGAAGAACACATTTCCTTAATAGAACCATGGTTCGATTTTGATAGAGGAAAACCATGGGATGAGTCGGTAGTACCTTGGCCTTTAGAAAATAAAGTTAGACGACAAATTTTAATAATATTGGCAAGGCAAGGACCGAAAACATTCGAGCAAGTTGTCGAACTCATACGTTTCTCACCTAATCCGATTGTAATCAGTAAGGAAGAATATACTCCATCCGTTGGTTATCAATGGAGTGAGGAAGTGGTCGAAAATCATCTGCTTAATCTGGAATGGTATAATTTATTAAAGAAAAAAGATGGGAAATACATTGTAACCTTTCCCGTTCTTGATGTTGATAAAATTAATGATTTAGAAAAATATGTTGAGATTTTCGCCAATCATTGGGTTGAAATTATTAAAGATACTAAGGAACAAGTTAATAATGAATTTTCTGAACTAAATAAAGACGGGAAAACCTTATATCAAATTTTAATTGATAGAGCGATTGAAAAGCTGTATGAATTATTGAAAAAGGAAAATTTATTGCCCGACGAAGAAAATCTTAAATTATTGTTCGCGGAAGAATTACGGAAAACTAAATTTGAAGATTGGGTGCTCGAAACGTTTTAATCTTTAATTTTTATAATCTTCTTTTTAATTTTTATGATTTAGATTTCAAATTGATTTTGTTTTAAAAATAGATCTAACGCTTTAAAACAATCTGAATTGTATAAAAATTAGAAATATTGGTATATTTGAAAAAATTTTAATTAAAATGGTGCGCTAAATTTTAACCCGCAATCACAATCTTCTTCATTTATGTCAAATGGCAATACAAAATCCTTAATTACATCGGTAATAATATCCATTTTTACATCTTGAACTTCTTCATCCTTCCTGAAATGTGTATTGATGATCTCGTCCAAATGCTTAATGCTAGAATTCGCAATTAGAATTATAACATTATTCTCTCCACTTAATCTGAACCCATTTAACATAAAAGGGCACTCTTTCACTTTATCTAGGATTTTTTTCGGATTTTTCGTCTTAATTCTTACTTGGGCAATCATCACATTCGCCACACGTAAATTTAGCCCCGCTTGGAAATTTATTACCCCTGCTTCTTGAAGCTTTCGAATCCTTAAACCGATTGTGGGTTGACTTCGCTCAACTCGCTTGGCTATATCAGTGTGGGTTATATTTGGATCCTTCTGAATAATATGTATAATTTCTTTATCTATTTCATCAATATTAATTTGTTGGCTTAGCATATTTATCCCATTTACTCTCTTTTTAATGTTTTTTTATTTTATGACTTGCGATGATTTATCTTCGTTGGTCATCGATATCTAGATATAACGATTGAGGGATATATAAATATTTCGGTATTTATAAATGATTTAAGATCTTTTAATTCTTTTTAATATTTAGAACCAAAATGACGAATGAAAATGATATACTAGCTAGAGCCGCTAATAAGGGAAGGAGAGAGAGAATAATAATTCCAACAATGAAATCAAGATAAAAATAGATCATAATTCGTAATAATCCATTCGAGAAGAGAGAGAATTCGAACTCCCCTTGCTTAACTCTTGCTTAAATAATTTTTTGTCTCTCTTCTCTGGGGGAGTATTTAATCCCAATTATGAAAGAATGCATCCTATCAAAAAGGTGGATGATATCGGATTCTTTTATCTTAAATTTTCTTGATTTCTGGTTCGTATTCTTCTGATCGATCTTCTCAATCAAGTCACTTTCGAGTAAACGTTCTAAATGCTGTGAAATGATATTCTGTGATTTTCCCTTTAAATAGAAAGGGTCAGATTAGATTATAATTATGTTTTTGAAATTCAATATCATAGGATATGATACATTTAAATATTCCATAAACAATTTAACTAGTGATTTTTTAGAGAAGAATAAAAATTAAAACCAAAAGATCAAGGAGCGAAAAAATTAATGCAGGATTTAAACCAGCAAACAGAAAATGAAATGAAAAGACTTAGAAGGATATAAGTTGGGAGAAATTAAACTTATCTCCTAAAAAAATAGGTAAACTCAAGACAAAGATGGGCTGGCGAGGACAAGGAACTCAATCAGATCCCTTGATAATTGATAATATTAAAGGATTAAGACCGCATTTAGTATTTAAGACAAAAGATATGCATATTCATATCGAAAGGATAAAATTGGATACAATAAAGTTGAATATGTGCGAAAATGTGAAGATTAAAGGGTGTAAAATCCGTTCATTAACGCTTGAGGGATGTTACAATAATGTGATACAGAACAATACGATTATTAATTTTAATTCAATGTTCAGCGGGGCAAATGATATCGTATATAATAACATATCACTTAAGTCCTTGGATAATTTAATATCTGGTGTTATAGATAATATCTACTATATACTTCCTAAATTAGCTTTCATGTTATCATTAATATTTATTGTTACCTCTATATCTGTTTTGATAAGAGGAAATTGGGTTCTTTCAATATTTGCAGTGTTAATTGGGTTAATTTCTTTAGGATTCAGTTTAAATTATAGAAGAAAACAAAAGCGAACAGAAAATCTTCCAGCTAATATAATAGGAAATAACACAACTTTAACTGATACAAGTGAATCAATCCACGAAATATATTTATTCTATAAGGATTATGTTCCTAAAATACGTACATATGTGGTTCCTATTATAATAGGAGTTGCTATAGGACTTATATTTGGTATTTTATCAATTCTTTATATTTGGTAAATTATGATTCTAAAGACAGTTAATAGATTAAAAGTATTAAAGCAAGTTCGAGAATATCTATGGGTCAAGAAACATACAATGATCAAAGAAATAAAGAGATATAAAACAAAAAGATAAGGATCCAATTCATAGAAAGAATTTACAGAAAGAAAATAACCATATAAACTACAAATATAACCGCAAAAAAAACAACACTAGCAATAGCAAGTCTATTCAAAAATCTTTGTCTCCATTCCTCTAATTTTTCGACTCTTTTTTCTAACTCCTCAATTTTATTTTTTTCGCTCATTTTTTCCTATTCTATCTTTTGAATTTTATTATGAAATACTCCTTGAGAAAAACTAAGATAATCAGATATATAAAAATAACAATAAAATATTAATCTCCTAAAATCCTCTCAATTAATGACAATATCATAGATCCACTTATTAATTCTAAATAGTTTATACACTTATACGAATCGCCAAAAAACTAACCAAATGAGTTAGAATAATAAATTTTTTATTTAATTAATGCTAAAATTATTTAAATGTACGATCTTTCTGATGAGCTGAAGGATTTTTTAAAACTTTTAGGCGATAAAACACGTTTAAATATTTTATATCTCCTTGCAGAGGAGGAACATACTGCGAGAGAAATTAGAAAAACTTTAGGTAAATCCCAGAGTACGATCTCACAACATTTGAAATTATTAAGGGATGCAGAACTTATAGACAGTGAAATAAAGGAAAATACGAATTTATATCATTTGAAAGATCCTAATATTATTAAGCTTCTTGATAGTATACGGACATTTATTATTTCTCAAAAAAAAGAACAATTAAAGAAGTTCAGGGATATAGACCGTCGCGAAACCTTATTTTAAATAAGATGTTAAATATCCGTCTTATTAGGTTTAATATTTCTTGATTCGACAAGTTCTATTTTAATATCATTATTCTGTACATTTGATAAATAAGTGTAAAAATCTTCATTTATGCATTGAATTATAGGTGTTTGATTACATCGAATAATTAAATAGTAATGATTGGTTAAGTAATTTGAAAAATTTTCATCTTTAATTTTAAAAATTGGAATATCATGGTATACATGAAAATTACATAAATAGCCCAATAATTCATACTCAGTTCCACACTTTGGACATTTTTTAATAAAAGAAGAGATATGTATCTCGATTACATAATTACAAATTTTACATTTCCAATACCCTTTTGTCATAAATAAATTAGTAATTTTCCGTTTAAAGTAAAATATGATATCTCAATATTATTTTTCAAAACTCCCCTCTTAAAAATAGGTACAAAATATTCTTCTCTTCTGAAGTTTCTTTTTTTAACTCTAAGTCTTCTGGGACAGCTTATATGATAAAGTTTGTGTCTTCCACTGCATCTGAAAGACTCTCATATGCAGTCACTTCTCCAAATATATTTTTTCTCTTTTTTTTATCGTTAAGGTTCTCGCTTTTTTATCAAGATCTTCTGGATCGATTTCATACATACGAACATTATAATAATATTTCGCAATATGATTTGTAATTAAATTTCCCATGAAACAGATCCCAATAACACTCACAGTTATTATTTCATTTGATAAACTAGTATCCTCTTGTTAATTTCAATTAATTATAATATAATTAGTTCTTTGATATTAATAATAAATATTCTCAATATGCAATTTATCTTTTTTTAATGTAAAAAATATTATCGGCATAAATAATCGTTGATATCACGCTTTTGGAAATAATCAGACACTATTATCATTTTGAGAAAAATTTTAATATGAGATTTAAAGAAAAAATAAGCAAGGCATCATTTTAAAATTAGTTAAGAATTGATTGAATTTTTAAATTTTTTTTAATTTCTAAATCCCTGTCAAATTTAAAAATTCCCGATAATTTTTAAATTGATTATCAAGGATTCGGTATTTACAATCTTCCCATCTTTTACGAAAATGATAAAAATAATCAGATATATCTAATGGATCTCCAAAAATTACCTTATAATCTTTAATTATAGAGATTTGAATGTAAATTGGTAATAGTTCAAATACTCTAATATCGAAATTTAATGAAGCAACTCCAAAAAGATCATATTGAATTTCTTTATTTTTCTCTGTATCTTTAATATGAGTAAGAACAGCGACATCAATATCCGATTCAGGTCTGAATGTGTCTTTTATGGAAGATCCGAAGAGGACGACTTCATATTTACCTTTTAATTCATTTAATGCATTTCTAATCTCTATAATTGTGAGTAATTTTATCTAAAAACACCTCTATTTTCTCAATGCAAACTAATAAAAGCTTTTTACTCTTTCAATTGAACTTAAGATGATTTCATCATCTACATTATTATAACGATGAACTAATATATTACGCATACCATTTGCTTTCTTTAATTCATCTTCTATCAAAGGATCAAGATTTGTTAATTTTACGAATTCTGAAATATTTTGCTGATCATCCATTATTGGAATTCCTGAATCCTTTACATACATTGCGATTAAATTAACAATAGACTCGATTGATGTCTGAAGTGAATAAAATATACCTCTTTTTTCCAACTCATTTTCGGGTTTGTCATCTAAGTATCTAATACTTTTAATCACGTAATTTATTTTATCTCTATAGCGTTTTAATCTTAAATCATCCATAATAAATTCACTCTTCTTTTCTCAATATAATTGATATACTTTTATGAGTTTATTAATTTTAAGTATTCTATACAAATTTAATCTCTATTAGTGCTTTAAAAGGATCTAATTAGCTTGAATATATTTAATTGAGGTTTTTTCATATTTTTTTAAATCTTTAAATGAGATTATATTAAAGAGCATCTTTTACTGTTAAATATTTGATTTTTTAAATGAATTTTTCTTTATTTCTTTTCTCGATTATTGCCATTTTGTTTTTAAATCTTTTCGTGTTAATTTGCGGACTAAATCAATAGCGAAATATATAAAATTACAACAAGTTTTTTCCCAGATATGTTCTTCTTTATATATTTGATAATCATTCGTTAAATCTAAACCAACTAAGTCATGGCAGCTTATAGATCCGAATTCTTCTTCGAATTTATACGCAAATCGTCCTGCTTTTCCGAAAACGAGGGGGACGTATTGAGGATTAGTTTTCTCCTGACCGCCCATAATTATCCCAATTGCTGCTATCGAACCAGAAACAACACCACAGGGTCCTTTCCATCCTTTATCGTTGATATAAGAGCCAAAACCACTAAATGGTATCGCAAGATTATTATAATAACATTTATCAAATTCATCTAAATCTAAAACATCTAAGATATTGTTAAAAGTATGCGCGGCGCAGCTATTGCCAAATTTCCTGCCTTCAGTTGGTAAAGTCTCCTTCAGTTTCTCGATTTTATCATCAAATCTTTTAAATATATCTTTTTTAGGGTAATTGGATTCACTTTTTTTCATATGTTAATATTAAATTACCATTTATATAAAGAAAATTATCACCCCTTATTTTATTAAAATATTGTATTGATAATTTATTTCGGTCCTTATCCAAATAGATAGATGAGATATTTTTAGAAGATTTATATTCCTAATTTTTAAATAATTAAAGGGGTTATAATAAAATAAACGGGTCATAACGGCATATAACCATATATCGAAACAGCCATTAAAACATTCTAAAGAGTGATTATATGACTTTTGTGATTATAAATGAGGAATCAAATTATTAGATATAAGAATTGCTAATAAAATTTAATTTATACAAGTTAAACATTACATCCTAAAGTTTAAAAGAAATTTATAGGTAAAAAAAAAATGATTGAAGATGATTATAAATTAGACGATATTGACAGGAAAATAATAGAAATAATTCAAGAGGAACCTACAATTACACATACTGATATCGCTAAGCGAGTGGAACGAAGTCAACCTACAATAGGAATGAGGATAAATCGTTTAGAAGATCTTGGTGTATTGCAATTCCAAGCAGGATTAAATCTAAAAATTGCTGATATGTTTTATGCGCAAGTGGAAATAATAACAGATTATCCCAATGAATTGTTGGGTGAAATTGAAAGATGTCATTTCATGCTGAATGCATTTCGATTAAGCGGAACAACTAATGTAAGTGTATTAATTGCAAATCCTAAGATAGCATTTTTGGATAAGCTTGTAAATACCAAATTTCGTAATAATCCTTTGGTAAAGGAAGTTAATATGAATATTATTACAGATGTGGTGGAAGATTTTGTTCTTCCAATTGATCTGGATTTTGATGAATGTAAATGTGAACTAAAAGAAGAGTGTAGTAAAAGCATTTATACTAAAAATGGGGAAAAATTGAATAAAGGGGAATGAATTTTTAAAATAAAAATAAGAGAGTTATGTATTCCTTGAAGGATATAAACGATTTATGTAAGATATTTATAAAATTTAAACGATATTTTTAATAGAAAATCATTAATAAATTAAGATGAGTACAAAAAAATTAAAGAGTGATTTTATATGCAAAATCTTCTCATTTCAGAATCGGTTGATTTGCTAAAAATATTAGGAGATACAACTCGGCTTTCTATTTTACAGATTCTCAAAAATGATGAAACCTCCGCAGCAGAGTTAGAAGACGAGCTCGATAAATCTCAAAGTACGATTTCTCAACACATCAAAGTTTTAAGAGAGGCGGATTTAATTGAAGCAGATAAAGATGGAAGGGTAAATTATTATAAGGTTAAGAATGCTAAAGTTTTTAAGATATTAGCCAGGATTAAGTCCTTTATTATCAAAACCAAAAAAGAAAAATTAGATATTTTAAATAAAGCCCAAATCAATGATACTTTATTTTAATGAATAAAGAATTGATTTGAATAATTAAATACTTTATAATTTTTATTCAACAATTTTAAATAATGTGGATATTATTCAATGATGTAAATATTTGAGTTATATAAAACATCTCTTTATGTGAGAAAATGAATCGGGAACGTTTTAAAACTGACGGTGTAAATCTTCGAAAAATTATGTTATTAGGTTTGGATAATGCAGGCAAAACATCTATTGTTTTAACCCTCAAGGGAAATAAAAGTTTACTTTCCTATATGTCCTTAAGTCCAACAAGAGATCATAATATTACAAATATTATAGTTTCAGACACTAAATTCAATATATGGGATTTTGGAGGACAGGAAACATACCGTAAAGAGCATCTGGAAAATATGGAAGATTATATAGAAGGATGTAATAAAATAATTTATGTGATTGATATCCAAGATTATGAAAGATATGATAAATCCTTAACCTACTTAGAAGATCTTTTAGTTTTAATCGATAATAGTTATGATGATATAGAATTATCAATTTTTTTACATAAATATGATCCAAACATTACAGAATTGATACCTAAAATTAGTGATAGAATTGATGAATTATTAATTAAAGTAAAAGAGATCATTCCTTCAGAGATTGAGATAAAAATTTTCAAAACTACTATTTATACAACTTTTGAAAAAACCCCTATATTTCTATAAATAACATTCTATTTTTTAGTAATATAATTTCTACTGTTTCAGTTAGAATTTTTTGATACAAATCCTTAAATACAAGAAAATCCTAAAAATATTCTAAAAGTAGTGAAAGTTTTAAATAATTTTGTATCTAAACCTAAAATAATAATATTCCTTTCTTATAGTAATGATATCACTAATATTTATCGTTGAAGATGATCTCGATTTTTTAAAAAGTATTCAGATGATATTAGAAGAAGAGGGATACTCCATCTTAACTGCAAGAAATGGGAAAGATGCGCTTGAAAAATTAAAAGATCTAGATAAATTGCCCGATCTCATCATAAGTGATGTTAAAATGCCCGTTATGGACGGCTATGAACTTTTTAAGAATGTTTCAAATAATGCTCGTTTAAATCAAATACCTTTCATTTTTTTAACAGGATTAACTTCAGAAAAAGATATTAGGTTTGGCAAAATTTTGGGTGTTGATGACTATCTGGTAAAACCAGTTAAAGAAAAAGATTTAATAGCTTCTGTGAGGGGCAAATTAATAAGGAATAGAAAAAGTAGGGAAGTGATGAATTATGTTAATGAAATTCTCTTTGATGGATCGACATTAAAAGCTACAATCGAGAAAAGTGAACTTGAGCAAATTTGGATGGTTATTTTTAATTGGGATGATAGAGTAGGTCCCGAATTGAATATTTTTTATCCGAGAGGGGATGAGCAATTCAATAAAAGAATAGAGCAAATTGGAAATCAATGCTTTTATGCTTTTAAAGTAATTTATGGGGATCAAAAAAATATAGAAAATGAAGAATATTTATTGATTACCCTAGAGAATGTAAATAAAAGAGCCTTTCTTTATTTCGATGCATACCCAAATCCAAAAGCTAGGTCTGGAGAGACTAAATTTATGATAAGTATTATTGCACCAGAAATAACTTATCTAGATTCTATTCAGATTAAAAACTTTTTTAAAATAATTGCTAAAAAAATAAAAAAAAATGAGGATTGGGATATTAAGTTATATTGGGAAAAAATTAGTGATATTTTAACTTCTTCTCATTAAAAAAAAAAGAAAATTTATTTGATCTCAATTTAAAATCAATTTTCATACCAATATAGATGATATGTAGATATTACATATTTATAAAATAAAATCTTTAATATCATTCTCATAAATATCTCTATATTCTTGTCATATAATTAAGATAATACGTTTGAAAGAGCTATAAAAAAGATGAGTTCAAAAACACGAGTTACAAAAAGGGATACGCCCACTTTAGATACTGAAAAATTAAAAGAAATTCAAGTAGTGAACGAAAATTTAAGTATCTTCTCAAGGAACACTGTGAATGCTAATTTAGAAATGGTTAAGGATTTGCAAAATATTATAAAAAATTGTTCTAATTTAACAGGAAAAGAAACTTGGAAATATTGTAAAAGCCAAAGATATTTTATGAAACTTTATTTACAACATCTTAATAGTGAATAGTAATTCAATTCATAAAAGTCATGAGATAAACATATTTGTTTTCTATTTGATTTTAATTATTA
>Ga0102944_1002594_pt1 | contig 10443 bp, 6 predicted proteins | sample SalPonD_shore_MG_FD_78172 | JGI IMG/M metagenome (GOLD analysis project Ga0102944, IMG submission 78172) | Salt pond soil microbial communities from South San Francisco under conditions of wetland restoration - Salt Pond MetaG... | ecosystem: Environmental > Aquatic > Marine > Intertidal zone >... | reverse complement strand
ATTTTTTACAAAACCATTGTTAATATCAATGATCAGCGATGGTTATAATAGAGATGAGATTGCTATAGAATTTGCTGTGAATCCAGATACAGTAAATGAATATTGTAAAAGATTTTGGAATAAAACTTTTTCTGATACAAGATTTTCTTTCTATTACAAACTTGTATTATGTTGTCTTATTTCTAAAAATTTTAGGATCATTGAAATAGCGAATTTGATGAAAAAAGATCCTTCAACGATTTCATCTTGGATAAAAAAGCTATCGCTAGAGGGATAGAATGCTTATGGTATTAAAATCTTTTATTTATTATATCAGAAATTAAGTCGGGAAATTCATTCCAATTATCAATTTTGAGTAATTGTCCTCCCGCAATCTTAACCATCTTTTTGGCTTCATCTAGATTAAAGGATGTTTCTGGACAAATAAGAATAAAATCTACATTCATAGATCGCAATATTCTTAGTTCTTCTAAGGCTCTTTCAAGATCATAAATTTCAGCATCTGTAAATAATACATTCAACTTTTCCCTTGAATTTGTTTTTTCTTTAAATTGCCGTCTCGCCCATTCGAGAGCTTTTTGAATTCTTGTGCCTCCTCGGGCACTTATAGTTAACAATTCGTCAGCTAAATCTTCCATTTCTACCCTTTTGTCCATTTCTTTTAGAATATGCGTATCAGATTCAAAAAAACATAACCCCAATTCTTCCTTTCTGAGAGAATAACATAACATAGTCACACATATAGCCATGTATGCCAGTTTATCTCCGGTCATACTCCCAGAAATATCCAGCTCAATACAAGCACTCCGTAGTCCTTTGGCAGTTTCATATACATAAAAATCATCATAACCTATATGAGAAAGCTTTTTTCCTTTTTCAAGAATATTAAAAATTGTTTCTTCCAAATCTATATTATCAAAATCATCCCCAACAGTATAAGGTCTAACAATATTAACAGGAACTGGTCCAGTTGTGGAACTTCCCAGTCTAGCTCTTGAATAATAAATCCCAAGTTCGATTAACATTTTTTTTGCTAACTCCTTTACTTTTTCTTTAGCTTGTTCTGGTAAAGTTTTTCTATGAGTAAACCATTGCTTTAATAAGTTTTCTCCGCTACCGGCAGATAAGCTTGCTACTAATTTATCAACTCCCTCTTGCCCTTCCATTTGTTGTGCACCCTTAATAGCTTCGCCTAAATCATGATGCCCTAGTGCGGCTAAAGCTTCTTTATTATCAGAAGAAAAGGCACTGTTAAGGAGTTCTTTCATTCTATCATAGTTTATTTCATCTTTTAGTCGCTTTATTAAATTTTGGAGCCGATCGAATTTTCCTTTATTTTTTTCTATTAATTTTTTAAGTAATTGATAGTTTGGCTCAATTAACTCAAAAATTTCCTCTTCAGGCATTTTTAGTTGCTTTCCAACGTTTTCAATATCCTTAGAGTTAGGTTCTAAGCCAATCTTTCTTAAGAATTCAACAGCATCTCTTAGTTCGGAGGGATTTGTACTTGTTTCAAGAGTTTTTTTTATCATCTCTGGAATTTTTTGAGAGATCTTTTGACTACAATGCATATTCTCACAAGAATTCATTAATTGTTGTAATTGATGAGAAAGTGATTTATAACCTTCTATCTTTCTTTTTTGGTTTTCAATTTCTTGCATGGCATTTTCGAGAGCTTTATTAAAAAGAGAATTCCATGATTTATTTGCCAGAGGATTTTTTGTCAGATTTTCTAAAGATGGGTTAATTTTAGAATCATTAGACATTTGATTGATTTTATTTAACAAATCTTCTCTCAAATTTGTACCATAATATTGATCTAATGCATTAGCCAGATTGAAATTATGCTCAAAGGAATTTTTGTCAAGTGAATTACTTAACATATTATTTTTATCGAAATTTGGGCATTCTCCTAAATTTTTTGCTGCATTAAAGAGTTGATCGAGGTTTTTTATTTGATCCTTCAGATTATTCTTCATTTTCTGAAATTGGTCTTTCTGAAGAGCTTCTGTGTTCTTTAAAAATTTCATAGATTGAATAAGATCTTCGAATTTTCCCTGTTCCATCAATTTTTTTAAATCATCAGAAATATCTTGGTTCCTCAAAGCTTGACTTGTCAGTTTTTCCCATTCTCTCCTTGAATTTTTTTCTATTAAATCATTTAAATCCAAATTTGATGCGGCTTTTAGGTCTTCTGGATCTAGAGAGTTTATCTTTTCCATAAGACGTTTTTTGGCCTCTTCCATCAAATTTTCTAAGGAAGAAATTTCTTCTTTAAATAATTCTGAATCGTCATTAAAAAAATGCATTGCTGAATTGTATGGTTCTTCATTTCTCTTTTTATTTAATTCATCTAAAAAATCTTCCATTTCTTGAATTTTATTAGTATCTACAGACATCTCGATATCATCAATAAGATCTTGGAGTTCATCTAATTCTTCTTTTTCAGATGAGCTTAGAAAATCATCTTCAATATTTGATTCACTTGTTCCATTTTCAAAGAAATCTGACACAATATCTTTTTTATAATTTGGGAAAAGGATCTCAAAAGCTAAATCATTTGCTAATTCTTGATTATCTGGAAAGGAAGTTACTTTACTGATTTCAATATAATCATTTGGAGTTATTGCCCCCTTTCGATAGTATCGAGAAAGAATGAGTCGCGGTATAGATAATACTTGTCTTGAAGATGGTATTTGGACTATATCTGGATGATTTCTCATTTTTCGAATAAATTCAACTGCGAATTCGCATGGATCCTCAGGGAAGATGGGCATTACTTTTAATTTATCCTCCTAATGTTTTGTTTATTATCCCATCAATAACATTCTCTACTTTAACTCCGGGCTTGGGTTTGATGCTTCCAAGTAAAACATGCTTAGAGATATCAGCTAGATGAACATATACAGATTCTTTGCCTTCCGCGAGTCCTTTATTTTCAAGATATCTTTTTCTTCCTAATAGCTTAGCTATAGCGATGCCTGCTCTTATAGAAGCTGGCACTTCAATATCAATTTTATTCTTTCTTGTTTCCTCAATGATTGAATATATTAGTTCTAATTCAGATTCTTCTACCATAAATTGTTCCGGTAAATTAATACGAATAATATCTAATTCAGTTGCTTTTTCTGGATATGTTAATTTTATCCAAACTTTTATTCTATCTTTTAATGCCTCAGATAATCTGTGAGTTCCAGAAAGCTCTTCTGGATTCATAGCACATATAAAGAAAAAATTCTCATCTGCTTGAATTCTTCCCAGGTGAGGTATTCCAATTGATGCCTCCTCTAATGGTTCTAATAATGTATTTTGTGAATATTCGGTCGCTCTATTTATCTCATTTGCTAGAAAAGTACCCCCTTCTAACATAGCACTCAAAAGAGGACCCGGATTGAATGCTTCTATTGTAAAGCCTTGTTTTAATGTTATAGCTGGATCGAAACTTCCAATAAAGTGCGAAGGTTTAATTGATTCATCCATCGTCAACCAATGAAAATTTCTTCCTTGCTTCTCTTTTGAACGCAAACTAGCGAAATAGCGGCATAAAATGGTCTTACCAACCCCAGGAGGGCCTACTAGAGCAGGAAACAATCCCGTGGCTTCAGCATCCCTCAATAATTCTAAGGCCTTTCCATATTGCCCAGATAAAACGATATCAATTTTTTGTTGGGCTACATCTTGGATTAATCGATCTTGAAATAATTCTCTGAATCTCTCTTTATCCATAATAAGTCAATTACTAAATAATTTAGATATAAGTAATGAAGTTCCATATACATAATTTATTATTATATAAAATAATCTCATATAATAATTTAAAACAAGAAATCATAAGTGTTGGATTAAAATAAGATAAAAAGTTGATCTATTTTTTTTAATTATTTTCAATATAGAAGAAATATCTTATTTTTTATTTCAAAATTTTTGACAAGTAATATTAATGTAAATAAATCCGATTAGATAAATCTTAAACAATGGTTTAATAACAAATTTATTATCTATATAATTTCATCTATAAAGTTAAACATGATTAAACCTTACTTTAAAAATAAAAATTTCACATTATTTCATGGAAATTCAGTTGAAATAATGAAAGATTTTTCCAAAGAGAAATTTGATTTAATTTTTGCTGATCCCCCATATTTACTATCGAATGATGGGATTACTTGTTCTTCAGGGGCGATGAAATCAGTAAATAAGGGAGATTGGGATAAATCGAAAGGATTTTTGGAAGATATTAGATTTACAGAGGATTGGATAAAATCATGTCAACCCATATTAAAAAAAGACGGGAGTATTTGGATTTCGGGAACGCTTCATATTATTTATAAAGTAGGATATCTATTAGAAAAAAATGGATTTGACATTATTAATGATATTATATGGTTCAAACCGAATGCTCCGCCCAATCTTTCTTGTAGATATTTTACCCATAGCCATGAAATTATTTTATGGGCTCGTAAATCGGCAGATTCTAATCATACATTTAATTATGAGAAAATGAAACATTGGAATAATCCAAAGGACAAATTAAAAAATAAAGATAAACAAATGAGAAGCGTATGGTCAATTCCCCTCCTCCCTAAAACTGAGAAAGAACATGGTAAACATCCGACACAAAAACCAATAGAATTGTTAACAAGAATAATATTAGCTTCGTCACATGAAGGAGATACTGTTCTTGATCCTTTTGTGGGCTCTGGTACCACAGGTCTAGTTTGCAGTGTTTTAAATCGAAATTTTATTGGAATTGATTTAAATGAAGAATATCTTGATTTAAGCATAAAAAGATATAAAGATAACAAAAAGGAAAATTTATTTTATTCTCCAGAAAGCACAAATCAAATTACCGATTTTCTTTAATTTGTCTGATTGTTAAATATTAACCAGATTTATCGTATTAATTGAAAATTTCTTAATTTATCTTCAATCTCTTTTTAAATATAAATTAAATATTTAGTAAAATCAATCCAATAATAAAATATTTTTAGTTTTAATGATTTATCTATTTATTATTTAAAAGTATTTAAATGGGCCTGTAGATCAGCGGAAGATCGCTTGATTCGCATTCAAGAGGCCACGGGTTCAATTCCCGTCAGGTCCACTAATATAATTAAAAAAAAACAAAATAAATATAAGATTTCTTTTAGGAAATCTATTATTTATTAAATAAAAATTATAATTCTCAAAGAATTCTGATTCAATCATGGAAAATAAAGCAAAGTTTCCCAAAAGATTTAATTTTACAGAAATAGAAAAGAAATGGATTAATTATTGGAAAGAAAATGACATTTATGATTTTGATATAACTAAAAATGAGAGGAAACTATTTAGTATCGATACTCCTCCTCCTTTCGTTAGTGGAACTTTACATTTAGGACATGTACTGAATCATTCATGGATAGATTTTGTCGCTCGATATCAAAGAATGAAGGGAAAATATAATGTATATTTTCCCCAAGGGTTTGATTGCCATGGACTTCCCGTGGAACTTGCGGTTGAGAAAAATTATGGTATTTCAAAGGATGATAGGGAGATTTTCCTTCAAAAATGTGTTGAATGGGTTAAAAATAATATCAGAGATATGACAATTCAGTTTGATGATTTAGGATATTCAACAGATTGGAATTATACATATCGTACTATGGATGATGAGTATAAATTTAAAGTTCAAAAATCTCTTCTTGATTTTTATAAAAAAGGCTGGTTATATAGAGATAAATTCCCTACTCATTTTTGCGTTAACTGCCAAACATCGGTTGCAAAAGCAGAAGTGGGTTATATGGAAGAAAAAGGAAAACTTTGGTATATTAAATTGCCTTTAGTAGGAAGAGAGGGAGGATTTGTTGAAATTGCCACCACACGCCCTGAAATGATGGAAAGTTGTGTAAGTGTTTTTGTACATCCAAATGATGATAGATATTATCATCTTTCTGCTGCTGAAGTAAAATTACCAATTGCGGACCGTGTTGTAAGAATAAGGGCAGATAAAGATGTTGATATGAATTTTGGCACTGGTGTAGTTTATTGCTGTACTTATGGAGATGAAACAGATATCAAATGGAAATTAGAATATGACCTTGATGAAATTCAGCTCTTTACTAAGCAAGGACGAATGAATGAAAATTCAAAATATGAAGGATTAACAATTGAGGAAGCCAGAGAAAAGATTGTGAAGGATTTGGATGAGATGGGGCTTTTAGTGAAAATAGAAGATCATGAACATAATATCATTATTCATTCAGAACGTTCTTCTTGTCGTAAACCTATCGAATATTTGCCTGTTTATCAATGGTTCATTAAGGTTAAGGATTTTAGAGACGAAATTGTTAATTCAGGCGAATCTATGGATTGGTATCCGGAAAAACATAAAATTAGGTTAATAGATTGGGCAGAAGGGTTAGATTGGAATTGGGTAATATCACGACAAAGAGTTTTTGGTACACCTATTCCATTTTGGTATTGTGAATCTTGTGGAGATATAATCCCAGCCGAAGAAAAAGACTTACCTATTGATCCTATAGAATCATCTCCTCCAGTAAAATCATGCCCAAAGTGTGGCGAGAATGATATAATTGGAGAAAAGGATGTTTGTGATTGTTGGATTGATTCAAGTATAACACCCTTAGCAATTGCTAAATGGTTGGATGAAGATAAATTCTTTGAGAAAGCGTATACGAATGCCAAAGTTCATCGCCCTCAAGGATATGAAATAATTCGAACATGGTTATTTTACACACTATTTCGATGTAAAAGACTCACTGGAAAAGCGCCTTTTGATGAAATTATGATTAATGGAATGGTAGCAGGTCCAGATGGAAGAAAAATGAGTAAAAGTTATGGAAATGTAGTGACTCCTGATGAAGTTCTCCCAGATTTTGGAGCAGATGCCATTAGACAATGGGCTGCGATGGGTTCTTTAGGAGATGATTATCCATTTGAATACACATGGATAAATGTTCATAATAAACAACCTGTTTCTGACAAAAAAATTCTGAAAGAGCAAAAAAGTTTATCTGAAGAAAAATTCAATAAAAAGTTTAAAAGGAGATACGACCAATTAATAGGAGCATCTCGATTTTTGACGAAAATATGGAATGCGTTTAGATTTCTAAATATAAATCTAAATAAAATTGAAATTCAAAACCTTGATATAGATATTAATTCCCTATCTCCTATAGATCAGTATTTTTTTGCTGAATTTAATAAACAATTAGAAAAAATCGAAGAATGTTTTGATGGTTATAATTGGCACGAAGCATTTATGATTCTTAGACCCTTCTTCTGGAACGAACTATGTGATAATTATATCGAAGCAATAAAATACAGATTTTATTCTGACAATATAGAGATAAAAAAAAATTCATTGAAAAATGCATTAAATCTATTCTATAGAATTCTTAAAATATTTGCTATTATTATGCCTTTTATTTCCGAGGAACTATATGCTCTTATTTACAAGGATTTCATAGGACAGAGTTCTATTCATTTAGAACAATGGCCAAAGGCTTATCGGGACATTTCAGAAGAAAAAGCTGAATCAGGCGAAGTAGCAATCAAATTAATTCAAAATCTCAGAAACATGAAATCAAAACTTAAAATTCCATTAAATCAAGAATTGAAAAAAGTAAAGATAACCACAAATAAACAACAGATCGAAATGATCAAGGAGATAATTGAAGATATTTCTCAGACTCTCCGGATTAATGATATTCAGATTTTAGAAAATCAAGAAAAAGATTTAATCGATGAGAACCCTGATTTAAATGAGAAATTTGAATCAATGAATCTAAACATTTTTTTATTTAAATAAGATATTATTCATTATCAATACCCAATTGAGTAACCATTTCTTTTTTCATTTCTTCGATATTTTTAGGTAGTCCAAAAGTTTCAGCATATTTTTCTGTTGTAGTTAATTCAGAGGTCCTCCCTTTTTTAATAGAGTTTAAAAATCCATTATCAATTAAATATTGGACGTGCTCATAGGCACCACTGCCTCTGATCTTAACTAATGTTGATTTTAAAATAGGTTGCTTAAGAGCTATTATCGTGAGGGTACGTAAATATTTCTCTGCTAAACCGCCTCCCTCGGCAAATTGAGAAATCGGTTCAGTATATTCTGATTTAATTTGCATCTGATATTTATCCCCTATATTTATAATGGTAAGCGCTGTACTCCTTCTTTCATACATCTCAATTAATTCATTTAAAAATTTTTGAACATCATTCTTGGAGATCTCTAATCTTGTATATAACTCCTCGACAGTTAAAGGTTCTCCAGAAGCATATAACGCACCTTCGATTAGATTTCTTTGATAATCCTCTAGGTTCTCTTCAAATAAGACTTCCTCTTCTTGATCACTATTAGATTGAAACAAATCTTGAGTTCTAATCATATCATCAACATTTTCCTCCTCTTGACCTTTATTTGATTTCTCATCTTTATCGGTCTCAATATCTTTTTGTTTTTCTATCTCTTCAGATTGGGGCACATTATTTTCTTGATCATTAACTCCTAAATCGTTGTGTGATTTTTCTTCTGGCATAAGCAAATCCTTTAACTTGTTTATTAAAAATGGTATTATGGTAATGAAATTTTAATATCTTTAAACTCTTGATCTTGATTCAATTCTATTTTATTGTTCGTGCTTAAAAACATTAGTGCTAGAAACATCCTTATAAATTCATATTTTCGTCCTAATGAACTCTCTTCCTCTTCATTGATTAATTTTATTAAGTCAAAAAAAGAAGTATCATCTTGATTTTCAAGTTTGATTTTAGTTCTTATCTTGTTAAACCATGAATTATGCAGTTCTTCAATTGTTTGTTCTCTCCCACTAATGTGTTTTAATAATTCTTTTGGTAAATTAGCTTTTGCCTTTTCTTCTCTACGTTTTTCTAATTTCTGTTCTCGTTTTAACCTTCTCCTTTTGAGTTTCTCCTTTTTTTGCATTGTTTCAATTATAGCAGCCCTCATGGCCTCATATAATTCATCTTTACTTGTCATTTTCATTTTAGGTCGTAATGGTTGAGAAAGGGTTTTCGGAATTCTTCGTCTGGCTCTTTTTCTCATTTCTTCAATTTTTTCTTGTTTTTGAATCTCCTCCTCTTGTTTTATAACACTGTTTATTTTGTGATGGTGTAATGATGCTGATGTTTTCAATGCAATACCGGAGATTTTATAATTAATATATTCCTCTCTTAACATTTTATCGAAGAATTTATCGACTAATGTAGATAAATCATAAAAAGCTACATCTGAATCCTTTGCTAATTCAATATTTAAAAGAGTTGAGTAAGGAGGTTTATGCCAGAATTTTAGGTTTTTCATATCTTCTTTAAATAATGGGGCTAAATCATCTTCCTCTTCCCCCACTATTAATTCTTCTTCAAAATTTTCTTCTTTTGTCCTATCAACGAATTCGGGGTGAGATACTATACTTTCTAATAATTCAATAATTTCCTTTTTTCTTGATTTTGCTGGAATTGATATATTATTTGTTGCAGCAAAATCCCTCAGTTCATTAACAGTCCAATCCTTAAAATTATACTCATTATTGGTTTCATTTTCTGAAATGAAAATCACCCATAAATTTTTAGGTTTTAGAGGCAGCTTCTTCAGGTTCTATTAAGCGTTTTGCCTCCTCTTCTAAATCTACGCTAAAAATATCCGTTATACCGCTTTCTTGCATTGATACCCCATAAATTCTCTCCGCATTTACGATATTCTCCTCACGATGACTGATAACTAAGAATTGTGCTTGATCTGCAAGTTCCTTTAGGAGCATCGAGACACGGTGGACATTGGGACCGTCAAGCTGAGCATCAACCTCGTCAAGAACGTAAAAGGGACTTGGGATGAACTCTTGGACGGCAAATATGAATGAGAGAGCAACTAGAGTTTTTTCTCCACCACTAAGTATTTCCAAGGAGGCGATCTTTTTTCCTCTGGGTCGAGCTTCAATACTGATACCACCTTCAAACGGTTTATCAGGACGATCTAAAATCATTTTTGCAGACCCACCCGGAGATAATTTTTGAAAAATCTTGGAGAACTCTCTATTTATTTCATGGTAAGATTTCATAAAAGTTTGTGTCTTTTCCAATTCTATTTTTTCAATTGCATCCAAAATAGATTTTCTTTCACGTTGGATAGTTTGTCTTCTCATATCAATTTCATCAAATCGTTCTTTAACAGCATCATATTGTTTAATTGCTTTCAAATTAACGGGTTCAAGAGCCTCTTTATTTTTATTTGCTTCATCAATTCTGGATTGTAATTGCTCTTCAGTTATCTCTTCAGTAATATGGGGAATAGCTCCATAATCTTTTGATCTTTGATAAAGGGTTTCAATTTGGTCGGTTGTGGCAATTTTTTTAGACTCAAAATTATTTAGCTTTGATTGATTCATTGAAAAATCTGATTTTAGATCTGTATAT
>Ga0102944_1002593_pt1 | contig 10444 bp, 8 predicted proteins | sample SalPonD_shore_MG_FD_78172 | JGI IMG/M metagenome (GOLD analysis project Ga0102944, IMG submission 78172) | Salt pond soil microbial communities from South San Francisco under conditions of wetland restoration - Salt Pond MetaG... | ecosystem: Environmental > Aquatic > Marine > Intertidal zone >... | reverse complement strand
TGGGGGCTGGGGGCTGGGAGTTAGGGGTTGTGGTGTCAGTCCCTAGTTCCCAGCCCCCAACTCCCAGCTCCTATTAATCATTGATTTATATAAAGAAAAGGGGCCGCTCGGGCCCCTTTTTGCTGCCGTGCGGAACCGCTACTTCATAGACTTTTCCAGCCGGTCCAGCGTCTCCATGGCCGACAGGACCTGGGCGATGCTGGAATTGGGCTCGCGGCCTTCCTGGATGGCGGCGATGAACTCGCGATCCTGCAGCTCGATGCCGTTCATGGACACGGCCACGTTGGACAGGTCCACGGCCTTTTCATAGCCGTCCACCAGTTCGTCATAACGGGCGAGATAGGTACCATTGTCACAGATGTAGCGGAACCACGTGCCCAGGGGGCCGTTGTTGTTAAATGACAGGGACAGGGAGCAGAGGGTGCCGGACGGCGCCTTCATGCCTATGCTCATGTCCATGGCGATCTTGAGTTCCGGGTGGTGCGGTCCCTCCAGGGCGAACACTTCCGAGGGAACTTCCCCGGTCTGGTACTGGAACAGATCCACCGTGTGGCAGGCGTGGTGCCAGAGCAGGTGGTCGGTCCAGCTGCGCGGTTTGCCCTCGGCGTTCTTGTTCTCGCGGCGGAAGAAAAAAGTCTGTACCACCAGGTGCTGCAGCTTCAGTTCCCCGGCCTTTATCTTGTTGTGGATCCACTGGTGGCTGGGATTGAAACGGCGGGTATGGCCGCCCATGGCCACCAGTCCGGTCTTCTTCTGGGTCTCGAGGATGCGCCTGGCGTCGGCCAGGCTGTCGGCGACGGGGATTTCCACTTCCACGTGCTTGCCCGCCTCCATGACCTGAACGGCCTGGTCGGCGTGCATCTGGGTGGGCGAGGTCAGGATGGCGGCTTCGATACCGGGCTGGGACAGCGCTTCCTTCAGATCGGTGGTCCAGTGTGGAATACCGTATTCCTTGGCGACCTTCTCCGTGCTGTCGGGACTGCCGCCGGCGATGGACCCCACCTCGACGCCCTTGATGTTCTTCAAACCGTCCAGGTGCTTCTTGGCAAATGCGCCCTGCCCTACCATACATATCTTCATCAGATTCCTCCTTTCATGATCTTTTTATGAAATTCGATGTGTGAAGCTGACAGACTGGTCTGCAAAAGGGGGCAGTGCTCTTTTCCCGGTCTCCGGCCGCAACGGCGTGATTGCAGAAAAAGGGCGCTGCCCCCTTCACCTCTTCCACAGATGCAGACGGAGTATACCAGTTTCACCCTGCTCCCGCCACGGCGTTAAGTATTAACTTATTGAATATAATGACAATTGCATGAAAGCCGCCTGGACGGGCTCGAACGGCGTGTGCTAGATTCGCGGTTATCATAAATACCGGAACGCCGCCGGCCACGGCCGCGGCCACAGACTACGAGGACCCCGCAATGAGTGCGTCACAGGCAGAATCCCGCAGCGATCTGTTAACCGATTTCAGCCACCTCATCGACGGCCAGGCCGTCACCTCCGATGACTGGATGGATGTCATCAATCCCGCCACCGGCCGCGCCTTCGCCCGCTGTCCGAAGGCGGTCCGCGGCGAACTGGACCGCGCCGTCGCCGCCGCGCGCAAGGCCTTCACCGCCTGGAGCAAGACCGGCTACGACGAACGCGTGGAATACCTGAAGCGCATGGCCGAGGCGCTGGAGGACAGCCAGGACTGGCTGGGCGAACTGCTGACCCGGGAACAGGGCAAGCCGGTGGCCCAGGCGCGCGGCGAAATCGGCCGCGGCAAGGGTCAGCTCACCGGCCTGTCCAGCATCCCCATCCCGGTGGAAACCCTGGTGGACGATGAGGACAAGCATATAGAGCTGCATTACCGGCCCCTGGGCGTGGTCGGCATCATCACGCCCTGGAACGCGCCCATCAACCTGGCCCTGGGTCCCATCGCCTCGGCCCTGTATACCGGTAACACCATCGTGCTGAAACCCTCGCCGTACACGCCGCTGACGACGCTGAAGATAGGTGAGCTCATGGGCGAGATCTTTCCGCCCGGGGTGGTCAACGTCCTCGCCGGCGGCGACGAACTGGGGCAACAGATGACCGAGCATCCCGGTATCGCCAAGATTTCCTTTACCGGATCGGTGGAGACCGGCAAAAAGGTCATGGCTTCGTGTGCCTCCACCGTCAAGCGCCTGACCCTGGAACTGGGGGGCAACGATCCGGCCATCGTCCTGGATGATGTCGACCCGGCGGAAGTCGCGAAAAAACTGTTCTTTGCCGGCACCGTCAACTCCGGCCAGGTGTGCATGGCGGTGAAGCGCGTTTACGCCCACGAAAAAATTTATGACGCCCTGTGCGCGGCCCTGGCGGAAGAGGCAAACAAGGTGAAGCTGGGCGACGGCATGGACGCGGACACGCAGCTCGGCCCGCTGCAGAACCGGATGCAATATGACAAGGTCAGGGACTTCCTGGAAGACACGAAAAAGACCGGCGCCCGCTTCCTCGCCGGCGGCGATATACCGGAGGGCGCGGGCTACTTCGTGCCCCCCGCCATCGTCACCGACATAGCCGAGGACGCCCGGCTGGTGCGCGAGGAACAGTTCGGCCCGATCCTGCCGGTGCTGAAATTCTCGGACATCGACGACGCCATTGCCCGCGCCAACGACACCGACTACGGCCTGTGCGGTTCCATCTGGACGAAGGATCTGAACAAGGGCGCGCAACTGGCCGCGCGCCTGGAAGTGGGCACCGCCTGGGTCAACCAGCATCGCGCCACCCACCCCCTGGTGCCCTTCGGCGGCGCCAAGCAGTCGGGGCTGGGACGGCAGTATTCCATCCTCGGGCTTTTGGGGTATATGGAGCCGCTGGTGATCAGTGTGGCGAAGAAGTGAACACTGCGAGTAAATAGTGAAAGAATATTACCGTCATACCGGAAACGTCGAAGACGTTATCCGGTATCCATCCCGTCGATAAACAAAAGCTGGATGCCGGATAACATGCTGCGCATGTTTCCGGCATGACGATGTAATGTTTTACCATTCACTATTCACTATTCACCATTCACTTTCATTCTATAGCCATGGGCAGCGACAAAAATCCCCGGAACCGCGAGCGCTGATCCCGCACCATCTCCCCGTTCAGTCTCAAGGCCGGGAAGCGCCGTACCAGTTCGCCGATGGCGATGCGCGCTTCCAGGCGCGCCACGTTGAGGCCGGCACAGGTATGGATGCCGCCGCCGAAGGCCAGGTGATCCTGGGGATTGCGGGTGATGTCAAAGCGGTCGGGATCGGCGTACATCTCCGGATCGCGGTTGGCCGCACCTATGCACAGGGTCAGCACGGTGCCCGCGGGGATGGCAGTGTCGTCGAACTCCGTAGCAGCGGTGGTCAGGCGGTTACCCAGTTGCACCGGGCTTTCGTAGCGCAGCATCTCCTCCACCGCGGAATTGATCAGCTCCGGCGCTGCATGCAACTTTCGCATCTCATCGGGGTGGATCAGCAGGTCGTGCACGCCGTTGCCGATGAGGTTGGTGGTGGTTTCGTGGCCGGCGTTAAGCAGAAAGATGCACTGGTGGTAGAGCTGCTGGTTGGTCAGGGTGAAGCCGTCGGACTCCCAGCGGATCAGGCGGCTGAGAATATCGTCATAGTCGTCTGACAGGTTTTTGCGGCGATCCGCCACCAGTACTTCCAGGTAATCCAGGAATTCCCGCACCGCGCGGTTGCCGGCCTCGAGTTTTTCCTGGCTCAGGTTGAATTCCAGGGCGCCGAGGATAGCCGCCGACCAGCCGCGCAGGGGACCGCGTTCCGCGCGCGGTACGCGCAGCAGGTTGCCGATCACCTCCACCGGGATGACGCTGGCGTAATCCTCGATCATGTCGAACTCGCCCTTATCCGCCACCTCACCCAGCAGGCGTTCCACCAGGCTGCGCACGGCCGGCTCCATGGCCGTGATGGCACGGGGCGAGAGGGCGCTGCCGAAGGCCTTGCGCACGTGGGTATGCAGCGGCGGATCGTTGAACACCAGGCTGGTGGTGTGGTGTTCGTACAGCAGCGAATCATCGAAGGCGGGCTTGAACTGTACCTTCTTGTCCGAGCTGAAGGTTTTCGGATCCCGGTAGATGCGGCGCAGATCCGCGTGCCGGGTCAGGAAATAACTGCCGTCGGGACAGCGATGCACCGGGTCCGTCACGCGCAGCGCGTGGTAAAGCGGATAGGGATCCGCATACATGTCCGCCGGCGGATCGGCCGGATTGAATGCCGCCACCTGTTTCGCCAGTACTTCATCGGATTGCTTCATCTTCTACCTCTAACTAACTATAGTTATGAACCACGGAGAGCACGGAGGACACGGAGAAAATATATATTGCAGGAGCGGTGCTCTCGTTCCCGCACTTGTGCCCCAACGTGAATGATTCCATACGATACGTCCGTTCGGCCCGAGGACAGGCCACATATTTCTAAAACTCCGTGTCCTCCGTGTTCTCCGTGGTTAATCCTGCAGTTGTTCATTTCAACCACTCACCCCTCCCGGCGGATTGTTCCAGCAGCGTTGCCGGCTGCCAGTAGCGGTCGCCGAAGCGTTTGCGGAAGTCGTTGATGCCGTCCAGCACTTGTTGCAAACCGATGTCCTGTGCGTAGAACATGGGGCCGCCGCGGTAGCGGGGGAAGCCGTAGCCGTTCAGCCAGATCACATCCAGATCGGAAGCGCGGGCGGCGATGCCCTCTTCCAGGATCTTCGCCCCTTCATTAACCAGGGCATAGATCATGCGATCCCGGATCTCCTGCTCCGGGATCTCGCGCTGCGCCACGTCCAGGGCCTCCGCCTCGCCGCGGATGATGTCCAGGACCTCCGGATCGTCCTGCTGCTCGCCGCTGACAGGATCGTATTGATAGAAACCCCGGCCGGTCTTGCGACCCAGCCGTTCCCTTTCCACCAGCGCGTCCGCGGGGCGGAAGAAGCGCGGATCGTCGGGACGGTGCGGGTTTTCCCGGCGCGCCCGGTAACTGATGTCCAGGCCCGACATGTCCAGCACCGCCATGGGTCCCATGGCCATGCCGAAAGCCCGCATGGCCGCGTCGACCTGCCGCGGCGCCGCGCCCTCCAGCAGCAGCATCTGGCCTTCCCGGCCGTAGGCGGCGTACATGCGGTTGCCGGCGAAGCCGTAGCACAGTCCCACGGGCACGGCGCGCTTGCCCAGGCGCCGGCCCGCCGCCAGCGCCGTTTTCACGGTGCGATCATCCGTTTTTCCGGCGCGCACCACTTCCAGCAGTTTCATGACGTCGGCCGGACTGAAAAAGTGCATACCCAGTACCCGTTCCGGGCGGCGCACGGCGGCGGCGATTTGATCGATATCCAGGTAGGAAGTGTTGCTGGCCAGGATCGCGTCCTGCCGACAGTGCCGGTCAAGCGCGGTAAAGATCTCCCGCTTGACCTTCATGTCCTCGAAAGCGGCCTCGATCACCAGATCCACCGTCACCAGATCTGCGTAGTCAGCGGCGGCCCGGATCAGGCCGCGCCGGGTTTCCGCCTCTTCCGCGCTGATGCGGCCCCGCTCCACATTCTTTTCATAGCGCCGCGCGATGGCGGCCAGTCCCTTGTCCAGGTTTTCCTTGTTGATCTCCAGCAGCGTCACCGGGATGCCGGCGTTGGCAAAACACATGGCGATACCGGTGCCCATGGTGCCGGCGCCGACGATGGCGGCGGATTTCACCTCAACAGCTTCGGCATTCTCATCCAGGCCTTGCGGCCGGGAGGCCTGCCGTTCGGCGAAGAAGGCGTGGCGCAGCGCCCGGGCCTGGCCGGAGGCGCGGCAGCGCAGAAAGATCGCCCGCTCCTTTTCCACTCCTGCCTCGAACGGCAACCGTACGGCGTTTTCCACGGCGTCGACGGCGCACAGCGGCGATTCCTGGCCGCGGTATTTCTTTTCCAGCTTGCGCCGCCATTCATGGAAATATTGATCGGTATCGGGCGGCGGCGGCACGGCGCGTTCGGCGATGCGCGGTGCTTTGCCCCCTGCCTCATCCAGCAGCTTCGCAGCCAAACTGCGGGCCGCCTCGAGCACGTCGCCGTCGGTGATCGCGTCTATGCCTTGCTGTTCCGGCAAATCCTCCACCGCCCGCGGCTTGCCGGACGTGATCATCTCCAGGGCGGCGTCCACGCCGACGAGGCGGGGCAGTCGCTGGGTACCCCCGGCACCCGGGATCAGGCCCAGGTTCACTTCGGGAAAGCCGACCCGGGTTCCCGCCGCCGCCACGCGGTAGTGACAGGCCAGCGCGGTCTCGAAACCGCCGCCGAGGACGGTGCCGTGCAGGGCGGCAATGATCGGCCGGGGCGATTCGTCCAGGCGCCGCAGCACATCCGGCAGGTGGGGTTCCACCGGCGGCTGATCGAACTCGCTGATATCGGCACCGGCAATGAAAGTGCGCCCGGCGCAGGCAAGGATAATGACGCGGATGTCAGCGTCCGCCAGCGCCGCGTCCAGACAGTCGATCAGTCCCTGTCGTACCGCACGGGACAGGGCGTTGACCGGCGGGTTGTCGACGGTAATGATGCCGAGACCGTCTTCTCTGCTCAGCTGGACCGGATTCTCCATGGTTACTCCACGAGCGGTTTGAAGCGCCGGTAATACGCGGGCCTGGCCCGGGGCAGGAAACCATCCGCCGCTTCCATGGTTGACTGTAAATACTGCTCGGCGCCGGGACCGAGAATGCCGTAGAGATTGACCGTCAGATGCTGCGCACTGATGCCCGGCCAGCCCGACGGCAGCAGTTCCTCGGGGAGATCGGTATCGCGCAGCAGGATGCGCCGGTATTCGTGGATCAGCAGGGTGCGCAGCAGGAAACAGATCTGCGGTTCGATCTCGCCCAGCTTGCCCAGGGCCTGCTGCACGGTGCGGAACATGCTCAGGAACTGCTGGTATTCCCGTCCCAGTTCATCCAGTCCCCAGCGGGTCCGGGCCAGCTGTTTCAGCGCCTTGTGGGAGGAGACATGGCGCGGTTCCGCGGTCATGACAATTACATCATCGAACAGTCCCATTTCCTGCAGGGTTTCATCCAGGGACTGGTCATTGGAGCGGGGGTGGGCGAAGAGATCCGGTGCCAGCTGGCCGAAGCCCTGCCATTCCAGGCTCTTGCGCAGTTCATCCTTTTTTTTCCCGGGAACGCTCCCGCAGTACGCCAGCGTCCACTCCCCGTTCCAGTCCGGCCGTTCCGCGCTGTAGATACGCCGATCGGCCTTGTCGAACTGGCTTCTGCCGGCTTCCGTCAGGTTGTAATAGCTGCGCCGGCCGATCCGCGTCACGTCCAGCCAGCCTTCCTGCACCAGGCGATACACCGAAGTCCTGACCAGGCGTTCGTTGATGCCCAGCGGTTTTATGGCCTTGATCAGGCTGCCCAGCCAGATGCTGCCGCCGTGGGGAGCGATGGAGTCGCCGAACACGGTGATGACCAGGGACGTACCACGCAGGGATCGTTCCCGGTTAATCTCGTGCAGCAGGCGGTTGACGATGTCGCGCTGGCTCATTAGTCGAATTTGCGGGGGTAAAACAGGCTCAAATTTCTCTCGCCGAGACGCCAAGCACGCCAAGAAAATAAACTTTTCATTCGTGAAGCCGCTTGATATACGGGTAATCCCGACTTTATGAATGGGATGTTAAAAATGAGCAAATACACGGACTTTCCCACACCCTTTCTGTTTTCTTTGCGCTCTTGGCGTCTTGGCGAGATCATGAATCAAAGATGCATATCAGGTATCGAAGTCCACCACCACCCGGTCCGATACCGGATGCGCCTGGCAGGTGAGTATGAAACCGTTTTCAATGTCCTCTTCGCTCAGGGCATGGTTGAGGTCCATGTCCACCTCGCCCTCCACCAGCCTGGCCTTGCAGGTGGCGCACACACCGCCCTTGCAGGAAAAGGGCAGATCTGCGCCGTGCTCCATGGCTCCGTCGAGGATGTTCTCGCCGTCGGCGCTGAGCTCGAAACTGATGGAACGACCGTCGGCCCTGACCACCACCTCGCTGACACGTCCCCCGAACTGCAGCACCCGGGCATGGTGTTTCTCGATAACGGCCTGGGCGTCCTCCGCCGAGGAGAAGAACAGTTCGTAATGAATACGTGACTCGTCCACGCTTTCCGCGCGCAGGCCACGGGATACTTCGGAAATCATGGATTCGGGGCCGCACAGGAAAAACTCGTCCGTGGAAGCGATATCGATAAGGTGTTTCTGCTGCAGTTCCGCACCCTTGCGATTGTTGATGCGGCCGTACAGTACCTCCGCGTCCTGTTCCTCCCGGCTCAACACGTTGATCCAGTGAAAACGGTCCAGGTAGCGGTTCTTGAGAAAGCCCAGACGTTCCCTGAACATGATGGTGGAGGTACGGCGGTTGCCGTAAATCAGGGTCACGCGGCTGTCCGGCTCGGTGGCCAGGATGGTCTCGATGATGGACATTACCGGCGTAATGCCGCTGCCGGCCGCGATGCACATGTAGTTTTTCCTGTTTCCGGGCGCCAGATCCGTGGTGAACGTCCCCCGCGGCGGCATAACGTCGATACTGTCGCCGGCTTTCAGTTCGTCATTGGCGTAGTTGGAAAAGACGCCGCCGTTGATGCGCTTGATGGCAATTTCCAGTCCGGGCTCGCCGACGGCCGAGCAGATGGAATAGCAGCGGCGTATTTCCCGGCCGTCCAGATTCTTGCGCAGGGTCAGGTACTGGCCCTGGCGAAACCGGAAGACATCGGCAAGTTCCTCCGGCACCTGGAAGCGCACACACACCGCCTCGTCGGTCTCCGGCGAAACCGAGGCGATGTGCAGGGGATAAAAGTCATTTTCAGTCACTACTTACGCTCCTGGTCAATGCTCTCATGTACGCCGGCCCGGATCAGTGGCATTTGAAATGGTCGAAAGGCTCCCGGCAGTCATCACACTGGTACAGGGCCTTGCAGGCGGTGGAGCCGAAGCGGCTGATCATATGCGTGGCTTCGCTGCCGCAGCGGGGACAGGCCACCGGCCGGTCCGGCGCACCGGCGGGCTGCGGCGGCGCGATGCCGTACTCCTGCAATGCCCGCCGTCCGGCTTCCGTCATGTGATCCGTGCTCCACGCCGGCGCCAGTTCCGTCTGCACGCGTACCTCGTACCTGGTTGCGGCCGACAGCTTCTCGCGTATATCCGTTTCGATCTCGCGCATGGCCGGACAGCCGGAGTAGGTGGGCGTAATGACTACGGTGACGGTATCCCCTTCCAGGCGGACGTCGCGGAGAACGCCCAGGTCCCAGATGGAAATGACCGGGATTTCCGGATCCCTGACCGCGTCCAGCAGCCGCCACAATTCCGGGCAGGACGACTCCTGCCGGCGGCGCCGGCGCTGCGCCGGTTCATCGGGAACGGACTCGGCGGCCATCAGGGCGGTATCCCCTACCACTGCTGGCCGGGATAGGCCCGCTGCATGAATTGCATCTCGGCCAGCAGGTAACCCAGGTGCTCGGTATGGATACCTTCGCGGCCGCCCGTTATCGACCAGTCTGCCTGCGGCAGTTCGAGGGTGGCTTCCGCGAGGACGTCCTGCACGGCCGCCTGCCAGGGCGTTCGCAGCGCGGCCCGGTCCACGGCGATACCGGCGGCGGCGAGGCCGGCTTCCGCCTCGCCCATTTCAAACAGCTCGGCGGTATAACCCCACAACTCGTCCACGGCCTTCTGCATGCGACCGTGGCTTTCCGCCGTACCGTCTCCCAGGCGCAGAGCCCAGTCGTGGCTGCGGCGCAGGTGGTAACGCGTTTCCTTGGCGGCCTTGGCGGCGATGGCGGCAAGGCGCGCGTCGCCGGAATCCTGCAGGCGCTCGAGAAACGCCGTATAGAACACGTCCAGGATCAACTGCCGGGCCATGGTGAAGGCGAAATCGCCACGCGGCAGTTCCGTGATGAGCAGGTTGCGGAACTCGCGGCAGTCACGCAGAAAAGCCAGGTCATCCTCGCTGCGGCCCCCGCCCTCCAGTTCCGCGGCATAGCTGTAGAACATCCGCGCCCGGCCGATATAATCCAGCGCCACGTTGCTCATGGCCAGGTCCTCTTCCAGGAACGGCCCGTTCCGGCACCACTCCGCCAGCCGCTGTCCCAAAACCAGGGCGTCGTCGCCCAGAGCCAGGACGTAGTTAAACAGTGCTTCGTTATCTGATTTTTCAGTCATATCAATTTAAAAAATTAAGCCACAGAGGACACAGAGATCACAGAGGAGAAACATCTTTAAAGTTACACACAGACAGGTTTATCGAAATAGCCAAATCCACATTTCCTGACCAGACTTTTTTCATTTTTTCCTCTGTGTTCCTCTGTGTCCTCTGTGGCTGATCTTTTACATATTATTTACTTCGTCGGGCAGCTGATAGTGCGTGGCATGCCGGTACGGCTTGTCGTCCATGGGATCGTAGAAACTGGGGGCGTCTTCCTCCTGGGAGGCGACGCTGTCGCTGGACTTGACC
>Ga0102944_1002592_pt1 | contig 10444 bp, 5 predicted proteins | sample SalPonD_shore_MG_FD_78172 | JGI IMG/M metagenome (GOLD analysis project Ga0102944, IMG submission 78172) | Salt pond soil microbial communities from South San Francisco under conditions of wetland restoration - Salt Pond MetaG... | ecosystem: Environmental > Aquatic > Marine > Intertidal zone >... | reverse complement strand
CTCCCACTCGGCACTGCGCGAGGGATGGGATAATCCGAATGTGTTTGTGATGTGCATGCTCAAACAGAGCACCAATATGATCTCTCGCCGCCAGGAAGTCGGCCGTGGACTGCGCCTGAGCGTGAATCAGCATGGTGATCGCATGGACCACCCAGCGACCGTCCACGATATCAATGTGCTGACCGTGGTGGCCAGTGAAAGCTATAAGGAATTCGTCTCCAATTTGCAGCGCGAAATTAGTGATAGCTTGTCGGCCAGGCCGCGCATTGCGGACAAGGCTTATTTCCTTGGCAAGGTCATGCAAACCGAACAAGGCACCAAAACTATCACTGATGATATGGCCACTGACATCGAGTTCTATCTTATCCAGAACGGATATGTGGATAGGAAACGCAATATTACGGAGAAGTACCACTCCGACCTTGAAGCCAACTCGCTTGCTGCATTGCCAGATGAATTGAAGCCATATGCCGAACAGGTGATTCAATTGATCAATGGTGTATTCAGCGAATCGCAACTCCCGGATATAGGCGATGATCGTAAACCCAAAACCAACCCGCTGAACGCCAATTTCGACAAGAAAGAGTTTCAGGATCTTTGGAAACGGATCAACCGCAAGGCCGTATACCAGGTCGACTTTGAGTCGTCAGAACTGGTTCGCAAGTGCATCGATGCACTGGAATCAGACCTGCATGTGACGCCACTTCAATATACGATTCAAACTGGCATCCAGGGTGATCAGATTACCGATGACCAGCTCAGAAGCGGAGAAGGGTTCAAGCTGGAAAGTACCGAGCAGGCAAAGGAGACGACATCTGTTCACTCCATGGTGAAATATGATCTGCTTGGCAAGCTTGCAGAGAATACGAAGCTGACCAGGCAGACCGTCGCGAATATCCTTTCAGGTATCCAACCGGCAGCATTCTCTCAATTCAAAATGAATCCGGAGCATTTCATCGCAGAAGCCAGCCGCTTGATTAATGAGCAGAAGGCAACGGTCATTGTGGAAAAGCTGACCTATGATGAAACCAACGAGAGCTATGAAACGGACATCTTCACAGCCGCTCAAAGCAAGCAGGATTTCACCAAGGCCGGCGCAAAACTGCAGCGTCATATTTATAAGGCTCTTCGTCATGAGGTGTGGAATTAATCGGTTTGCTGTGGCGTCATAGGGGTATCTTTAAGGGATGAGTGATTGATATATTGGATCGGGAGATATTTACCTTGGGGTTGGGGCTAACGCCGCCGTGGGAGGTGGTGTCGCAGCGACTGGATACAGACAAGGAGCCACACGAGTTGCAACTTGAGCTTGCTGCGGATCGAGGTTCGCTGTTTCCCTGTCCGGAGTGTGGCAAGGCGTGCAAGGCGCATGACTTCAAGCGCCTTCAGTGGAGGCACCTGAACTTCTTTCAGCATCATTGTCTGATTACGGCCATCGTTCCGCGCGTGCGTTGCGAAGCGCATGGGGTCAAACGGATCAATGTTCCATGGGCGCGTGAGGGTAGCCGGTTCACGTTGCTGTTTGAGCAGGTGGTGCTGAGCCTGGTTCGGGAGATGCCGGTTGCCGCCGCAGCGCGCATGGTAGGTGAACGGGACAAGCGCCTATGGCGCATCATCCGGCACTATGTCCAGAAGGCTCTGGAATCTCTGGACTTAAGCGGGCTTGCAGCCTTTGGCTTTGATGAGACCGCTTCCAAACGCGGCCACAACTACGTCACCGTGTTCGTGGACATGAAGCGGAGCAAGCAGCCGGTGGTGTTTGCCACGTCTGGCAAGGGGAAGAAGACAGTCCAGGATTTCAAGGCATGGATGGCAGCACATGGTGGTAACGCAGATAACGTCATGGAAGTCGTGTGCGATATGTCTCCCGCCTTTCTGGCGGCGGTACAGAATGAGTTTGGCGAGGCCAATGTGACGGTGGACTGGTTTCATGTGGTCCAGTTATTCACGAGGGCTGTAGACGATGTGCGCAAGCAGGAACAGAAGACCAACAAGCTTCCCAAGGCGACGAGATCGGCTGTATTGAAGGGAAGCGGCCTGACTTCGGCGCAGGCGCAGGCTCTGGAGGAATTGAAGAATGGGGATTTCCTCACCGTCATCGCATGGCGCATCAAGGAGAAATTACGCTGGATAAGGGGTGCGAAAACACCCAGGGCCGCTCTCTGGCGGATGTCCAACTTCCTCAGGCACGCTCGCTCGATGCTGACCGACGCGCCGGAACTGGAGGCCATCAGGAATGCCTTGAAGACCCTCGAAGACCATCGTCAGCGCATCCTGCAACGCTGGTCATCAACCTACACCAACGCCCGGATGGAAGGACTGAACTCGCTCTTCCAGGCTGCCCGCGCAAGAGCCAGAGGATACCGCAATGATCAAACCTTCATCACCATGATCTATATGATTGCCGCCCCCATTCGCTTTATCTTCAAATCCACATGAAACAACGAGGAGCCATTTATAATTACGTTGTCACCGATTCAAAAATCGAGCGCGACTTCGTCACCGAACTCGACACCAGTGCTGAGGTAGTGGTCTATGCCAAGTTGCCACGCGGCTTTCTGATTCCAACCCCTGTTGGCGACTACAACCCCGATTGGGCTATCTCGTTCAAAGAGGGAAGTGTCAGACACATCTATTTCGTAGCGGAGACAAAAGGCTCGATGTCCTCGATGCAACTCCGAGCCGTTGAAGAAAAGAAAATCGAATGCGCTCGCAAAGTCTTCGACAAGCTCAACACTCAAATAGCAACTGATCGAGTGAAATATGATGTAGTGACGGATTATGGAAAGCTGATGGAGATTGTCGGTATGGGAGGGGCAAGAGCATGAGACCTCTCAGGAACAAGATAGATTTTTCGTCTATTAACAGCACGGATCAGGAGGGGCGGCTATGAAGATATGGGGAACTCACGTTTATCGCATCGGGAACGAGGAGAACCTCGACGTCCAAGACCCCGATGACAGCAAAAGCATCGAGCTCCAGAAAAAGCATATTGAGCCCTGGCTGGCGGCTGTTTTTCAGAGTGAGCACCTTGCTCTATTGCTTGGCAGCGGTTTCACAAAGGCTGTTGCGCATCAGGCCGGAACGAGCGCAGCCGACATGGCTTGTGACTATGATGGCTTCCCCCTGCATGAGAAATTGGAGGAAGCCGCCAAAAAAGCCGCTGGGGCCATGGGGCGTGGCGAGGCAAATATTGAGGATCAAATACGTGCCGCAAACACATTAGCTCAAGGCTTGAAAATCATGGGAGATGACCGCCATACAGAGATCACCTCCGCGCTCAACGCCCTGTTCAAAAAGTTTCTGAACGGGATATCTAAAACTGAGCGTGATCTGAAATCAGCGGTTGAAAAATGTGCTGCGTCTGAACCAGCAGATGCCGAATCTGCGGGTGAAAGCAAAGCTGAGGAGGAAGCTGCGGAGATGCTTGACTCGCTCGTCATGCTTGTTTCGTTTCTACTCAGCTTTTCCAGCCGAACAGCGACCAGGGAACGCCTCCACATCTTCACGACCAATTACGACCGCTTGATTGAATATGGAGCAGACCTTGCGGGTCTGCATTTGCTTGATCGCTTCGTGGGCTGCCTCGAACCGATTTTCAGATCATCGCGGCTGGATATCGATATTCACTATAACCCTCCTGGAATTCGCGGAGAACCTCGCTACTTGGAGGGCGTAGTTCGTATTACCAAACTTCACGGCTCTTTGGATTGGATTTATAGTAAAGGGTTTGTTCGGAAAATCGCCTTGCCGTTCGGTCCGCAAGATGACCATCCGGCCATCAACGACCAGCCGAGCGATTCCGTGATGATCTACCCGAACTCAGCCAAGGATCGGGAGACTTCCGAATACCCCTACGTTGAACTTTTCCGAGATTATGCGGCTGCGGTCTGTCGGCCGAACTCGGTACTCGTCACCTATGGCTACGGCTTTGGTGACGAGCACATAAACCGCACCATCGCTGACATGCTGACAATACCATCGACACACCTCGTCATCATTTCCTACGGCGATGAAGGCGGTCGGATCAGCTCTTTTTGTAAACAGATCGGCAGGAAGGCGCAGATATCATTATTGATCGGGCCGCACTTCGGGAACATGCCCACGCTGGTCGAAAATTATCTGCCGAAGCCAGCGATAGACCGCATCACCATCCGGCAGACTGAATTGCTTCGGAATCGAGGGTGGGAACCAGCCTCCCACAAAGGCGAGGAGGAAGAGGTATGACCTCACCGATTTCCAAGATTGCCTCCCTAACAATCGGGACGGTGGAGAGTGTTGCTCCAGATGAGATCAAGGTGTTGCTGGACATTGATTCTCCCAGAAATACTGCCCTCAATACTGGTGTTCCGACCCCATTCCCGAGAATAAACAGTTTCGTTTTGTTGCCGAACGAATCCGGCGCTGTAGTTGGAATTGTCGTTTGGCTGGGAGTCGAGAGATCGGCCTATCCCAAGCGACAAGGGCTCAAAGATTTCGGTCTAATCGATCTGCCGTTTCCGTTGCGGAAGATGGTAGTCTGCCCAATTGGAACACTTCTTTCGGAAAAAAATAAATGGCGGCTTGAACGGGGCGTCCAGAGCTTCCCATCAGTTGGCGATCCAGTAATTTTGCCAACACGGGATCAAACCATTGCTATAGTTACTGGCCAAGGCAAGGACAGCCGAGTTCCACTGGGGACCTGTCCTATTGCGCACGATGCGCCAATCGCGGTTGACCCCGACAAGCTGTTTGGTCGCCATCTTGCCGTGTTGGGAAACACCGGCAGCGGTAAGTCATGCACCTTGGCGGCCTTGGTGCGGTCTGCCGTTGAATCTGCGCAGAAATCCATCAAAAGACCCGAGCGTCCGGAGGGAGACGAGGAAGCTCAAAACGGGCAAGACAATCCAAATGCCCGCTTCATAATCCTTGATCCTAATGGCGAGTATTCGAAATGTTTTCAGGACTTGGGAGCGGGCTGCCGGGTATTTCAAGTTCCACCAATTACCAACACCGATGCTACTGAATTCACTTTGCCTGCTTGGATGTGGAACAGCTCAGAGTGGGCAGCGGTTGCCCAGGCGGCACCACGCGCCCAAAGGCCGTTGTTGCAGGAGGCATTACGAAATCTAAGGTCGAACAAGCAAATAACGCTCACCATAGAAAATCGGTTATTTGCAAGATGTAAATCACTAGATTCTTTTCTTCTTCAATACGCTGGAACCGGCGCTATTGGTTTTCAGAGCAGCAATAATTGCGGCCAGCAGCTTACTCGTTTTTGGGAAGATGTCTCAAACTATGCCCAGGAGCTTTCGGGCGATATTAAAACTCGTACTGAAAGAGCTGCCGCTGCAATCAAGCAAATCATTGACAACAGAATGTGGACAGGTCGGGATGGAAGGACTGGGTTTAATGACTTTGGTGATACAGATTTATCTTCGGTCGGCCAGTGGCTTCAGAATATATTTCAAGGATTTCCGCAAGGTGAAAATGCTGGAACGATAAACGAAGACAGCCCACTGCCTTTTGATCCTCAGGTTTTGGCTGAACATCTTGAATCCTTGGCAATGCAAGAAGGTGGCTCGGCGTCCCAATTCATCTCGACTCTGACGATGCGAATCAAGGGGCTCATGTCAGATCCGAGAATGAATGGCGTCATTAACCCCGATTCCTCGGTATCTCTGAAAGATTGGCTCGATCTTCATGTCGGCTCCGATGGTGGTGCAAACGGTCCTGTGGCCGTAATAGACCTATCCCTTGTTCCTTATGAAATTCTCCATCTTGTGATCGCCGTTTCATCACGGCTGATACTGGAATCACTGCAGCGTTACCGGAAACTCAACAACCAGAACCTACCCACCGTACTTGTCCTGGAAGAAGCACACACATTCGTAGCGAAGCGGCTTCCTCGCGGAGACGAGATTCCAAGCCCTGCTGATATGTGTCGAGGGATATTTGAACGAGTTGCCAGAGAGGGGCGCAAGTTCGGATTGGGGCTTGTACTGTCATCACAGAGGCCTTCCGAACTATCGGAAACGGTGCTGTCGCAATGCAATTCCTTCCTCCTCCACCGGATCACGAATGATCGGGATCAAGAGCTGATTTCCCGCTTGGTTCCCGATAATGCACGCGGGCTGCTTCGTGAATTGCCCAGCCTACCTTCACGCCATTGCATTCTGCTAGGCATCGCCTCAAAGGTACCCGCGCTCGTCGAGGTGAAACATCTGGAGGACGGTCAGAGACCGGAATCTGACGATCCGGATTTTTGGAATGTCTGGACCAACGAAGACCCTCGCCCAATTGATTGGGACAAAATCACCAACGATTGGATCGGAGCGGGAGCTGATGACGATTCTCCGCAGGAAGGCGGGGATATCCAATGAATCAGGAATTGCCGCCGCTCAGATTGCTTCACACATCCGACTGGCACATCGGCCGCACCCTTTATGGCAGAAAACGCTACGAGGAGTTCGAAGCCTTTCTGTCCTGGCTCGCTGAAACGATCCAGAAAAACGAAATCGAGGCCCTGTTGGTGGCAGGTGATGTCTTTGATACCAGCGCTCCGAGCAACCGTGCCCAGGAGCTCTATTACCGGTTCCTGTGCCGGGTGGCCGCTTCATCCTGTCGACACGTTATCGTCGTTGCGGGAAACCACGATTCGCCGTCCTTTCTCAATGCCCCAAGGGAGCTGCTCAAGGCCCTTGATGTCCACGTGGTCGGAAGTAGTGCTGAAGACCCGGAAGATGAAGTGCTGGTGCTCCGTAATGAGCAGGACGCTCCGGAATTGATTGTCTGCGCCGTGCCATATCTCCGGGATAGAGATATCCGTGTGGCGGAAGCGGGTGAGAGCGTCGAGGACAAGGAGCGGAAATTGATTGATGGCATCCGCACTCATTATGCCGCCGTCGCCGCCTTGGCCGAGCAGAAGCGCGAGGAACTCGGGGTCGATATTCCCATTGTTGGCATGGGACACCTGTTTACCGCTGGTGGACAAACCGTCGATGGTGATGGTGTGCGCGAACTCTATGTTGGTTCGCTCGCTCATGTGACAGCCGGAATCTTCCCGGCAGCCTTCAACTACCTGGCGCTTGGACACCTCCACGTCCCGCAAAAAGTGAACGGCTCCGAAACCATACGCTACAGCGGTTCTCCACTGCCCATGGGGTTCGGAGAGGCAAAACAGCAGAAGAGTGTTTGCCAGGTTGAATTTCACAGTACGGCAGCGGCTGTAAATCTGATTGATGTACCGGTGTTTCAGAAGCTCGAGCGCGTCAAGGGGGACTGGGACGGCATCTCAAGCCGCATTCTCGAATTGTCGGCAACTGGCTTCCCAGGGTGGCTCGAAATTATCTACGACGGCAGTGAGGTCATTGGTGACCTGCGCGAACGTCTGGAGGCCGCCATCTCCGGCACTCAAATGGAAATCCTCCGGATAAAGAACAACCGCATCATCGACCGCGTGCTGGGACAAATCCATGCAGAGGAAACACTCGACGACCTGAACGTGAACGACGTGTTCGAACGATGCCTCGCCGTTCATGACGTGCCTGAAGACCAGCGGCCGGAGCTGCTTCTGGCCTACCAGGAAACGGTTTCGTCTCTCTATGAAGACGATGTGCAGGCGGAATAGAGAGGCTGTCGATGAGAATACTGCAGGTACGCTTCAAGAATCTGAACTCACTGGTCGGGGAATGGCAAATCGACCTGATGCACCCGGCCTTCGCGTCTGACGGCATCTTCGCCATCACCGGCCCCACCGGCGCGGGGAAGACCACGATCCTCGATGCCATTTGCCTCGCCCTTTACGGGCGGACGCCTCGCCTGAACAAGGTCACCAAGAGCGGAAATGAAATCATGTCCCGCCAGACTGGCGAATGCTTTGCCGAGGTGACCTTCGAAACCCAGACTGGGCGTTACCGCTGTCACTGGAGCCAACACCGGGCGCGCAAGAAGCCGGATGGCGAACTCCAGGCCCCGAAACACGAGATTGCCAATGCTGATTCCGGCGAGATATTCGAATCCAAGATCAGAGGAGTAGCCGACCAGATCGAGTCGGCTACCGGCATGGATTTTGACCGTTTCACCCGCTCCATGTTGCTGGCCCAGGGCGGTTTCGCCGCGTTCCTTCAGGCGGCACCGGATGATCGGGCTCCGATCCTGGAGCAGATAACGGGCACAGAAATCTATAGCCATATATCCATCCGTGTCCATGAGCGCCAGCGCGAAGAGCGGGAAAAGCTGAACCTGCTCCAGGCCGAAACGGCAGGCATCGTGCTTCTTGAGCCGGAGCAAGAAATAGAGATTGGGCAGTTACTCAATACAAAGCAGAAGGAAGAGGCAGATCTTGCCGCCAAGTCCGTTGACGCCGGGAAGGCCATTGCCTGGCTCACCGCCATCGATGGGCTGAAGAAGGAAATCGTCAACCTGGCCGATGAGGCGAGCAAGCTGCAAAGCGATATCGACGCGTTCAAACCGGACCGTGAAAAACTCAACCAGGCTTTGAGTGCCGCCTCACTGGACGGCGCATACGCAACGCTCACCGCCACCCGCAAACAGCAGGCGGATGACAGAGCAGGCTTGAAAGCTGAGGAAGAGGCTCTTCCTGGCTTGGAATCCTCCGCCAAGGAACAAGCCGAGAAGATGAAAGCGGCTGAGCAACAAACCGCTCGGGTCAAGGATGAGCTGAAAGCGGCCGCGCCCACATTGCAGAAGGTTCGCTCCCTCGATCAGAAACTGGCCGATCAGAAAAAGGCTGTTTCGGAAGGGGATGAGGGCTGTAAGAAGGATGCGGCAAAGATTGATGCAGACAAAAAATCCCAGCTCGAAGAGCAGGAAAAACGATCCAAGGCTCATGAGACGCTGGATCTTGTAGGCGGCTACATCAAGGAGCATGAACAGGATGAATGGCTGATCAGCGGTCTGGCTGGCGTTGAAGAACAGTTCGGCAGCCTGCTCTCTAAGCAAAAAGAAATCGTTCAAAAAGAGGCTGATCAAGAAACGGCCACGACGGCTCTGGAACTGGCGACAAAGTCACTCGATGACTGTCAGAAGCAATCCGGCATTTGGAAGGAGGAATTGGAGGACGCATCAAAACAGCTTCAGCAGGGCAAAGATGCGTTGAGCCAGTTGCTGGGAGATCGCTTGTTGCGGGAATACCGCACCGAGAAGGAAACCCTACTGCGTGAAATGGCCTTCCTGACGAAAATTGCGGAGCTTGAAGATCACCGGGCAAAACTGGAAGACGGCAAGCCCTGTCCACTCTGCGGCGCGACTGAACACCCCTTCGCGGAAGGGAATGTCCCTGTTCCCGATGAAACCGAAAAGAAGATCGACGCCCTGACCAGGCTGATCAGCAAAGCCGAGGATCAGGAAGCCGCCATCAAGAAACTCGAAGAAGCAGAAAGTCTGGCCCGCAAAAACCTGACGGAGGCTGAAAAGCTGGAGTCAGCAGCGGCTAATGACAAGAAGGCTGCCGAAAAAAACCTAGTCGAGGTGAAGGACGGCCTGGTGAAACTCCGTGCTGATTTTGCCGAACGTAGGCAGGCTGTTACTACCAAACTCCAGCCGCTTGGTATTGCGGACATTCCTGAAACGGACATTTCATCACTGATCGAGACCCTCAGAGCGCGGCTGAAGGCATGGCAAGACCAGGTCAAGAAAAAGGCGGACATCGAGAAACAGATTGCCGATCTCGACAGCGAGGTGAAGCGGCTGGATGCGGTTATCGAAACTCAAAGCACCGCCCTGGCCGAAAAGCTGGAGCGTCTGGATACCTTGAAAAAGGAACTCGCCGCCGGAAGTGATGAGCGTAATGCACTGTACGGCGACAAGAATCCTGACGATGAGGAGCGCCGTTTAAACAAGGCGATTTCTGATGCCGAAGGTGCCGAAAAGCAGGCCAGAGAACGGAACAATGAGCTCCAACAAAACTGGAATACCGCGAAGGCCCATGTCGAATCTCTGAAGAAACGCATCGACCAACGAGAGCCGGAACTGAAAAGGCTGGAAACTGAATTCTCCGCAGCGCTAGCGCCCGTTGGCTTTTCAAATGAAGAACAGTTCCTGGCGGCCATACTGCCTTCTGAAGGTCGGGCTGAGTTGACGGCCACGGCCAAGGATCTTGATGAGCGCCAAACAGACCTGAAAGCCAGACAGAAGGATCGGGAAACGCGCTTGACCACGGAGATGGTCCGCAAGATCACCGACAAGTCGCTGGAAGAGCTCGAGCCCCAATTCAAAGAGCACGAGAAAGCCCTGAAAGAGCTGCGTGACATCATTGCCGGTCTCAAGCACAAGCTAAGTGAGAATAAAGCTGCAAAAGAGCGGATAAGGGAAAAGCAGGCTGCTATCGAGGCCCAGAAAAAAGAGTGCCGCAGGTGGGAAAACCTGCACGAATTGATCGGCTCCGCCGACGGCAAGAAGTACCGCAATTTTGCCCAGGGGCTGACCTTCGAAATGATGATTG
>Ga0102944_1002591_pt1 | contig 10447 bp, 8 predicted proteins | sample SalPonD_shore_MG_FD_78172 | JGI IMG/M metagenome (GOLD analysis project Ga0102944, IMG submission 78172) | Salt pond soil microbial communities from South San Francisco under conditions of wetland restoration - Salt Pond MetaG... | ecosystem: Environmental > Aquatic > Marine > Intertidal zone >... | reverse complement strand
GTCATACCGTCATGCGATATCACCGCTCGAAGGGCGGCGACATAGCCGTATCCCCGCGCGTCCCCGGTCACACCTACGGAACGAACCGGCAACAGCACGCTGAACGCCTGCCAGATATCGTCATAGAGACCGCGCCGCACCAGTTGTTCCACGTAGATTGCATCAACTTCGCGCAGAATGTCGCACTTCTCACGCGTTACCTCGCCCAGAATCCGCACCGCCAGGCCGGGTCCCGGGAAGGGATGCCGGCGGAGGGTAGACCGCGGAACGCCGAGCTTGCTTCCCAGACGTCTGACTTCATCCTTGTAAAGCCAGCGCAGCGGCTCAATGATCTTTCCCTCTTTCCGTTTTGCTTCAACCAGCGGTGAGCGCACGTTGTGGTGGGACTTTATTACGTGTGCCCTGGTTCCCACCCCTCTGCCTGACTCAATGAGATCCGTGTAGAGCGTGCCCTGCGCCAGAAAGTAGCCGCCGGGAATGTGGCTCTTAATTTCTGTTTCCTGTATACGGATAAACGCATCACCGATAATATGCCGTTTCTCTTCCGGATCACTCACGCCGGAGAGCGGCCCCAGAAAGCGTTGGGCAGCATCTATGATGTGAAGGTGTTCGGCGCCGAGTGTTTTCAGCGCCTGTCTTACCTCTGCGGTTTCGTCTTTTCTCATGAGGCCCGTATCGATGTACATGAGATGAACCTGGCCTTCCGGCAGCGCCTGGAGCAGCAACCCTGCTGCCACCGTAGAATCAACGCCGCCGGAAATCAAAAGCAGAACGGGGTCCGCACCAACCTGCCTGCGTACGTGGCGCGATTCTTCCTCCAGGTAACGCTCCATGTTCCACTCACGCCTGGCTCCGCAGAGGTGAAGCGCAAAGTTTTCCAGGATTTTCACCCCGTAGTCACAGTGCGTGACTTCCGGGTGAAATTGGATTCCCACGGCATTCAGATCCGGAAACGAAACACAACCCGGCAGACCGTGTTCTGACTCAGCGATTAACGCGGCATTAGCCGGCAGATGTTCAATGCTGTCACCATGGCTCATCCAGGAAACAAAGCCGTCGGGAACGGCGTTAAAAAGGGGATGGCTTTCAAGAATTCGCTGGCGCGCCCGCCCATATTCACGGGTTCCGGAAGCGGACACCTTCCCGCCGTGATCTGAAACCAGCCGCTGCAGCCCGTAGCAAATACCCAAAAGCGGCAAACCGCTCTGATAGATTGCCGGATCAGGAAGTGGGGCATCACTGTCAGAGACGGAGGCGGGAGAGCCGGAGAGGATAAGCCCTTTGGCGTCTCTTAAGAGCGCTTTCGTGAGCGGCGTGTCGCCTGCAACCACCTCCGAGTAGACGCCAAGGTCCCGAATGCGCCGACCAATGAGTTGCGTGGTCTGACTGCCAAAATCAAAGATTACGATTTTGTCCACGGATCCCGCCTAACGATAGTCTGCTTTTGATCGGAGCCCACAGACACAATGTCCACTGATGTTCCGGTGAACTGCTCTATGAAGCGCACATAGTCCTTTGCCTCCCGCGGCAGGGCGTCATAGCTGGTGGTGCCGGAAATGTCGCTCTTCCAGCCGGGAAACTTCTTAATTACCGGCTGCACATCTTCAAGAACGGATCGGGATGCAGGAAAGTAGTCTAAGACGGCATCATCAATTTCGTAGGCAACACACATGCGAATCTCGTCAAACGAGTCATAGACATCCAGATGGGTCAACGCCAGACTTTCTATAGAGTTTGCCTGACACGCGTAACGCAACGCGATCAAATCAAGATAGCCGCACCGGCGCGGCCGCCCGGTTGTCACGCCGTACTCGTGTCCCAGTTCCCGGATAGTGTCTTCAAGATCTCCATCCCGTTCCCGCCGGAACTCTGTTGGAAACGGCCCGTTCCCAACGCGGGTGGTGTATGCCTTAAACACGCCCACAATACGGTCCAGCTGCTTTGGACCCAGGCCTCCCCCGAGGGCCGCACCGGCCGCGCCGGAACATCCGGATGAAACGTAGGGATAGGTTCCCAGGTCCAGGTCAAGCAGCGCACCCTGTGCGCCTTCAAGCAATATGTTTTTATCATGGACCCACTCCATGTAGGAGTGTATGTCAACGAGCATTTCCTCCAGTCGTGGCTGGTATTTTTCAACAAACGCACGGTCTTCCGGCTCCAGCTCGGAGACAACCGTGTCCTCGAATATGTCGACGAGCCGCACACCATCACGCGCGGCCTTGGTTGAATAGGCAACTCCTATTCCGCGGCCGGTAGTGCCGATGGGACTTTTCCGTTTGCGGTCCAGATCAATATCCTGTTTTTTGTAGCGTGGCAGGACAAGATGCGCTCTGTCTGAAATGAAAACTCTTCCTCTCCACTCAATTCCGTCCCGGCTCAACCCGTCAAGTTCCGCAAAGAGCGCTTCCGGGTCTATCACCATTCCGGTACCAAGTACCACACGAGTGTCCTCATACACAATGCCGGACGGAACCAGATGCAGCTTATAGACGCTGTCGCCCCGTACAATGGTATGGCCCGCGTTTGCGCCCCCGGAAAAGCGGACTATCACGTCCGCCCTGTCAGCCAGGAAATCTACAATCTTTCCTTTCCCCTCATCGCCCCACTGGGCGCCAATCACCACAAGATTCATCTGTCGTTCCTTTACTTACTATTCTTACCGGGAGTAGTTGGGCGGTTCCTGCGTCATGGTCACGTCATGCACGTGACTCTCTTTCAATCCGGCTGGAGATATCTTAATGAAATTGTGGTACGCCCGCAATTGATCCAGATTTCGGCAGCCGCAATACCCCATTCCCTTTTTCAACCCGGTAATCAGCTGATGCAAGTAGGGTCTGAGCTCTCCCTTAAACGGTACGCGTCCCTCAATGCCCTCGGGCACGGGTTCCTCATTCTCACTGATCTGATACCGGTCTCCGGATCCAGACCGTATGGCGCCGACCGAGCCCATCCCACGGTACGCCTTGAAAATCCGTCCCTCATAGATAATTTCGCGGCCCGGAGATTCCTTCATGCCGGCAAAGAGATTTCCAATCATGACTGCGTGTGCGCCGGCGGCGATGGCTTTCACAACGTCTCCGGAATACTTGATTCCGCCGTCCGCTATGACCGGAATACCCTGTTTTGCCGCTTCTTCCGCTGCCCAGGAAACGGCGGAAAACTGCGGCACGCCGATCCCTGCCACCACCCTGGTCGTGCAAATTGAACCCGGGCCAACACCTACTTTTAAACAATCCGCTCCTGCATCAATAATCCGCTTTGTTCCTTCGCGGGTGGCAACATTTCCCCCAACTACCGGCACACGGTAGTCACGCTTGATTGCGCGCACCGCGTCCATCACGTTTTTCGAATCCCCGTGCGCTGTGTCCATCACCACAAAGTCAACGCGTGACTCCTCCAAAAGCGGAATTCTTCGCGCATAGTCCTGCGGAGAAATTGCGGCGCCAACCAGCAACCGGCCGTGGGAGTCTGTTGCCGCATGGGGGAAATGCTCGTGCTTCTCAATGTCCTTGACGGTAATCAGACCGGTCAAAACTCCCTTTTCATTAACCACGGGCAGTTTTTCTATCTTGTGAGAATCAAACTTTTCCTTGGCACTGTCTATGCCCGGTTCGCCCACTTCCACCACGGGGTTTGGCGTCATCACGTCCGCAACTCGCTGGTGAAAATCACGGCAAAAGCGCATGTCGCGGCTGGTAATGATGCCGGTGAGCCGCCCTTTTGAGACAACCGGTAATCCTGAAATGCGGTAGGTCTCCATTACCTCCGCGACTTCCTGCACTGTCTGATCTTCCTCAACAGTAACGGGTGCCTCAATGATCCAGTTGAGAAAGCGTTTCACTGTCTGTACCTGCCGAGCCTGCTCTTCAGGGGAAAGGTTGCGGTGGATCACGCCCACCCCGCCTTCAAGCGCAAGAGCTATGGCAAGACGATCCTCGGTTACCGTGTCCATGGCAGCAGAAATAATTGGAACGTTGAGACGGATTCCGGGGAGGATTTCCGTGGCAACATCTGCCTCCGAGGGAAGAAAATCGGAAAAGGAAGGAAGCAAGAGTACATCGTCATAACTAAGTGTTTCTTCAAGCATCTTTATTCAACGCCTCCGTCATCTCTCTCATATTGGTCCGCCACCGTGCGGCCAGACGCCGTGCGCGCTCTGCGGCGCGCCCGCGGTAGGACTCGGGAGCGGCCACAAAGTGCTGTGGATCAGCTATGCCAACGCGGCTCATTTGCCCCTTAAGACGTTCCCACAACGTTTCATCCTGCTGCAACAGTGCTACCACGCTCTTGCCGCTCTTTTCACTTTCCAGTGTCAGCTGTTTCACCCTCTCGTGCGCTTCACTTTCTCCACCCGCAGCAAGGAGCACATAAAGAGGTTCGGCCAGCACCATATCTCCGGTCATCCTCAGGTTTGCGAGCATTCGTTCCCGGTCTACGCCGAGCTGCCCGATGATACTCTTCATGCGGTCTGCCGCTAACCCAAATCCGGTTACGTAATCCGAGACGAAGCGGGAGGAGGCGGAGTTTGAAAGATCACGCTGGTGCTCTGATATCTGGTCCATGAAAAAGGTCATTACGCGCGGGGAGAACGCTTTCCAGAGACTCTTAACATGTTCGCAATTCCACGGGTTTCTTTTTTGCGGCATGGTAGAAGAACCAACCTGCGCACTGCCAAAAGACTCGCGCACTTCGTCAATTTCCGACCGCTGCAGGTGACGAAGGTCGTCCGCCAGATTGGCGATGATACCAAACGCCGTATTTAGCTCCAGAAGCAGGCGCAGCTGATACTCCGGTTCTACAAGCTGAGTGGCATACTCAGTGGGGGCAAGACCGAGTTCCGCGAGGAATTGCGCTTCAAACTCTTCCGGATCCGGAGTGATCATAGACATGGCGTTGTACGCTCCAACCGCCCCGGAGAGTTTTCCCCGCACATCGGAGGAAAGCCGTGACAATTGACCTATGCTCTTTCCAAGCCGTGAAACATACTCCGCCACCGCGTATCCAAACGTAATAGGAACCGCATGCCGGCCGTGGGTCCTGCCAATCTGAGGGGTCTCTGCCTCCCGTTCCGCGAGATCACACAGGCCCGTCTCAAGTTCCGATAGAAGCGGTAGGATGACCTGTTGCATCACATCACGCAGCCGCATGGCCATGGCGGTGTCAAGGATATCAACCGAGGTTGCTCCTAAGTGAACCAGATGCCTGATTTCCTCTGGAAGATGCTTCTTCACGCTGTTTACAAGTGCCCGAATGTTGTGCCGCGTAACCGCTTCCTCTGCATAGACTTCATCCGGAGAAACCTGTTCCGGCAGCTGTTGCACTGCCATAAAATACTCCGGACGGTCCAGCCCGCTGTGCCGGAGGTGAGCGCCAAGCAAGGCAGCTTCCGCCTTCACGCAGTAGCGCACGGATGCATCTTCACTGAGATAGTTTGAGAGAGTTTCAAAAAGGTCAGGACTTGATACCGAATAGCGATGATCGAGGGAAGAGATGTTTTTATAAATTTCTCTCGATTCCATACACAATCCTGCCAGAAAATGGACTCTCTGTCAAAGGCGCCTCTTTAAAAAGCTGAAAAAATCGGAAATAATGGCGGCATGATTCGTTTGATGCGACTGCCTATTATTTGCCTGGCCACCATAGCCTTTCTGGCTGCGTGTCATCAAGAGACAGCTCCCCCGCCTCCGGCGGCAGAGGGATCAAAATACATTGTTCCGGAAGCCGGGGAAGGTGTTGTCCTTTCTTCCAGCGCCCAACCATCGGTTTCAATCCGCACCAGGGATGAGTCGACTGACGTCAAAGTGACCCTTTCTCCGGACTACGTGGTTTCCCAGGTACTGGACCTGAATCTGGACGTTGATGAAACGGATGAACAGATCATTGTGTACAAGAAACGGGACGATGCGGAAGATCTCATACGCATACTCGTTGCGGACTTTGACACCGTGCGCAACTCTTACGTGCCGTCGTGGGAAGGCAAAACCGTTGCAAACAACGTAAGAACCTTTGCCGTCTACACCAACGACCTCATTGGCGACCATAACCTTGAAATTGTCTGTTTTGGCATGAATAACGCCGGTGAGCAAACGCTTGACGTCTTCCGGCGCACATCTTCTCCTACGGGACTGCGGCTATACTACACCAACATAGGCTCCTTCACCTCGGACGCCAGCATTGAGATAGAACAGCAGGAGCGCTCAAGCGCCTATGAAAGCGCCCAAACTACCGGCCAGAGTTTTCCCATTGCGGTGTACTCCCGTGATCCGAAATCAGACAATGTCCTTGACTTGATAAAAACCACCTACTTCTTCCGCCAGCAGGAGAACCGTTACGTCCGCGGACGTGTGGAAAACATACCCGGAGCCCGAATTGAGGAGGCTCAACTTTCGCGCCTCTTTAATTCAGAAGCCGACGCGTTTGAAGATTTCCTCTCAGGCCCGTGGTACCGGTCAACCGGGCCGGATGCGGCGCAGGGAAGCCAGGAAATTGCCTTCTTCAATCCACAAGAGCGCAAAATAGACTTCTACCAGGGAGATACCCAGGAATCCTATGACTGGATTAACTCCTACAAGACTATCTATCGCAACGGCCCCGGCCTCTGGATTAATATGCAAAATGAGACCCTCGCCACCATCAGGAGGCAGGCCTCGGTCTCCATACTGTCAATAGACAGCATCGCTATCACCGTGGAAGGCAGCGAAACCTGGAACGGAATTTACCGCAAGCTCACACGCAGTCTGCAGCGCAGCCTGATAAACAAGGACAGGCACGCCGCGACACTTAGTGACGTTACGCTTAACGGCCTGTACCGCAATGACAGCGGAACAGAAATCTTTTTCTCACCTCCACGCTTCACCATGAGAGAAAAAGGCAAGGAGCTTTCAGGCGGTTTTTCAATTTACAAGGTGAGGGACAATGTCCTTGAGTTGAAGATCCTCAGTGCAAACGGCCTGGTGGAAGAGACCCGCACGTACGTTCTGAAGTATAGCGAGGATAAAAATGCAGACCGTATTGTCAGGCGCATTGTGCTCACCCCGGCTGCGGTACATGTTGACGGCGTAGAGGTAATAAACAGCGACACAATAACACTGGAACAGATTGAAGAACAGAATAATTCCCAGGACACACCGGTGGAAAGCTCCGCCCAGCCTTCTAATTGAATGTGCATCCCCTTTCCGGTTACGCTTCGCTACTCGTCAAACTGAAGCATTCCCTCCAGGCCATGCTCCTTTAGCTGGAGAATAACCTGTTCAGCGTTCCTGGAGGCTTCCTTCGCGTCTGTTTCCGCGTCCAGCGGTATCACAACCTGGTAGTAATGTGTTCCGCTGATAACAGCCTCCCGCACCGTTGCCTTATATCCCAGTTTTTCCAGATCCTTCACCATAAACGCAGCGTTCTCTGCATCCTTGAACGATCCCGTCTGCACCGCAGTCGCGCGCCGCGCCGGGCCGGAAGCGCTTTGTGTACCGGCCTCAACAGCCGTGCTCCCGGAATTATCTTCAGCGGATTTGTCCACTACAAGCGGGTTTAGAAGCCGGGACAAAGACGGGTAGGCGCTCACCGTCTCGTTTCCGTTCCCGGCCGCAATTGCGTACTCCGGGCTGTCCGGATATCGTCCTTTTAGCAATGAGAGGGCCGTGGCAGTCTGGGCGGCGTCACCGGTACGCGCGGCAAGCTCATGATAGAGCAGAAGCACTTCCGGCCCCACGAGGGAGTCAGGTTTGCTCATTGCCAGTCCCTTCACAATTGAGAGAGCTGCATCATTCTCATCGTTAGCCGCATGAACTCGTGCTAAAAGGAGCGCCGCAGCGCGTTGGACGTGTATGCCTTCTCCATCAGCCAGAATGTCTTCTGCCCGCTGTCTGCTTTCCCGTTCCTTTCCGAGCTCAAAAAGAATGCGGGCAGCCTGAAGACTCGCCCGTGAGGCATCCGGTCCGCGAGCGGCGCGGGCGGCGTCAAGGTAGGCTTCTGCAGCCGCATCCAATTCACCGCACAACTCAGACAATCGTGCCAAACGCAGGTAAACCGTCTTCCGGTATTCCGGATCTTCTACAACAGTACCGTATTTGGACAGAATCTCTCTGGCCGCGTCCACTGAATGCGCCTTTTGCGCGGCGGTAAGAACCGTATCACGGTATGCAGGATCAGAAGGACCGTTCTTGAGAATTTCCAGATAGCCTTGCATTTCCTTTTCAAGCGCCGCACTTTTGCCGCCTGCGTCCGGAGACTGGGCCGCTACCGCTGCGACTGTGAGCACGGAAATGAAGCACGCGAGGAAATAGATACGGAACATTGGCACCCTTCAGTCAGGAAGGGTCAGCAGGAGGCTCTGCGGGTTCCGTGCTCCCCTTCCTTTTTTTGCGAGATTTTCGGCTCTCTTTCTTCTCTTTCGGCAATTTCTGCTTCTTCTTTGATGAACGGAACATGGTGAAAGGTAGCGTAATGAGGACGCCCAGAAAGAACGAGGCAAAGAGACTTAAGAAAATAGGAACGTTTTCAACGGTGTAGAATCCAAAGGAAATGTTGGTGGCATTTCCTGTGTTAAAACCGGCGAAGACCACCACTACCGCCAGGAAAATCAGAAAAATAATCAATCTCCAGGGCATCTCTCCTCCTTAACGCAATAGACAGGCAACGTGAACGCGTTTGTTACGGACCCATGGGGCACTACCGTCTTGCGCGTAGGCCCTTGTAAAAACGGTAGAGACTTATTCCTCCGGCCACAACCAGGCCCACACCGCTTATCCACATCAATCCGCCGGCAAGTCCGCCCACAATGGGAAGGGACGCCACTGCGGTCAGAGCGCCGGCGCCGGCCGTAAACAGACCTGCTCCGCGCTCTTTGGGATCCCGTGTGGCCATCCGGAGGCCAATCAACGCCAAACCGCCTCCGACAATAAGACCTGCAAGGGAGAAACCCGCACTTATATGCGCCACTTTGTTAAGTATCAGCAGAACACCCCCGCCGCCAACGCCGCCAATGCCGCGCATTGCCTGATTAACCAGTTGGTCTCTTGGAACGATTTCTCCCATAACACTTCCTCTTCCGTTACTACAATAATAGCGTTCCGATCATCCCGCGTAAAGGAGGGATATCAATGTCTAAAAGAGCGCTGTCCGGTGAACACCATAGCTACGTCATTCTCATTGCACGCCTGTATCACTTCATAATCTCTTACCGAGCCGCCCGGCTGGCAGATTGCGGTAACGCCTTCGCGAATTCCAACATCGACCCCATCACGGAACGGAAAAAAACCGTCAGAAATCATGGCACTGCCTGACAGTCCTCCGTGAACAGATGCTACTTCTGCCTCAATTTCACTTATCTTCTGCGTGTCAGATAGCGCCGCAAACGGGACTTGATGTCGTTCCCAGGCAATACGTTCCGCGAGTTTCCGGTACGCCTTATCCCGTGCAATTTCTGCAACGCCTACCCGGTCCTGTTCTCCGGTGCCAATGCCCACCGTAACGCCGTCTTTGACGTAGAGCACGGAATTGCTGGTAATCCCCGCCTCCACCAGCCATCCAAACAGCAGATCATCAAGCTCGGAAGCGGTGGGTTCCCGTTTCATCCGGTAGGTCTGGTCCCGGTACACGGTTTCCGCCCGCAAGAAATCTGTGGCATGCAAAACGCGTGGCGCAAACGACCACTGGGCAATGATACCGCCGTCCATGAGGGATTTAAAATCAAGCACGCGCCGGCCTACATAGTCGCGTAACCGGTTCATGTTACCGATCTTCATCACCCGCAGGTTTTTCTTTTTTGAAAAGAGCTCAAGCGCGCGCGCTGAAAATTCCGGGGCAACAACCACTTCACAGTACTGCTCTGCAATGAGTTCCGCCGTGACGCCGTCCACTTCCCGGTTCAGCGCCACCACGCCCCCAAACGCTGCAATTCTGTCTGCCATAAACGCCTTGTGGTACGCCGTGGCAAGATCTTCATCTCGCGCCACACCGCACGGATTGTTATGCTTCACAATTACGCAGCACGGCGTTTCATGAAAGTAACGAAGAATACTCAGTGCGCTATCCGCGTCAGTTATGTTAATTTTCCCTGGGTGCTTACCGGACTGCAGCAGCTCGACCTGTGAGGCCAGAAACCTGCCGGACTGAATGCATTCCACCTCTCCCAGACAGAGATTGCCGTTAACCAGCTGGTAAAGGGCCGCTTCCTGGTCAGGATTCTCCCCGTATCTCAATCCTTTGCGCTCTCCGTCAATGACCCAGTCCACCTTTTCGTAGAAAAGTGTCTGGCGCTGCTGTTCATCATAGAAACTAATTTCCATGTTGCGCGGAAAGAGATCCGGATGGATCTGGCGATACATAGCTTTGAGGTTGTCCTGTTTTTTCATGGTGTACGGCTCCCGCCCGTGTTGTACTGCGCGAGCGCCGACTCGGCTTCCAGTCTATCCAGATGGGCCGCTATGGCCGTGTCATAACCGGCGGT
>Ga0102944_1002590_pt1 | contig 10448 bp, 13 predicted proteins | sample SalPonD_shore_MG_FD_78172 | JGI IMG/M metagenome (GOLD analysis project Ga0102944, IMG submission 78172) | Salt pond soil microbial communities from South San Francisco under conditions of wetland restoration - Salt Pond MetaG... | ecosystem: Environmental > Aquatic > Marine > Intertidal zone >... | reverse complement strand
CCTGCCCCAGACCCAGTGCGCCCAGTGCGGCTACCCGGGCTGCAAGCCCTACGCCGAGGCCATCGCCCGCGGCGAGGCGGAGATCAACCGCTGCCCGCCGGGCGGCCAGGAGACGGTGGACGCCCTGGCCGAGCTGCTGGGCGTGGAGCCGCCCAGCCTGGAGGGCGAGGAGCGCCCGCCGTCGGTGGCCATCATCGAAGAGGACAAGTGCATCGGCTGCACCCTGTGCATCCAAGCCTGTCCGGTGGACGCCATCGTGGGCGCGCCCAAGCAGATGCACACGGTGATCGAGGAGGCCTGCACCGGCTGCGAGCTGTGCCTCGAGCCCTGCCCGGTGGACTGCATCTACATGGAGCCCATCCCCGAGACCCTCGAGAACTGGAAGTGGCGTCATCCCGAGAGCGGGGAGCCCGCCGCCGAGGACGGCGAGCCGGGCGGGAAGGTGGCCACGGCCGGTGGCTGAGCACGAGCACCGCACCCCGATCCTGCCGGCGCTGTTCCAAGGCGGTATCGAGCCGGCGGAGCACAAGGAGCGTTCGAGCGAGTCGCCCATCCGGGCGCTGCCGGTGCCCGAGGTGGTGCACGTGCCCCTCAAGCAGCACATCGGCAATCCCGCCCAGCCGGCGGTGCAGGTGGGCGACAAGGTGCGCAAGGGCGACGTCATCGGCAAGCCCGACGGTTTCGTGTCCGTCCCGGTGCACGCGCCCACCTCGGGCACCGTCACCGGCGTCGACGACTACCCGGCGCCCCACCCCTCCGGACTGTCCGCGCCCGCTGTCACCATCGAGGCAGACGGCGCCGACGAGTGGACCGATCTCGACCCGCGCCCGGACTACCAGGAGCTGAAGCCGGCGGAGATCCGCGGCCGCATCCGCGAGGCCGGCCTGGTGGGTCTCGGCGGCGCCGGCTTCCCCACCTTCATCAAGCTCAACCCCGGCCCGGACCGCCCGGTGGACACGGTCATCCTCAACGGCGGCGAGTCCGAGCCCTACCTGACCTGCGACGACCGCCTCATGCGCGAGCGTCCCAAGGAGATCCTGCAGGGGGCCTCCATCCTCGCCTACACCGTGGGCGCCAAGCGCATCGTGGTGGCCATCGAGTCCAACAAGTGGCAGGCCATCTCGGCCATGCTCGGCGCCTCGGCCGGCTGGCCGCAGATCGAGGTGGTGGCGGTGGAGAACCGCTATCCCATGGGGGCGGAGAAGCAGCTGATCGTGTCGGTGACCGGGCGCGAGGTGCCCAGCGGGCGGCTGCCCGCGGATGTGGGCGTGCTCAACCAGAACGTGGGCACGGCCTACGCCGCCTACCGCGCCATCGTCTTTGGGGAGCCCCTGATCGAGCGGGTGGTCACGGTCAGCGGCAGCGCCATCGCCGAGCCGGCCAACCTGGAGGTGCGCTTCGGCACCCCCATCGAGACCATCGCCCGCGCCTGCGGCGGCTACCACGACCTGGGCCGGCTGATCCTGGGCGGTCCGCTGGTAGGCTCGGCGCTGCACTCCACCGAGCCGCCCATGGTCAAGGAGAGCAACGGCCTGATCTTCCAGACCCGGGCCGAGGTCTCGGGCGAGGCCGCCATGCCCTGCATCCGCTGCGGCGCCTGCGTGGAGGCCTGTCCGGTGAGCCTGGTGCCCAACGAGATGTACCACCTGGCGCGCAACAAGGAATTCGATCGGGTCCAGGACTACGACCTGTTCGACTGCATCGAGTGCGGCTGCTGCGCCTGGGTGTGCCCGTCCAACCTGCCGCTGGTGCACTACTACCGCTACGCCAAGAGCGAGATCCAGGCCAAGGAGCGCGAGAAGGAGCAGGCCGACATCGCCCGCCGCCGCACCGAGGCCCGTGACGCCCGCCTGGCCCGCGAGAAGGCGGAGAAGGAGGCCAAGCGCCGCGCCAAGAAGAAGCAGGCCGGCGACGGCCAAGCCGGCAAGGAAAGCGCGGACCCGCGCGAGGAGGCCGCCCGCAAGGCCGCCGACAAGCGCCGCCGCATGCGGGGCGAGGCTGCCGCCGATGACGCCAGCGGGGATGCCTCCGCCGACACCGCCGACAGCGGGGCCGAGGCCCCGGACGGCGACGAATCCAGCCAGCAGCCCTAAGGGACCCCATGGCCCAAGCCCCCGCCGGCGCGAACAGCCTCGCCACGCCCAGCTCCCCGCATGCCCACGGCAGCGGCGGCATTGGCTCGGTCATGGGCGCGGTGGTCATCGGCCTGGCGCCGGTGACCCTGTTCTCGGTCTACCTGTTCGGCTGGCCGGCCCTGTTCCTGCTGCTGGTGACCCTGGCCTTCGGTCTGGCCGCCGAGGCCGTCATGCTCCGGATCATGGGGCGCCCGGTGCGGGCCCACCTGCTCGACGGCAGCGCGGTGGTCACCTGCCTGCTGCTGGGGCTGTCGCTGCCGGCCTCGGCACCGTGGTGGATCGCCGCCCTGGGCGCGGTGTTCGCCATCGTGGTGGGCAAGCAGCTCTACGGCGGGCTCGGCGCCAACCCCTTCAACCCGGCCATGATCGCCCGGGTCATGCTGCTCATCTCCTTCCCCAAGGAGCTGTCCACCTGGCCGGCGATCAAGCCCCTGTTTTCCGGCCGGGCGCTTTCCTTCGGCGAGGGCCTGCAGGTCACCTTCGGCGGCGACAAGCTGCCGGCGCTGCCCCCGGATGCCGCCTCCGCCGCCACCCCGCTCGGCCACCTGAAGACCGAGCTGACCCTCAACAAGACGGTGGGCGAGATCCTGGACCAGGGCTACAGTCACGGCCAGGCGCTGTTCGGCACCCTGTCGGGCAGCGCCGGCGAGACCTCGGCGCTGCTCATCCTGCTCGGCGGCCTGTACCTGTGGTGGCGCGGCATCATCGGCTGGCGCATCCCCGCGTCCATGGTGGCCGCCACCGGCTTCCTGGCCCTGGCCTTCCATGTCTGGGATCCCTCGGCCTTTCCCGGCCTGGGCTTCCACCTGCTCAACGGCGGCCTGCTGCTCGGCGCCTTCTTCATCGCCACCGACATGGTCACCAGCCCCACCACCCCCCGCGGTCAGCTGATCTTCGGCAGCGGCTGCGGCGTGCTCACCTACGTCATCCGCACCTGGGGCGGCTATCCGGAGGGCGTGTCCTTCGCCGTGGTGCTGATGAACGCCTGCGTACCCCTGATCGACCACTACACCCGGCCGCGCGTGTTCGGCAAGGAGCGGGCCGGGGGCCCGCCGCTGGGGAGCGAGGAATGAAGCAGGTGTGGATCGTCGGCGGCATCCTGGCGCTGATTGCCGTGGTCGGGGCGGGGCTGCTGGCCGGCACCAAGGAGATGACCGACCCGGTCATCCGCGCCAACCTGGAGGCCGATCGGCTCAAGCAGATGCACGAGCTGATCCCCCACCACCGCTACGACAACAAGCTCCTGCGCGACACCATCCAGGTGCGGGACGCCGCCCACCTGGGCACCAGCAAGCCGGTAACGGTCTTCCGCGCGCGCCACAACGGCAAGCCGGTGGCGGTAGCATTCCGGGCGGTGGCCCCTGACGGCTACAATGGGCGCATCGACCTGCTGGTGGCGGTCTGGCGTGACGGCACCCTGGCCGGCGTGCGCGTCATCAACCACGCCGAGACCCCCGGCCTGGGAGACCGCATCGAGACCTCCAAGAGCGACTGGATCCTCCAGTTCCGGGGGCACGCCATGGGCGACCCCCCCGAGGAGGACTGGAAGGTGGCCAAGGACGGCGGCGCCTTCGACCAGATGACCGGCGCCACCATCACCTCACGGGCCGTGGTGAAGGCGGTCCGCCGGGCCATGAAATTCTTCGAGCTGCGCGGGCCCAAGGCCCTGTTCGCGCGCCAGGCCAGCGGCTCACAGCCCGGGAGCGCCGGCTAGGCCGGCGGCCCGGACAGTCAAGGGAGCGACGCAATGAGCGAGGAGGTCAACCTCCAGGCCTTCAAGGAGGTCGGGCGCAAGGGGCTGTGGGACAACAACCCGGTCCTGGCCCAGGTGCTCGGCCTGTGCCCGCTGCTGGCGGTCAGCGGCACGGCGGTCAACGGCATCGGCATGGGCATCGCCACCACCGCCGTGCTGACCGCCTCGGGCGCGGCGGTATCGCTGGTGCGCAAGGTGGTGCCCGAGGAGGTGCGCATCCCCACCTTCGTGATCCTGATCGCCTCCTTCGTCACCGCGGTGGACCTGCTCATGAACGCCTATTTCCACGACCTGCACAAGGTCCTGGGGCTGTTCGTGCCGCTGATCGTCACCAACTGCGCCATCCTCGGCCGGGCCGAGGCCTTCGCCTCCAAGAACCCGGTGCCGCTGGCGGCCTGGGACGGCTTCATGATGGGCCTGGGCTTCTCCGGGGTGCTGGTGGTATTGGGCATGATCCGGGAGCTGCTGGGCAGCGGCACCCTGTTCGCCGGCGCCGGCAACATGTTCGGGCCGGCCATGGGCTGGATGGAGACCACCGTCATCCCCGATTACAAGACCTTCCTGCTGATGGTCCTGCCGCCCGGCGCCTTCCTGGTGCTGGGCTTCCTGCTGGCGCTCAAGAATGTCATCAACGCCCGCCTGGAGGCCCGCCGCCAAGCGGCCGCCGCCGAGCAGGCGCCGCGGGCCCCGGAGATCAACCCCGAGGCCACCTGAGCCTGCGCCGCCCCGCAACGAGCAAGGCCCCTGCCGCGGCAGGGGCCTTGCTCGTTGCATCCCGGCTGCGTGGTCAGCCCTCGCCGTCGGGCGACCAGGTCACCGGCGTGCCGGCTGCCACCCCCAGCAGGTCCAGCGCCGAGGCCTCGCGCACGGCCACCTCCGCCAGCCCCAGGCTGTTGCGGTACCAGAAGGCCTCTCCCGGCGGCGCCTCGCCGAAGGTGCGGACGTAGGGCAAGACGCGGTCGCCGATCCGCAGGTCGCCTCCCTCCGCCGGCACGGGCAGGCCGGTGATCAGGTTGCCGTAGTGATCGGCGTAGATCACCTGGCCACGCTCCAGCCGCAGCCTCACCGGCTCGGCCACCGGGTCGCCAAGGACCATGCGGTCACCGCGCGCCAGCTCGCAGGCGGCCGGGGCGAACAGATCGCGCCCGTGGAAGCTGGCGGACAGGTGGGACGAGCCGTCGCCCGCCAGCCGGTAGGCGGCCGCCCCGGGCTCGTCCAGCAACGGCGAGAGCAGCCCGTTGTCCGGCCCCACGAACCAGTGCCCCCGGCTCCACAACGCCAGGCTGCCGCGCTCGGTGCCGACCCCGGGGTCAACCACCGCCGCGACCACCGCGTGCCGCGGCAGGAAAGGCACCAGGGCCTCCAGCAGGAGGCCGGCAGGCGCGGGGGCGAACACCGGGGCGTAGTGGTGGAGGTCGACCACGGCGGTGCCCGGCGCCCGGTCCTGGATGGCCGCGTGCATCTGCCCCACGTAGGGGTCGTGCAGGCCGAAATCGGTGTACAGGGCGATCACCGGCTGGGCCATGGGGGCCTCCTGGCGGGGTCCGGACACGCAAAGGGCCGGGTCCTCACGGACCCGGCCCTGGCTGGCTGGCGCACTGCCGACCCCGGCCTATTCGGCCTCTGGCCGATCGACGAACTCGATCACCGCAAGGGGGGCATTGTCGCCGTCGCGATAGCCGGCCTTGAGGATGCGGGTGTAGCCGCCGTTGCGCTGGCCGTAGCGGGGCGCCAGCTCGTCGAACAGCTTGGACACCGCGGACCGGTCCTGCAGCTTGGCGAAGGCCTGGCGCTTGCGGTGGACGCTGGACTCTTTGGCCTTGGTCACCATGGGCTCGACGAAGCGCCGCAGCTCCTTGGCCTTGGGCACGGTGGTGGTGATGCGCTCGTGCTCGATCAGGGACTTGGCCTGATTGCTGAGCAGGGCCTTGCGCTGGGCGGCGGTGCGCCCGAGCTTGCGGCCGGACTTGCGATGACGCATGACTGCTATCCCTCGTTGACTGGTTCGGAAGGGGCCGCTCAGCCGGCCTGCTGGTCGCTGTCCTCGCCCGCCGCCTCCGGCTCGGGCAGGTTCTCGGGCGGCCAGCTCTCCAGCTTCATGCCCAGGGAGAGGCCCATGGAGGCCAGCACTTCCTTGATTTCGTTCAGGGACTTCTTGCCGAAGTTGGGCGTCTTGAGCAGCTCCTGCTCGCTCTTCTGCACCAGGTCCCCCACGAAATGCAGGTTCTCGGCCTTGAGGCAGTTGGCCGAGCGCACCGACAGCTCGAGGTCATCCACCGACTTGAGCAGGTTGGGGTCCACCTCGGGGGCCTCGCCGGTGCCGCCGAGACCCGGCGCCGACGGCGCCAGGTCGACGAAGATGGTGAGCTGGTCGCGCAGCAGCTCGGCCGCGCGCCGCACCGCCTCCTCGGCGGACAGGCTGCCGTCGGTGTCGACCTCCAGGATCAGGCGGTCGTAGTCGGTGACCTGGCCCACACGGGCGTTTTCCACCTTGTAGGTGGCCCGGGTGATGGGGGTGTAGGTGGCATCCACCGGGATCACCCCGATGGTGGAGCTGCCGTCGTCCTCGCGGGTGGCGGCGGGCTCGTAGCCGCGGCCGCGGGCCACGGTGACCTCCATGTCCAGCTTGCCGCCGGAGGAGATATGGGCGATCTCCAGGTCCGGATTGACCACCTCGGCCCCGGTGGGCACCTCGAAGTCGGCGGCAGTGACCACGCCCTCGGCGTCCTTGGCCAGACGCAAGGTCATCTCCTCGTGGCCCTCGGCAAGGGCCACGGTGAGGCCCTTGAGGTTGAGGATGATGTCAACCACGTCCTCGCGAACGCCCTCGATGGAGCCGAACTCGTGGAGGACGCCCTCGAGCTGGACCTTGGTCACGGCCGTGCCCGGCATGGAGGACAGCAGGATCCGCCGCAGGGCGTTGCCGAGGGTGTGGCCGTAGCCGCGCTCCAGCGGCTCCAGGGTCACCTTGGCTCCCTGTCCGCCCAGGTCCTCGATCTCGATGTTGTCCGGCTTAATCAAGGCGTCCGACATGGCCGCCACTCCGTATCAGATCTGCATGGAAGGAAACGCCCGGCGACCCGGCCCGGACGCCGCGGGCGCATGACGCGCCACGCGGGGCCCGGCCGGGCGGTCGGGTTACTTGGAGTAGAGCTCGACGATGAGGTGCTCGTTGATGGCCGGCGACAGGTCGGCACGCTCCGGAAGGGCCTTGACCGTGCCCTTGAAGTTGCCGCCGTCCACCTCCAGCCACTCGGGCTGGCCGAGGTCCTCGCCGCGCTGCACCGCCGACTGGATCCGGCCCTGGCTGCGGGCGTCACTGGCCACCGCCACCTCGTCTCCGGCCTGCACCTGGTAGGAGGGGACGTTGACCCGGACGCCGTTGACCAGGATCTGGTTGTGCCGGATCACCTGGCGGGCCTCGGTCCGCGAATTGCCGAAGCCCATGCGGAAGACGATGTTGTCCAGGCGGCGCTCCAGCAGCTGCAGCAACAGCTCGCCGGTGTTGCCCTTGCGGCGCGCGGCTTCCTGGTAGTAGCGCCGGAACTGGTTCTCCATGACGCCGTAGGTGCGCCGCACCTTCTGCTTCTCGCGCAGCTGCCCCCCGTATTCGGACTGGCGCCGGCGGCTCTGGCCGGCCTCCCCGGGCGGGTAGGGGCGCTTCTCGATGGCGCACTTGTCGGTGTAGCACTTCTCGCCCTTGAGGTAGAGCTTCTCGCCCTCCCGGCGGCAGAGGCGGCATTTGGGACCGGTATACTTAGCCAAGGCAGTCTTCCCACCCTCGTTTGGTTGGTTATACCCGACGCTTCTTGGGCGGCCGACAACCGTTGTGCGGCAGCGGGGTAACGTCGCGGATGCTGGAGATCTTGATGCCGGCGGCATGCAGGGCACGCACCGCCGACTCACGGCCCGGACCGGGCCCCTTCACCTCGACATCGAGGCTCTGGATGCCGTGCTCCTGGGCCGTGCGCGCGGCAGCCTCGGCGGCCACCTGCGCGGCGAATGGGGTGCTCTTGCGCGAGCCCTTGAACCCGGTCGCCCCCGGCGTGGACCAGGCCAGGGTATTGCCCTGGCGGTCCGAGATGTTCACCAGGGTGTTGTTGAAGGTGGCCTGGATGTGGGCCACCCCCTCGGCTACGTTCTTCTTGACCTTCTTCCGGGTGCGGCTCTGGCGGCGCTGTTGCTTGGCCATTTCCCGTTACTGCCTCTCGTGGTAAGCCCGTTGCGTTAGCGGGTGATCGGCTTGCGCGGACCCTTGCGGGTGCGGGCATTGTTCTTGGTGTTCTGGCCCCGGGCCGGGAGTCCGCGCCGGTGACGCAGGCCGCGATAGGAGCCGATGTCCCGCAGGCGCTTGATGTTCATGGACACCTCGCGACGCAGATCGCCTTCCACGGAGTACTCGTTGACGGCATCGCGGACGGCGATTTCCTCGCTGTCGGTGAGGTCCTTGACCCGGGTCTCGGGGTTGACCCCGGCCTTCTTGCAGATGGCCTTGGCGCGGGTGTCACCGACCCCGTAGATGTAGGTCAGGGCCACCACCACCCGCTTGCGCACGGGGATATTGACGCCAGCAATGCGGGCCATAAGTCTTCCTCGTCTGGGCTGCTATCTCGGGCTAGGCCGACCCGCTTGCGGCCGGGCTAGCGACGTACCGGTCCGCCCCGCCGCGCCGGCGAGGGGAAAACAGGCGATTGTAGGCGACTCGCGCCGCTCACGTCAACCTTGGCGCTGCTTGTGGCGCGGGTCGGAGCAGATCACCCGGACCCGTCCCTTGCGCTTGATGATCCGGCAGTTGCGGCAGATGGGCTTGACCGAAGCGCGAACCTTCATGGGGTTGCTCCCGTTCTCAGTAGCGATAACCGTCGGCGGGCGGCGAGGCCCGCCGGAGCCTTATTTGGCGCGGTAGGTGATGCGGCCGCGGTTGAGGTCGTAGGGGGTCAGCTCAACCGTCACCTTGTCGCCGGGCAGGATGCGGATGTAGTTCTTGCGCATCTTCCCGGAGATGTGAGCGATCACCTCGTGGCCGTTCTCCAGCTCCACCCGGAAGGTGGCGTTGGGCAGGGTCTCGACCACCTCGCCCTGCATCTCGATGGTGTCTTCCTTGGCCATGGTCTGCCTTTACTTCCCTTGGATGGCCTGAAGGATCTCGTCGCGGACGGTCTCGGGATCCCTGTCGCCGTCGATCTGGCGGTAGATGCCCTGCTGGCGGTAGTACTCCACCAGGGGCTGCGTGCGCTCCTCGAAGACGGCCAGGCGCGAGCGCACCGTCTCCTCCTGGTCGTCCTCGCGCTGGAACAGCTCCCCGCCGCACTTGTCGCAGACGCGATCCTTGGCGGGCGGGCTGAACCGGGTGTGGTAGCTGGCGCCGCAGTCGCGGCAGATAAGCCGCCCCGAAAGGCGCTCCACCAGCACCTCGCTGTCCACGTCGATGTGGACCACGTGGTCCAGCTTCTGGCCGATGGCCTCGAGCATGTCGTCCAGGGCCTCGGCCTGGGCCACGGTGCGCGGGAAGCCGTCGAGGATGTAGCCCTCCTGGGCGTCGGCCTCCTGCAGCCGGTCGCGGATGATGCCGACCATGATCTCGTCCGGCACCAGGTCGCCGGCGTCCATGTAGGACTTGGCCTTGGCGCCGAGCTCGGAGCCTTCCTTGACCGCCGCGCGCAGGATGTCGCCGGTGGCGATCTGCGGGATGCCGAGCCGCTCCGCCAGCATCTGGCCCTGGGTGCCCTTGCCCGCGCCCGGCGGGCCGAGTAGAACCATGCGGGTCATTAGCTGCGTCCGCCTTTCAGTCGGGCCTTCTTCATCAGACCCTCGTACTGGTGGGTCACCAGGTGCGACTGGATCTGATTGGCCGTGTCCATGGTCACCGCCACGATGATCAGCAGCGAGGTGCCGCCGAAGTAGAAGGGCACGTTCCACTCGACGATCAGGAACTCGGGCAGCAGGCAGACCGCGGTGATGTAGATGGCGCCGAACAGGGTCAGCCGGGTCAGTACGCGGTCGATGTAGTTGGCCGTCTGCTCACCGGGCCGGATGCCGGGGATGAAGCCGCCCGACTTCTTGAGGTTGTCGGCGGTGTCCCGCGGGTTGAAAACGATGGCGGTGTAGAAGAAGCAGAAGAACACGATCGCCACCGAGTACAGCACCACGTACAGCGGCTGCCCCGGGCGGATGGCCTGCGAGATGTCCTGCAGCCAGCCCATGCCGTCGGCGCTGCCGAACCAGCCGGCGGCGGTCACCGGGAACAGGATGATGCTCGAGGCGAAGATGGGCGGGATGACCCCGGCCATGTTCACCTTCAGCGGCAGATGGCTGCTCTGGCCGCCGAACATCTTCTGGCCCACCTGGCGCTTGGCGTACTGGATGGTGATGCGCCGCTGGCCCCGCTCCATGAAGACGATGCCCCCGGTGATGGCCAGCGCGGCCACCAGCAGGAACAGCACGAACAGCGGCGAGAACTCGCCGGTGCGCGCCAGCTCCAGGGTGGAGTACAGCGCCGCCGGCAGCCCGGAGACGATGGCGGCGAAGATGATCAGCGAGATGCCGTTGCCGATGCCCTT
>Ga0102944_1002589_pt1 | contig 10450 bp, 2 predicted proteins | sample SalPonD_shore_MG_FD_78172 | JGI IMG/M metagenome (GOLD analysis project Ga0102944, IMG submission 78172) | Salt pond soil microbial communities from South San Francisco under conditions of wetland restoration - Salt Pond MetaG... | ecosystem: Environmental > Aquatic > Marine > Intertidal zone >... | reverse complement strand
GGTTCGGAGAGGACGCCCCGCCTTTGGAGGCCGGTAACCCGGTCCAAGCGGCGCGGGCCTATTGTGATCTGGCAGAGCGGTTGCTGGAGCACGGGTTGTTTCAGGACCTCCTCACCGCCCTGGACGGCAACGCCCTGTTAAATACGGAAGAGCTGCTGGCGGAGTGGCGGCGGACCTTCCGGTGCGACGATCCAAACTACAGCGCTCTGTTGTTGGCCAGCCTGCTGGCATTGGTCGCCACGGCCCGCCGCGCTCGGCGGGAGGATGAGACCGTCTCGGGCCCCAAAGATCTCGGCCCTTTTCTCCAGCTCAAGCAGCACCTTTGGCTGCGGGAGCTTCGGCGTATGGTGGCGGATGTAGGCCGGGAGCCGGTGCTGCGATTCGCTGACGACCTCCAGGATCCCACCGATCCCCTTCACCTGCCGGTGGTCCATTGCCGGGAGTGTCACGCCGCGGGCTGGGGCGGGGTGAAAAAGAAGGAGGAGACCGCGATCCAGGCGGAGGTCCAGGGGTTCTACCAGGCCTACTTCGGCAACCATCCCGACCTGTGCCTGCTGTTCCCACTGGCCGAGGGGACGGAGCCGCCCTCCAGACACGGCCTTGTTGCGGAGTTCTGTCCGCAGTGCGCTCAGGTCCATCCCGAGCGCGCGGGGAGCGAATGCCAGGGATGTGGGGTCAGCGGGGTGCTGCGGGTATGGATGCCTGATATGACGCGGGAGGTGAAGCGCGGCGGGGACAACCGGGTGGTGAGCCACAATGACTGCCCCTTCTGCGGTGCCCGTCAGGGACTATCGGTGATGGGCTACCGCGCCACTACGCTGGGCAGTGTCATGATCGGGCGGCTGTTCGGCAGCCCTTATAACGAAGACCCCGCCTACAGAGAGGCGCCCGATGCCGGCAAGAAGCTGATCGCCTTTTCTGACTCGGTGCAGGATGCCGCGCACCGGGCGGGCTTCTACGGTGCCAACACCTACCGCACGACCGTGCGTCACGCCATGGCCCGGTTCATCACCAGCCAGGGCGAGGGTATGCCCCTGGATCAGATCGCTCATGGTCTTGGCCCTTATTGGCGAGAACGGATGGGGGGATCCGGGGAGTACGTTGGCACCTTCCTGGCGCCGAATATGGCGTGGCTGCGTGATTACCGCGCCTTGCGTGAAATGGGCCGGTTGCCGGAAGGCAGTGACCTGCCGGAGCTGGTAGACAAGCGACTGACCTGGGAGACCTTGAGCGAGTTCGGGCTGCGCTCCCGCATTGGGCGAACGCTGGAGCGCACGACGACCGCCACCGTGGCCATGGATTCGGCAATGCTGGACCGGATCGCCGAGGGGCTGGCCCACCGGCTTCCCGAGGAGATCGAGGCCTTGCGCGGCCTGGAGGCGGAAGCCTTTCGCGCCTTCCTGCTCGGCATGCTCTGGCGGCTGCGCAGCCAGGGGGCCTTCTACCATTCCTTCCTGGATGCCTATATCAAGGAGGGGGGGAACGAGTTCCTGCTGAACACAAAAATGCCGTTTATGCCGGGATTCGGGCGGGCTTCGCGGCCGCCCTCGTTTCTGTCCATGGAAAGTGGTGGCAGGAGCTTCGAGGGTCTGGTGAGGAATGGCAGTTGGTACCAGAACTGGTTTTATAAGACCCTGGCCGCGGGAGAATGCTTTATGGCCACCGCCGAATACCGCCAGGCCTATGAGTTGACCCTGGCCCATCTGGAGCGGGAAGGGGTTCTTCGCCAGTTTTCCAGCAAGGGTAAGCCCGTCTGGGGCCTGGATCCGGGGCGGTGGATCTGCACCACTGCCGTGACCGAGCTGGTCTGTGACACTTGCGGTCATCGGGTGCAGGCTCCGGCGGACCAGGCCGATGTGTGGACAGCACTCCCCTGCCTGCGGCCAGCCTGTCCCGGGACCTATAGCGCTGACCCGTTGCCGAAGCCGCACTCCCGCTACGGGCAGGACCGGCCAAGGCGTTTGGTGCCCGCTGAGCACTCCGCGTTGCTGGATACCGACCAACGACAGTGGGTGGAGAACTCCTTCATCAACGGTGATCGGCCCTGGGATGTGAACCTGCTGTCCGCCACCCCCACGCTGGAGATGGGTATCGACATCGGAAGCCTCTCCACCGTGCTCCTGGCGTCGGTGCCCCCGGGCCAGGCCAACTATCGCCAGCGTACTGGCCGGGCGGGGCGGCGGGACGGCAACGCCTTGAACCTTACCATCGCCAACGGCCAATCCCATGACCTCTACTTCTTTGCCCAGCCGGAGGAAATGGTGGCCGGCCCCATCCGCCCGCCGGGGGTCTTCCTTGAGGCGACGGCGGTGCTGGAGCGCCAACTGCTGGCCTTCTGCTTCGACCGCTGGGCGGCCACGGGTATCGACCACTCCGCCATCCCCACCACTCTGAAGCAGGTGCTGGATGCCGTGGAGGCCGAGGATCGCGCCCGGTTCCCGTTCACCCTGATCGAATTCGTCGGGAGTTCGCAGGGCCGTATCTTCCAGGATTTCATTCGCCTGTTCCCCGGCCTAGGGGCCGATGCTTATTCCTACCTGGAGGCCCGTCTGTTTGGCGGCGAAGGGGAGGAGGGCTGGGCATATAAGATGAACAACCGGTTGAGAGAGCTGGCAAGGCAGCGCAAGGAGTGGCGCAGGCGGGTGGACCAGCTGCAACGGGAGATCAAGCGGCTGGAGGGTCAACCGCAGGATGACGAATCCAGGGAGATATTGAACGGATTGAAGGACGAGCGTGCGGCCCTCCAGGGCGCCATGAAGGGGTTGAATATCAAGCCCACGCTCAATTTCTTCACTGACGAGGGTCTGCTTCCGAACTACGCATTCCCCGAGGAGGGGATCACTCTGCAGTCCGTGATCTTCCAGCGGAAAGAACGCAAAGAGGATGAAGACGGTCCCCGCGAGCACATCACTTACGAGTTTACGCGGCCGGCCCAGGCGGCACTGAGCGAGCTTGCCCCGGAGAACCGATTCTATGCTGTCGGTCATCAGCTCCAGATCGACCAAGTGGACCTCAAGAAGTCGAATACCGAGACGTGGCGGCTGTGCGATAACTGCCATTACAGTGAGAAGCTGGACACCAGTGGCGACCCGCACAGCGTCTGTCCGCGTTGCGGCAGTCCGCAGTGGGCGGATGGGGAGCAGAAGCGTGCCCTCCTGCGGTTGCGGCAGGTGTATGCCTACGCCGGCGACCGGGAGAGCCGAATCGGCGATGAAAGCGAGCAGCGGGAGCCGGTCTTCTATAACCAGCAGATGCTGGTCGACGTACCGCCCGGTAGCGCGGAGCGGGCCTATCGGCTCCAGGAGGAGACCCTGCCTTTCGGGTTCGAGTACATTCCGAAGGCGCGCTTCCGGGAGGTCAACTTCGGCGAGCGAGAAATAGAAGGGTCCACGTTTCGGGTCGCGGGTGACCTCCTGGGGCGGCGCGGCTTCAAGATCTGTCGGCACTGCGGGAAGGTGGCCCTGCAACGTCAGCGGCGCCGTCAGAATAGGTTCGACCACGCCTACTCCTGCCCCCTGAGCCGATCAGGGGCGACGGTCTCTGACGACGATTTCATCGATAGCCTCTACCTGTACCGCGAGCTGGAATCCGAGGCGGTGAGGATCCTGCTTCCTCTGGGGGAGGTGGCCTTTTCGGAAGTGCGCCTGTACTCGCTGATCGCCGCGCTACGCATGGGCCTTGAGCGGCACTTCCGGGGTGGCGTCGAACACCTGCAATTCACCACCTATTCCGATCCGGACCATGATTCACCCTCCCGACGGCAGTACCTGGTGGTCTATGACACCATCCCTGGAGGGAGCGGCTATCTCAAGGAACTGCTCCAGGACCCGGAGACCCTGCTGGGCGTACTGCGGACGGCCCGAGACGACCTGCACGCATGTCCCTGCGCCGAGGAGGAGAACAAGGATGGCTGCTATCGTTGCCTACTGGCGTACCGAGACAGTCGCCACATGGAGAAGATCTCCAGGAAGGAAGCAGAGAGACTGCTGAACCGCATCCTCGATACCGCGGACAGCCTGGTGGAGGTGGACGGCCTGGAACGGATCGACATCAATGCCCTTCTTGAGAGTGAGTTGGAGCATCGGTTCATCGAAACCCTGGCGAATGCCGGGCCGGATCTCCAGAAAACACCCCAATTGGTGAATGACAAGCCTGGTTGGTTTCTCACCCTTGGCGCAGGGGAAGAGAACCGTGCGCAGGCTTGGTTGGTGGAGCCGCAGGTGAAGTTGGGGGCAGCGCAGGGGGTGAACCTACAAAGTCAGGCCGATTTCGTCCTCTGGCCTGCCCGGATGGGTATGAACGTACGTCCGGTTGCAGTATTCATGGATGGGTTTCAATTCCACCACGACCAGGTCGGAAGGGATACCGCGAAACGGCAGGCCATCCTGGATTCAGGGCGGTTCAGGCTATGGAACCTGGGTTGGCATGACTTGCCGCAGCCGGGGAGGATTCCAACCACAAAACAAAACCAGTTTCTGTTCCAGGGTTTAGTGGAGGGGGCAAGAGGGCGGTTCGACCAGATCGCGGAAAACGAAGAAGGTTGGCTCAATTTTGCCTCCAACGAGGACCTGATCCGCGAGGGCCCCTTTGCCTGGCTCATGCTTTATCTTCGGCATGGGGAAGTCGGGCGAAAGCGCCTGCAGGGGGCGGCCTTTTCACGGGCAGTGGCTTGGCTCCAGCCGGAAACCCTTGGTGACGAGAATCTGCGAGAGGCCGTTCGGGAAGAGTTGAATGAATCGGGTCCTCCCAGGGCGCGGGAGGAGCTGCTCCCGGAAGATGGCACCACTGTCCTTGGGGGCGTGGCACCGTCCCTGGGCACCGCCCATAACCAGCGGGAACGAGTCTTGATGGCCGTACCGCAGGATTCCCTGAGGTCCCTTCAGGCGCTCAAGGCGGACACTACGGCGTTGCTGGTCCTCGACGACCGGGAGTCGGAGCCGAACAAGGAGTACGAGCAGGCCTGGAACGCCTTTTGGACAGCAGCCGACCTCTTGCAGTTTTTGGGGAAATTTTTCCTTGCGACGCGACTCGGTGTGGAGGGCGGGATGTACGCCCAAGAGATTTTGGGCGTGACCGACCCCGGGATAGTGGCTCTGGGGGCAGCGGTGCGTGAAGAAGAAGCGGGGCCGGCTTGGACGGAAGTGGGAGAGCTTTCGCTATTCAACGGAGAGGAGTTGGATCGTCTGCGCGGCGCGGGTGTGCCGGTTCCGGAGGTCGGCTGGGAGCTAACCGAAGAGGGCAAGGGCACCGTTGCGGAGTTGGAGTTGGCCTGGCCGAACCGTTCTGTGGGAGTCCTTGCTGGGGACGATGGGAAGCAGGAGCCGATTTTGCAAAAGCAGGGCTGGAAGGTGACCCGGGGGTTGAGCGAAGAGGAGATCGTCCAGCTCAGGGACTGGATTTTTGCCGCTGAAGAGGGGGGGCAGGAGTGAGCCAACAGACGACCGTGGCAATTTCCCAGGATTTCCTGGAGGCCTTTGCCAACATCCCCAAGGAAAAGCAGCGGAAGGTGATGGATTTTGTAACCAAGTTCCGTTACGACCCCCGTGCTAGCGGAATCAACTACGAGAAGATACAGAAGGCCCGCAATCCTCGCTACCGGTCCGTGCGGATCAACGGGGACTACCGCGGTATCGTCCTCGCGCCGGAACAGGGGGAGGTCTATGTCCTGCTCTGGGTGGACAAGCACGACGCCGCCTATCAGTGGGCAGAACGCCACGAGTGCCAGATCCATCCGGAAACGGGCACGCTGCAGATTTTTGAAACACTCAACGACGGAACGAATGAGCAGGAAGCATCGGTCCCCGCGGTCGAGAAGCCCGAGCCGCTCTTTGCCTTAAAGGATCGGGAGTACCGGCGGCTAGGGGTCCCTGACGAAATGCTGGCGCGGGTGAAAGCAGTTTACAGCGAGGAAGCTCTTGAAGATCTGGAAAGCAGCCTCCCTTCCGAGGCTTTTGAAGGGCTGTACCTGTTGGCCGCCGGAGCCACCTACGAAGAGGTGATCCGCGACGTTGTTCTGGCCGCGGAAGAGGAGGTGGACACCGGAGACTTCGCAGCGGCCCTCCAACGGGACCAGTCCAAGCGTACCTTCCATGTGGTGGAGGACGACTATGAGCTGCAGGAAATGTTGGAAGCGCCCCTGGAGAAATGGCGGGTTTTCCTGCACCCCTCGCAGCGGCAATTGGTGGAGCGACACTGGAATGGGCCGGTGCGGGTGCTGGGTGGTGCGGGTACCGGCAAAACCGTAGTTGCCATGCACCGGGCCCGCTGGCTGGCCCGCAACGTGGCTTCCGAACCCAGGCAACGGATCCTGTTCACGACGTTCACCCGGAACCTCGCCGTTGATATCCGGGAAAACCTGCGAAAGATATGCAGCGGGGAAGAACTGGAGCAGATCGAAGTTACCAACATCGACCAGTGGGTCGGCCAGTTTTTAAAGCGGAGAGACTATCCCCATCAGATCGTTTACGAAGGCCAGCAAGCCTACGACGAGTGCTGGGAAACGGCGCTGCAAATGACGCCTGCAGAACTGAGTTTTTCCGATTCTTTTTACCGTGAGGAGTGGAAGGACATCATCCTTCCGCAGCAGGTATTGGATAAAGCGGGCTACTTCAAGGCCACCCGGACCGGCCGGGGTGTTCCTCTCACCAGAAAGCAACGGGCCCTCATTTGGCCCGTTTTCGAGGAAATGCGGATCCAGCTCCACCAGAGAGGCCGCCGCACCATTGAGGACGCCACCCTGGACGCGATGGATCTCCTGGCACGGGAGGACACTTTACCGCCCTACCGAAGCCTAGTGGTGGATGAGGCCCAGGATATGGGTCTGGAGGTGATGAATCTGTTCCGTCATCTTGTTCCTGAAGAGAAGGACGACTTGTTTATTGTCGGCGATGCCCATCAGCGGATCTATCGGCGCCGCTCCTCCCTGAGCCAGTGTGGCATCAACATCAGGGGAAGAAGGAGCCGCAAACTCCGGATTAACTACCGGACGACGGAGGAGACCCGCCGCTTCGCGACCGCTATCCTGGAGGGGGTGGAGGTGGACAATCTGGACGAGGGAGTGGACAGCATCAAAGGATACCGCTCCCTCCTCCATGGTGAAGTCCCCGAGGTGCGCTGCTTTGATTCCCAACATGAAGAGGCCCAGTGGATAGCCGTGCTGGTAAAGAAGGTCCGCGAAGAAGCGGATGGGGACGAGCGCGAGCTTTGCTTGGTGGCCCGAACCAACAGGCAGATCGATAACTACGAGGCGACCTTGGGTCGGGAAGGCGTCGAAACCCGGCGAATCAAACGAGACCAAGCCGATAACCGGGAGTTACCCGGGATCCGGCTGGCCACCATGCATCGGGTGAAAGGGTTGGAGTTCAAATACCTGGTTATCGCTGGAGCCAATAAGGGTCAGATCCCGCTGAGGAAAGCCGTGGAAAGCTCCGAGGACCCATTGGAAAAGGAGCGGACCGAAATCCAGGAGCGCGCCCTGTTCCACGTTGCTGCCACCCGGGCAATCAGGAAGCTATGGGTCACTTGCTATGGTGAGCCAAGCCCGTTTTTGTCCTGAGAGACTGCTTGCCTCGGCTGCTGCCCTCACTGCTCGCCATGGAAACGCGAAGCGTGAGGCTAGTAGTTCCGGGTAGGCGTAAGGGGATGGCGGGAGGCGACCTGCAGGGTATCCCGAAACGCGCAGAGCCATTGTGGAGCGTGTGCCCCCTTGGGAGCGGCCCTTTCACGGAAGACCCGGCTGAAATTGGCAGCTAGAACTGGTTTCGATAACCACCATTGTTGTAACCGGCTCATTCCCTGCTTTCTCCTTTTCCGCAGTCCCGATTCATTACGCGCTTGGGTGTTACGGAACCCCGTTACAGCGTGAGGGCGTGACGAGCGGCGTGAGTGACGCGATGATAGAATTCGCGCGGTGCGGAAAACGTACTACCAAAAACCACGAAAGTGCAGGAAATTGGGACAAAAGCCGTTAACCGCACCGACTGCGGCGGCTAGGTTTTGGGCTTCATTTAAAGACAGGAGCCGACGCCACTATGACCACAGCAGAAATCCGTAGTCCATGACGTCGACATAATGCTCGGCGTACCGTCCCGCAACCGTTCGGGGACGGTTTCCGAACCGTCATCCCAGCCGCTGTGCCAATTCTGCAGCGCGGTGATGGGTGTACCGGTAGAGCATCCGCAGGTCCTTGTGGCCGGTGATGCTGGCGACCTCAGTGATCGAAAAGCCGTTCTCAAAAAAACGGGATGTGGCCTCGTGGCGTAGGTCGTGGAACCGGAAGTCCAGCATCCCGGCTCGGCGGCGCGTTCGCTCCCAGGCTAGCTTTGCAGCATTCGCGCTGATCGGAATCAAAGACCCGCTCATCGCCCGCGGAAGCCTCCGAAGCGTTGCAACCGCCCGACTCGACAGAGGGATCGAGCGCGTCTCCCCGTTTTTCGTATCTCGCAGGGTGGCCACCCGCTTTTGCCAGTCTACATCCTGCCATTGCAAGGCCAGCAGCTCGGACCGGCGCGCGCCGGTCTCGATCGCCAGTTCGATCAGCGGTCGGATCCAGATCGACCGGGCCTGGTCCGCAGCGGCAAGGAGCCGTTCCTCCTCGCCGGGTTCCAGTCGACGATCCCGCCCTTGCGGTTGGCGAGGACGGCGCACGTCTTTTACAGGGTTCCCGACCTGGTACCCCCATTCTCGACGGGCCGTCGTATAAAGGTGAGAGAGGAGGGAAAGCTCCCGAACGACGGTCGCGGGTTTGACTTCCCGGAGCCGCTTATCGCGATACCGTGCGATCGCGGGTGGGTCGATGAGGTCGACGGAGTATTCGACTAGCTCGTGCCGAAGCAGCGTGGCGATCCGATGGCGCTCGGATCTGGCTCCGCGATGGGTAGGTGTGATCTCTTCGAGATACCGCTCCAGAAGTTCCTGGAGTGTCACCGTCGTAGTGTGCGGCGGCGGCGTGTGCGCCCGTCCGGCGCGGAGATCCGCTTCCACTTGCTGAGCCCAGTCCTTGGCCTCGGTCTTTTTATCGAAGGTGGCGGAAAGGTTGGGGTAGCCTTTCCGCCTCACCTGCGCTTGCCAGTACCGACCGCGCTTTCGAATCGTCGCCATCGCCGCCTCCTTTTGCCACTGTGACCAGAATGTGACAAACAAGGCGTTGGCGCGAAGCCCGGGGCCTTCCGTGCCCCGTAAGTAGCTGATTTTGATGGTGGGCGGAGCTGGGATCGAACCAGCGACCCCTGCCGTGTGAAGGCAGTGCTCTCCCCCTGAGCTATCCGCCCGATAGAACGCCGATATGTTAAACGGGCGCCGGAGGGCCGTCAAACCGGCTCGTGTCCCTCGCTATGCGACGGTGGGGACCATCGGTTTATAATAGCCGGCTTCCAGACGCCGATACGCGGGCGTCGCATCAACTACGAAGAGTCCCTGTATGACCGTGAAGACCCGATTCGCCCCCAGCCCCACCGGTTATCTGCATATCGGTGGCGCGCGCACCGCCCTGTTCTCGTGGCTGTACGCCCGCAAACACGGCGGCCGTTTCGTCCTGCGCATCGAGGATACCGACCTGGAGCGGTCCACCGCCGAGTCGGTCAACGCCATCCTCGAAGGGATGACCTGGCTCGGCCTGGAATACGACGAGGGGCCGTTCTATCAGACGGAGCGCTTCGGCCAATACCGGGAGGTAGTCCAGCGGCTCCTCGACCAGGGCGACGCCTACTATTGCTACTGCACCAAGGAAGAGCTGGAGGCGATGCGGGAGGAGCAGGCGGCCCGCAACGAGAAGCCCCGTTACGACGGCCGTTGCCGGCACCGCACCGAGCCCCGCGAGGGCGGCGAACCGGTGGTCCGCTTCAAGAACCCCCTGGACGGCGAGGTGGTGGTGGACGACCTGGTCCGCGGCAAGGTCATCTTCCGCAACTCGGAACTGGACGACCTGATCATCGCCCGCAGCGACGGCAGCCCCACCTACAACCTGACGGTGGTGGTGGACGACCTGGATATGGGGATCAATTATGTGATCCGCGGCGACGACCACCTGAACAACACCCCCCGCCAGAGCAACATCATGAAGGCGCTGGGCGCCGAGCCGCCGGCCTATGCCCACATCCCCATGATCCTGGGCGACGACGGCAAGCGCCTGTCGAAGCGCCACGGCGCGGTGAGCGTCATGCAGTACCGGGATGAGGGTTACCTGCCCGAGGCCCTGCTCAACTACCTGGTCCGCCTCGGCTGGTCCCACGGCGACCAGGAGGTCTTCTCCATCGACGAGATGATCCGGCTGTTCGATATCGAGGACATCAATCACTCGGCTTCGACCTTCAACCCGAGCAAGCTGTTGTGGCTCAACCAGCAGTACATCAAGGACAGCGATCCGGCCCATGTGGCCCACCACCTTAGCCCCCATCTCGGCGAACTCGGCGTGGACCCTTCCGACGGGCCCGACCTGATTGAAGTGGTGAAG
>Ga0102944_1002588_pt1 | contig 10451 bp, 7 predicted proteins | sample SalPonD_shore_MG_FD_78172 | JGI IMG/M metagenome (GOLD analysis project Ga0102944, IMG submission 78172) | Salt pond soil microbial communities from South San Francisco under conditions of wetland restoration - Salt Pond MetaG... | ecosystem: Environmental > Aquatic > Marine > Intertidal zone >... | reverse complement strand
GCTCCGGCTGTTCCCCGGCAAATTCGGCACCTGAATCTCAGTGACAATTTCCCCCGGCTGCAGGGTGATTTCGGATGTCGGATCCTCCGCAGGCAGGTGATACAGTTCATTCAGGGCGATTGTTCGTGTATCGCCCCCGGAGAAAATCGTGACTCTGGCATCCAGTGCTAACAATGCCACTGCCAGATCCGAAGGATGAACGATGAAACATGGTCCGCCGCCGATGATACAATGGCGCTTGTTTTCACCATCAAAGGCATAGCATCTGTCCCCGCCTTTTTTCAGGCAATGGAACTCCCCGCGAAAGTACCAGCAGCGCGGCCGTTGACATAAATTCCCTCCAAGGGTGCCCGCATTCCGAAGCTGTGGAGAAGCGATCTCAATCGCTGCCTGGCTTAAGATGGGGTAATTCTCTGCGATATCCTGGTTGCTGGCAATTTCCGCAACCGTAGTGAGTGCACCAATTCGTAACCCGCTTCTTCCTGAATACTCAATGCTCTTCATCCCGGCAACCGTCTTGAGATTTACCACTGTCTCGGGGGCAATCACCTTATCTTTTAACAACCCAAGCACATCGGTACCTCCGCTGAACGGTACAGCCGAATCCGCATATGTACCTAATACTGTGCTGGCCTCATCGATGCTTTTCGGACGGACATAGGCAAAATTTTTCATTCTCTTCTATCCTCTTTGTAAAGAGTTCGCATCTTCCTGTTTACCCATACAATGCATTCAAAACCTTATCCGGGGTAATCGGGAGGCTTTTCATGCGCACACCAATGGCATTATAAACAGCATTGGCAATAGCAGGCGCTGTCGGGATCGTGGCAGGTTCTCCTACTCCCTTCACTCCGGTATTACTGATTAGAGGATCGCCGTCACTGACGATGATGATTTCCATTTCCGGCATATCCATAATGGTGGGCAGCTTGTAATCTTCCAGATTCGCATTCACCATTTTGCCGGTATTCCTGTCCAGAATCCGTTCTTCCATCAGCGCATATCCGATGCCCTGTATCATCCCACCGTGCATTTGATTATCCAGCGTTTTGCGGTTCAGAACCCGCCCGATGTCATGCGCGGCGACAATTTTCACAACCGTCACCTGGCCGGTCCGCATGTCCACTTCCACTTCGGCAAACTGAGCGCCAAATGAGTTAATAGCATACCCGTCCGGGTTCGCACCTCTGGCACCGGTCGTTACCAGCACCCGTTCCCGCATCTGCCGCACGATATTCTGAATCGACACTTGATTCGAACTATTTTGCGAATCGGTGATCACTCCGCCCGAGTAGACCAGCTGATCCACGGGGACTTCCAGGATTGCTGCTGCACCGGACATGAGCTTTGCTTTCATCAGTTCGGCCGCGTCACGTACAGCAGGCGAAACAGAGGGAGCGGTTGTGCTCCCGCCACTGGAGCCGCAATACGGTGCCACCCCGGTATCACCCAGCACAACCTCCACTTTCTCCATCGGGATTTCGAGCACTTCGGCCGCGATCTGGGCCATAAACGTATACGTCCCGGTGCCCAGATCCTGGGTTCCGGCGATCACTCTGGCGCTGCCGTCACGGTTGAGTTTCATCGTGGCGTAACACGGCGGACCTCCGCCACCTCCCCAGATCTGGGTGGCCATACCGATGCCGCGCTTTACCGGTCCTTCTCCTGATCCCGCAGGCTGCTGCCGCCGGTGCCATCCGATGGCTTTGGCGCCCTGTTCATAGGCATCCAATAATTTGTTACTGGTATAGGGTCGGCCGGACATGGGATCGACATCGGTGAAGTTTTTCTTCCGGACTTCCAGTGGATCCATCCCGATCGCCTCAGCGATTTCATCAATGGACGAATCGAGAGAAAAATGCCCCTGCGGACGCCCCGGAGCGCGGAACGGTCGTCCCTGCCCTGCATTAATATAGACATCATATTCTTCCGTATACACATTCGGGCACTTGAACATGGTGCGGAGCGGAGTGCTGCTGCCCGCTCCCGAACGAAACGCCCCCATGGCTCCATGCCCGATATGAGACATGGCAGTTAACGTGCCGTCTTTCCTGGCGCCGATTTTGACGGCCATTACCGCATCCGGGCGATTCCCGGTGGCCAGATGCATTGCCCGGCGATCCACTGCCAGCTTGACCGGCCGGCTGATATTTTTCGCCAGAAGCGCCGCCATTACCGTATACTTGCCCGTCGTGAGCTTCGAACCGAATCCGCCGCCCATGTATTCTTTGATAACCCGGACTTTGCTGTCCGGCATGTTCAGTGCACCGGCCACCCCACCGCGAACACTATACACTCCCTGGGTGGAATCCCAGATGGTAAGTTTGTCACCTTCCCAATGCGCTACACTTCCATGGAATTCCGTGGGATTATGAATTTCAACCTGCGTGGTATACGTGCCTTCAACAATGGCATCCGCCTCAGCAAAGCCCTTTTCGATGTCTCCGCGAGTGTACGTATCGGGCCCGCCTCCCTGGATGTTGCCCGATTCGTGAACCTTCGGGGCGTCTGTTTCCATCGCCAGGGTGGCATCGATCACGAACGGGAGCTCCTCATATTCCACCTCAATGAGTTCCAGAGCATCCTCGGCAATCTGCTCGGTTTCAGCGGCAACCGCCGCCACTTCATCTCCCTCGTATCGCAGGTGCGGATCAAACAGATAACTCATACCGAACCATTCAATCTTCGGGACATTCTGATAAGTGATAATATCCAGCACCCCGTCCAGCTGCTTCGCCTTACTCACGTCAATGCTTGTAATTCTCGCATGCGGATAGGGACTCCGGAGTATTTTCCCATAGGCCATGTGCGGTAAAATTTTATCGTAGGTATATTGAGCGTCTCCGCTGACTTTTTCATACCCATCGATCCGGGGTACGTCCACGCCGATAAGTTTCAGTTCGGCGTCCGGTCCCCACCGTTCGTATTCCTCCTTCTCAGGGACTTCCGCCATTCCCTCCACGTAACCTTCTTCAAAAAAGAATCTGGATTTAATGATTTTACGAGCCATGGTTTTATCTCCAGTTTATAATTTTAGGAGCCAAAGTCATGGTTGCTCTGGCGAATGAATTCGATAAATAATGACGTCCGGTAGATCATTCCAGCCCCTCCCGGCAAAACCCCGTGCCGATCCGGATCCTGATCTCACAAAAACCTGCCTCCTTCTGCTCAATACAAAAGACTGGACGCGTGATAGCATCGGTCTGCTGCGCCCAGATTTACATGTAATCCGCTGCAGTACGAACCGACTGCAAAATCTCCGGGTAAGCTGCGCACCGGCAGAGATTCCCGGACATCCCCCGCTTGATTTGCTCAACGGTCGGTTTTTTGTATTCCAGCAGCAGGGCATACGCGCTCATGACCTGGCCGGGGGTGCAGAAGCCGCACTGCATCCCATCCTCATCCACAAAGGCCTGCTGGACCGGATGGAGCTGCTCCTGGTTCACCAACCCTTCCACCGTGACAATCTCTCTGCCATCGGCATCCATTGCCAGGGTATGACAGCTGTAGATCGCCTTCCCGTCCATCACGACGGTACAACCACCACACCGGCCATTATTACAGACAATTTTCGTCCCGGTCATCTGGAGCTGATTACGCAGCAGACTGGCAAGGGTGGTACGCGGTTCCACGATTGCGCGCACCTGCGTTCCGTTCACTTTTAGTGAAATCGGTTCCCCATTTCTGAGGAATTCCTTCATTTTTTCATTATCAACCTGCTGAGCTGTTCCGATCCGCGGAAGCAGTAGTGAACTCCCTACCAAACCAGTGCCGAATCCTTTCAGAAAGTTTCGACGGGAAATAGATTGAGGTTTGGATTTCTCACTCATGGATGCTCTCCTCTGTTTATTAAGTTGCTTCCACATACATCTGGGATGAGCGAACGTTGTATGTGGTATTACTGTAATGTTTTACTGGGGCAAGCTCTCCAGACTCACCGCAAGATTACTGAAGTAATGTGCAAAATTCATACCTTACAATAAGTTCTTCGAGTGGAATGCCCGCGCATAAAAAATCCCTGGAGTGCCTGAGGAGAGTGCTTGACGAACGTTTCCGATGCACAACAGGAATTATACTCAAGAAAAGTAATGAGAAAGGTGATTTACAATGTTGAATATTTCAACAATTATGTTCAGAAAACTGTGTATAAAGGTACTACAATGTTTCCAAAAATAATAAAATTCAAAAATCGTTCACCCAGTTTTAAGAAATTTTCCGTCCCGCGAGACGGTCCTTCAACAAACAGTACCTCCATTAAAAATTGCCCGAACGCGCCCCCACCTGATAGAGAGGTTCGAAATGGAAAAAATAATCGGATGTCCCCGGCGGGCATCTTCGATAGTGGGTGGCGATGCCCTCTGAGGATCCTGTTCGGTTCACTTCATTCAGGCTTTAGGGTGCCACTCCCGGATGGCATGCTCCAGTTCCATCATCGCCTGATCGGTATCTTCGGATTGGGCTGATTTATTGAGGATCTCTTCCCTGCTCAGATTCGTATATTCACTTATGGTATGTAGCGCCCGGTCGAAATCGGCACCGGATCCCTGATTAAAAATCTTCACCAGAGAATTCAGTTGGTCGGTAGTCATGGTCCGGCCGGTCATTTGTTCGGTTGCCTTCTGTAAAGCTGTGAGCAGGTCATTGGTGGTCGTCATATCTGTTCACCCCCGTCTATGGAGTCACATGTATTATTCTAAGATACTTGTTTGCGATACTCTTATGTCTGGAGTCTTGCAAATCATCCTTTCCATAAAAAAAAATAAGAAGAATGATCCATGGTTTCTATAATAAAATTCTCCCGGCGATATCAATTCGTTGCGGCTGTGCGCCCCTGTGGGATTCATCCGCTGCCCTGGTAAAATCAGAGCCGGTAAGCTGCCTGATGATTGCTGCAGACAAATGAATAAGGCGATGATTATTTTATGGGGACGGGACTAACTCGATTTGATAGAGTGCGGGCCACAATTTCCCGGTGACGAACAGCCGATCGCCTTCGGCATCATATGCGATCCCGTTTAATACCGCTTCCCAGCTATTTGATCGGTCCGACAGGTTGGTAAGTCCTTCCAGATGAATCCAGCCGGTCACCTCACCCGTGACGGGATCGATCCGGACGATATACTCCGTCTGGTAGACATTCGCATAGATCGCACCTCTGATATACTCCAGTTCGTTCAGCCGGTGCACCGGCGATCCATTGTAGGTGGCCGTAACTTTGTTTGTAATTCGCAGCGTCTCGGGATCCAGGAAATACAGTGTGGCGGATCCGTCACTCATGATCAGGTGGGTATCGTTGTGGGTCAGTCCCCACCCCTCCGTGGGATAACGAAAGGTATCCAGGAGTGCGAAATCGCTCCTGTCATAGATAAAGCCGGTGCCTGCATTCCAGGTGAGCTGGAACAATTTCTCGCCGAAAATCGTGATCCCCTCTCCGAAATAGTTCGACTCCAGGGGATGTATCTGAACCACATCCCCCGAAACCAGCTCGACCTTTCGTACGGAGGATTCTCCGTATCGTCCGGTTCCTTCATACAGGTACCCGTCGCAGTACACCAGCCCCTGGGTGAATGCCTCCGGATCATGAGGATATTCCTCCACGATACGATAGGAGTAGCGAGTCGCATCGGTCTGTAATCCGGCTTCACCGGCATCACATGCCCCCAGTAAGAAACTCATGAGGATGATAACAGGATACCACAAATCTATGAGGCTTCGAAAAGTAACCGAAATCCCGGCATGGAGTTCTGTCCAACCACCTGTATTCCTCATACTATTCTCTGCTTAAATTCTGTTCCAGATAGCGGGTCATAATTCGCCGCATGAATTCATTCGTGTTAATAGACATCCCTACTTGGGCATTCGGAGTTTCGGATTCATCGATGACCGTATACCCGCCGTCAATCACCTCGACATGCGCTGGTCGGGTGCCATAGAGTTCCGGCCATAACGCCATCCCGACGGCAACCACGTCATAGAGCACCGGAGTCTGGTGCCCCCACAATGTATACAGCCCGGTTAATGCATCGGTGAGTGGCGAATGCCGCATGGCAAGCTTCTGTCGATTCTCCTCCTCCAGCGTGACGAAGGTGGTAATGTCCAGTCCGGCATAGGTGATCGGCGCCCCTGCAGACGCCAGCAGCTTTGCCGATTCCACGTCGGCCCGCACGTTCCACTCCGCATCCGGGACCGGATCGCGCCCATAGCCCATGTAAAATGACCCGAACATAGAATAAATGTGTTTGGCTGATTTCAACGCCTCCGGATCCTTCCGGACGATATCCCCGATGTTGGGCACCGGTCCCACCGTAAACAGCACAACCTCCCCGGGATACTTTTTCAGCTGGTCGATGATGAAATCCGGGGCCGATTGCTCAATGGGCCGGATATTCTCAAACCCTTCCGCCCACCGGTACTGAGATTCATAATTTCCCGGTTCCGTGTCCTGCCCGACCACGTTCGGTGTCTGTCTTCCCACCGCAATCGGAATGTCCTCCCTCCCCGTTTCATACAGCATGCGTGCTGCGATCTGGGCTTTTTTCCGGGTTAAACCATGATCGAGTGTGATACCGAGCACCTCGAATTCCGGACTGATCAACACCAGTGCCAGTGCAAACGCATCATCAATATCGCCCCCCAGATCCGTATCCAGAATTACTTTTTGTTTTTCAGCAGCCATAACACTGGAAAAGGTAAGGAAAAATAGTACAAGTATACTTCCGAAAATTAACTTTGAGTTGCTCATTCTCTCCGCCTCTGTGTTTTCATTGGAAATGCCGGATTAAAATAAGTATATATTTTCCGGAAAACCAGTCTCTCCTGAAAATGCATCAGATGAAGGGATTAACCGGGGAAGGCGTTTGAAAACGAAGACACACTGACTGATGATTCTTTGAAAAAAGGATGAAGACGAAATTATGAGAAAGTCACGAAGTGCAGCACCTCATCTCCCAAAAGAAGATCAAACGGGAACAAGTGCCGTGACGGCTGAATAACCGTCGTTCACACAGGTACCCGGGCGACAGTTTTTTCAGACATTCCCGAAATTATCCGGCAATATTAAAATATTCGGTTTCTTTCACAATTTCACCGAACGCATTTATTACATACCGGTCGTTTGAAGCATCCCGGACAATCTTCAATGAAGAACGGCAGAAGATCTCAGGAATGGTCCAATTCTCTTGATTCCGGTTGCGAATGAACTGTTGAAACGCCTCTCGTGCAGAAGCGGCATGAACATTTTCAACCATTCTGCTCCCGCCTACTTTAACATCAGAGTAGATGCAGCTAAATTGAGACATCAATCGCTCCTTATGTCGTTATTCAGCAAGTTTTACAGCGATGTCCTCCTGATGGATGAAACGACACAGGTGAGAAGTACAGCCATTTACTGGGAGAAAATAATAAGTGCCGGAACAAGTTAAACGGCAGCGTAATTTTATCATCAATCCATCATTGCCAATTCAATCTACCTTCCGGCTGAGAATTCGTCAAGAGTAAAATCAGGGAAGTTATAAACTTAGAGATAAAATAATTGTAAATACTGCTAGTGAGCAGACCGCATTATCCACACTTGTGAAGAACGAGGAATTTTATTTTATATAGCTGTTAACACATTTCCGTTTATAGATCTGTTCCTCGAATAAACAGGAATAACACCGCCCGGCTTTCAGGGGCATCGAAGCTGAATCTGCCGGTAACATCCCTGGCCATAATCTGTCTGGTCATGGAAATCACATCAAACCGGGTGAGTGTCCAGGTGCCGGCGGGCAGATGCACCACGATATTTTCATGTGATTGATTTGTTCCCAGAACATATTGATGTCCTATCCAGGCCAACCCGCGAAAATCGTCATGCAGGTTGGAGTAAATGCTGTGATCCGGTGCCATGTTCCAGAACGCGATCTCGGTATCGATAATCTGTCTCAGCCACCGCAGATTATCGGCGGCCGAATGCTCCCGCCGATTAAAATTCCCCCGGAAATATTGTCCTGTTTTGCTTCCGGGCTTCGAGCCGGTAGTAGCATACCCGCCCCCCAGAAAGGCGCCCAGGTGGGATTCGATGGTATCCCCTTCGTTATGCTCGTCGCCCCGCCCCTGGTAACTCAACTCATCATTAATCGTGGGCCTGCAGCGATGACCGGCTGCCTCGGGGTGTTGCCAGACCCGGTAAAGCACATCCGCCGACTGGGGCAAATTCCGCAATTTGTTCTGGATAATCTGATGGTCATACCAGTCAGAGAGCCGATCAAACTCGGCAGGCCAGCGTGTGGACGGGGTGGAGTGTACGCTGACCGGAATCGGATATGCCAGGTAATCCCCCAGCATCCGTCCGAACCGGGCTATCTCCCCCTCGCTGTACGAGGGCGTCCGGATATCATATTCATTGCAGAGACAGATCCACACATTCGGATAGCTGCCGTACCGTGCGGCAATATATTTCAGGAACGGAGCGGGATCGCCGTTATTATGCCTCGCCCTGAGAGTGGATCGCGACTGTTCCGTGTCCGGTCCTGCCAGAATCAGATCCGTGATGAGGTCCTGTGTGTATCCGGTCTGCACGGCGGCATCCACCCGGTTATGGAACCAGGCCGGATTCGGTCTGTGGGAAAAGTCACCCCAATCGGTGGGCGCCCCCAGACTATCCAGAAACGGCTTCACCTCCGGATCCGGATAATAATCGCCGGATAGTCCGAACCGCAATTTTTTAAAAAATCGGGCATTGCCGATGATATCGGACCGGATATCGTTTCCGCTGGGAACCCCATTTGCTTTGTATCCGGAGAGAAAACTGTAATGCGTGTTCCCAATGATATATTGATGGGCGCCATTCGATCTTTGATACCAGCGATGGCCGGCGCTCGCGGAATCAACGATCCAGAAGCCGGGATGACGTCCCGGTTGCACAGTGATATATGCGCCTTCCTGCTGACCGTTCAGCTCCGGCGCATTTGAGTAGACCTGCTCCAGCAACCACCGGCCCGGCCTGGTCGGACAAAACCGTACCTTGAAACTGTTCCCGGAGTTGCCCCCGGTTCCGTCACCATCCCAGAATCCATAGACTTTATGTTCAGCGCCATCCTTCCGATGCCGGAACCGCACCCAGAAATCGATATCCTTGGCCGGCGCATCTTCGGGTCCCAACGTCGGACCGGAAAATTCCAGCTCTACCACCTCATATACATTTCCCCCGGCGATTTCCATCCCTGCCTGTGCACTGGCCAATAAGTTCCCTGGGGATATGAGAAAAACGCTGCTGAACAAAAGAGGGAGCAAAAGAATAAGCAAGGGCTTCCGGAGATTCTTCTCGTCTTCGCCGGTGATCCGATAACGGCTGCTCCTCATCCTTCTCTTTACGAATCTGCTCCAGGCAAAATATATCATAATCGTCTTCATACCTTGTACATAAGTCATGGTAGGTCACCGTGTAGAGTTCGGAGCAAAGTTCGGCTCTTCACCGCACTGCGCTTAAAAACCTGACACTCCTTTCCTGCCGGGATCCCCCAGATCCGCCATCCCGATTTCGTCCATGCTGATCCGCAAGCGTAAAGGCAGAACTATGCCATCCGGAACGTCTGTTTCACAAAGGCGACATTGGTCCGGGTGTCTGCAATAAACTGTCCTTCTCTACCGCTGGTTTCCAGGACTAACCATTTATCATACCCGATATCCCGCAGCGCCTCGGCACACTGGTGCATATCCACCTGACCTTCCGGACTCCCGAGCATTCTGGTCTGCCTGTCTTTGAGATGCACTTCACAGATACGGTCATTTCCCAGCAGACGAATTTCTTCCGGCACGTTGTAGCCGTTCCCCCATGAGTTACCGACGTCGTAATACACTTGCACCATTTCGGATCCCACCCGTTCGATTATTTCCAGATTCTGCCTGGCGGTAATGGTGTTTTCGAGTCCTAATACCACGTTGGCATCCTCCGCCCGAGGGACGATCTGCCGCAGCACTTCTACCACCCGGGTGACTCCCTCGGTGTCTAACTCATATTCGGAGTACGCTCCTTCTCTCAGATCCCGAAATTCTCCCATGGAATCCTGCAGCCGAAGATCGCCGTTCCCGAAGAAGGCCATGAGAATATTCTTTGCCCCCAATGCGGCGGCCGCTTCAATGGCGTCGATCACGTACACGGCCGACTGTGGCTCCGATGCCAGCGGAATGCGGTTGAGGATGCTTCCGGCTGCCACGGAATGAAATACGATGCCGTGCCGGTTCCCAAGTTCGCGATACCGATCACGGACGGACTGCTCCCGCAGGGGGATATTCTGCGGGTTGGTGCCCACGCTTACCTGAATGCCCTGGAGATTCGCGCGCTTTGCCGTCGGGATGATTTCCGGGTCGGCGCTGCCGCCCAAATTCCAGTCACACATCCCGACACCAGCCGCGCCTGCCGGTTGAGATGCAAACCCGGTCGATCGTGTTAAAATCGAAAATCCCAGTGC
>Ga0102944_1002587_pt1 | contig 10457 bp, 3 predicted proteins | sample SalPonD_shore_MG_FD_78172 | JGI IMG/M metagenome (GOLD analysis project Ga0102944, IMG submission 78172) | Salt pond soil microbial communities from South San Francisco under conditions of wetland restoration - Salt Pond MetaG... | ecosystem: Environmental > Aquatic > Marine > Intertidal zone >... | reverse complement strand
TGGGTTGAATTTTAAAGGTTTTGCCACTCAGGCCGCTTTTTTTGATTACGACGGGGATGGGGATCTGGATATGTATTTATTATGTCATAATGTGCGAAGTATCCATTCCTATGGGCCGGAAACGTTGCGTTATAAAAAGGATAAAAGAGCGGGGGATCGTTTATATCGAAATGATGGCGGTCATTTTACCAATGTGACAAGTCAGGCCGGTATTTATAATAGTCCTATTGGTTTTGGATTAGGAATTGCGATAAGTGATGTAAATGATGATGGATGGCCCGACATCTATGTGGGGAATGATTATCAGGAGGGCGATTATCTTTACATCAATAATGGAAACGGAACTTTTACCGACAAGTTGGAAAAGTCTATTAGGCACACAACCCGATCATCGATGGGAGATGATATTGCGGATGTCAATAATGATGGTCGTGTGGATATTTTATCAGTGGACATGTTGCCACCGGATGAATTGCGTTATCAGGAATCGGGCGGACCTGATTTGTACAAGGTTGCTCAGATCAAACTGAATTTTGGGTATTATTATCAATACGCACATAACACGCTTCAGATAAATCGCGGATATGATCAAAAAAGTAATCCGTTGTTTAGTGATATTGGCTTTTTGACGGGAATTGCGGCTACCGATTGGAGTTGGTCGGGACTTATTTGTGATTTGGATAATGATGGAAATAGCGATATTTATATCACAAATGGTATATATCACAGACCTAACGACCTTGATTATATTTCTTATGTTTCCTCAAATAAAGTTCAGGAATCGATGCGAAACGGATTCAATAATAAGAATCTGAAAGTGATCGATAAAATGCCGGAAGATAAAGTTTCGAATTTTGCATTTTCTGGTGATGGCAATCTGAATTTTGCTGATAGTACCCGTTCATGGGGTCTCCATAAACCGAGTTTTTCCAATGGCGCAGCTTATGTTGATCTGGATAATGACGGGGATCTTGACTTAGTGGTGAATAATGTTAATATGCCTGCTTTTATTTATCGGAATAACACAACTCAAATGAATCCCAATCGTCATTGGCTTGAAATTTCTCTGAAAGGCTCCGGTAAGAATACGAGAGGTATAGGCAGTAAAATTTACTTATGGAGCGGCGGCAAGATGTTTTATAAGGAACAAATGCCGACGCGTGGTTTTGAGTCTTCCGTAAGTCAGGTGTTACACTTCGGTTTAGGTGATCGAACCAGGATAGATTCTCTTAAAGTAATCTGGCCGGACGCTAAATACCAGTTAAAAACCAATCTTTCAACTGATCAAAAAATTACACTTTATCAGAAAGAGGCTTCCGGTCATTATAAGTATCCCACTAAAAAGCTGAGACATACGATCTATCGTGATGTTACTCATAAAATTTCCATTCCATATCGACATCGAGAGGATACGACATTTAGTGAATTTAAAAATGAACCTTTGATTCCACATATGTTATCCACAGAAGGACCTAAAATGGCTGTGGCCGACGTAAATGGCGATGGGCTTGAAGATTTTTATGTGGGAGGTGCCAAAGGTCAGGCTGGAAAATTATTTATTCAGCTGAAAAATGGAACATTTAAAAGTGTCGATCAAAAAGTGTTTGACGTTGATAAAGTCTGCGAAGATGAAGGTGCTGTGTTTTTTGACGCTAATGGCGACGGTAAACCTGATTTGTATGTGGTAAGTGGTGGTGATGAATTTTCAGGTCGTGATCCCAGGCTAAAAGATCGTTTGTATATAAATGACGGAAATGGTCGTTTTCATAAAGCTGAAAATGCATTACCGGATATCTATCAAAATGGCTCTTGTGTGGTTGCGGGTGATTTTAATCATGATGGTGCAATGGATTTATTTGTAGGAGGTCGGTCTGTACCATTTCAGTATGGTATTACACCTAAAAGTTATCTTTTAGAAAATGACGGACGCGGACATTTTAAGAATGTTACAGACTCTGTTGCTCAGGGTCTATCCAATATTGGGATGGTAACCGATGCCGTTTGGGCTGATATCAATCATAATAACTATCCGGATTTGGTCGTAGTGGGTGAATGGATGCCGATCACCATTTTTGAAAATAGGAATGGAAAATTGATAAACATAACCTCGAGTGACGGGCTTAAAAAATCAAATGGCTGGTGGAATTGTATTGTTGCCGGAGATTTTGATCACGATGGTAATATCGATTTTATGGCTGGGAATTTAGGAGAAAATTCACCGTTGCAGGCAACCATCAAACATCCTGTCAAACTATATTTGGAAGATTTTGATCAGAATGGGACGATGGATCCGATCATAAGTCATTTTGTAGATGGAGCCTATTATCCATTTGCACGCAGAAATCAATTATTAAGGCAGATACCTGATTTTGCCAGCAAATTTCCCACCTATGCCGATTATGCCAAAAGCACAATAAAGGATATTTTTTCATCCGATCAGTTAGAAAAAGCGGTGAAAAAGGAAGTATATACTTTTAAATCGAGTTATATCCATAATAATGGAAATGGTACTTTCCGTATGAAACCACTTCCCAAACAACTCCAATATTCACCTATAAATACCATGAAAGTCATAGATTATAATCATGATGGATGGCCCGATCTTCTGACCGCGGGTAACTTTTATGCGGTGGGTACCATTCAGGGAAGATATGATGCGAGCTACGGAAATCTCTTAAAAAATGATGGTAAAGATCATTTTTCAGTAGTTTCTATGGATAAAAGCGGATTTATTGTCAAAGGGCATGCAAGAGATCTGAAAGTGATCAAAAGGGACCATAGAAATCCTCTTATTTTAGTCGCAAGAAATAATAAGGCTTTACAGGTTTTTGAAAAGTGATCCGGAAAATAAGAAATATATTTTATAGTGGCGTTTTTAATAAGTTACTATTATTAAAGCTTATAAATGTATAAATTGAACACACTATTTTAAAGATAAAGTTAGTTTATTAATATAGATGAGGTTATTTCAAATCAGTTGCATAAATATTTTAAGCTTCAAATGCCATCTCATAAAAAATGGATTGAATTAGGTATGCACAACTTCATCAATAATGCCTCATCATTTTAAGTCATTATATTTAGTCACGAAGTATAATATGAGTTCAAAGAACAAGATTTATTTTTCATTAAGGATAAAAGTATTAGCCATTGGTATAGCTGCTTTGGTATTATTGATATCTGGTTGCAGCAGTAATAATAAAAAAGGTGAAAAAGGTATTACCAGCAGTAAAAATTATAGTCAGGCTGTATCTGATTTTTATATTGGCCTTGCTGCCGCACAAACCGATCAGGCCAATTTCGCTTATAACAAGATGTTTCAAATAACGAAACTCTATCCCAAAGAACCCGCTGTTTGGGCCAATTTGGGTGTTTTTGCAATGAGACAAGGGAATTATGATTTGGCACAAAAACGCTTCAAAAAAGCGATTTCTCTGGTACCTAAAAATGCCAATATCCATTTTTTGTATGGTATTTTGTACAGTCAGGAAGGGCAAATACAGGATGCCGTGAAGGAAATGAAAAAGGCCGCCCAATTAAATCCGGATGATCCGCTCATACAATTTTCCCTCATAAAAGAATTGGAGAGGCAGAGCAGCTCGGACAATAAAGGTGAAATTCAACAGATTTTTGATCAGTTAAATAAGATTCAACCGGGTAATTTAGCGGTGATGGTAGAACAAATTCGTTTTGCAATCCTTCAAAAAGATATGAGTACCGCTCAAAAATTTTTGAATAAGCTGGCAAATAAAGATAAAAATTGGTCAAAGGAGATTAAGCAACGCATTCAATCAATTAAGGAAAATGTGACAAAAAACGAGATTCATAAATTGTCGACACAAATTGCGTTTCTTGATCATGATTTGCGTCAGCTTCCGGTTTATCAAAAGGATTTGAGCAATGTGCAATTACCATCCAACCAAATCGGATTTTTGATTACTTCGTTTTTGTATTTGCCGGCACCTAAAGCATCCGCCTCAAAAATTGATTCGAAATTAAGCTTCAAAGAACAGCCGGTTTCTCTTTCAAACACGAATAGAACTCCTTTCATCAGGACGCTTTCTTTGCAGGGTGGCCGGGTTCCACAGTTGCTGTATGTTGAGGGCAATAAATTACAAATAAAAGGTGGGGCAAAGCTCAATTTTCCAGGAAATGAAAAAGTAAAAAGCCCCCAAATCGCGGTTTTGGATTATAATTATGATTTTAAAAATGATGTTTGTTTAGCGGGATCAAAAGGCCTTAAACTTTATCAACAAACTTCAAACGGACATTTCAAGGACGTGGCCCATTCACTTGGTTTGTCTTCCAAAATCATTAACGAACCATACCGGGCTGTATGGCGTGCTGATTTGGATCTTGATGGTGACCTTGATCTCTTAATGGCACCTGTTCATGGTAAATCTTTTGAACTTCGTAATAATGGAGACGGTACTTTCAAAAAGGTCTCTTTTCTGGATGATGCGTCAAATATCAAGGAATTTAAGTGGGCTGATCTTGATAATGATGGCGATGCAGATGCCGCGATATTGACGAACAAAGGTCAGATTGAATTATATATGAATCAGCGTTTGGGACATTTTAGAGAGGTGAACAAAAGCGAATTACCGGACAGCGTTGTTACGTTTACTATCGCTGATTTAAATGGAGATTCGCAATTCAGTCTTGTCTTCCTTCAGAAAAGTGGTAAACTGAAGCGATGTTATTATGATTCTGATAATCAAAAATGGGAGACAAAATCTGTTGGAGAATGGCCGGATTTTTCCCAAATAAAAACCCCATCAAATGCTAAAATCTTTGTACAGGATTTTGATAATAATGGACATCTCGATGTGATGGCGACAGCGGGCGGACAAACCCGGGTCTGGTTAAACGATCCGGACGGTAAATTGCATCTGATGAAAACTAAATTTTCGGGAACCGTATATTCCGTTGATGATATGAATGGAAACGGCCGTCTCGACTGGGTGGGAATGTCGGCTCAAGGCAAACCGGCGGAATGGATCAATAATGGCTCAAGTAAATATAATGGAGAGATAATTCGTCCGAGAGCATCAAATCCGGTAGGTGATCGCAGAATCAATTCATTTGGTATCGGTGGAGTATTAGAAGCCCGCTCGGGATTGATCTATCAGCGACAACCCATTAATTCGCCGCTGGTGCATTTTGGTTTAGGTACGTATTCACAAGCAGATATGTTGCGAATTATTTGGCCGAATGGTTCTGTGCAAGCTGAATTTGCCGGACTGGGTGGCGGCAGTACTATTACAAACCGTCAATCACTCAAAGGATCGTGTCCGTGGTTGTTTGCCTACAATGGTAAAAAAATGAATTTTATAACTGATATCCTTTGGCGCTCACCATTAGGATTGAGATTAAATGCTCAAAAAACAGCAGCAATGGGTCAGGCTAAGGACTGGGTAACGGTGCGTGGTGATCAATTAAAACCTAAGAATGGTTTTTACGATCTCGATATTACTGCGGAATTATGGGAGACTCACTTTTTTGATTATGTCTCCCTGATGACGGTCGATCATCCTAAAAACACCCATATTTTTGTGGATGAACGCTTTTCAATCCCTCCTCCAAAATTGAAAGTTTATGTGACCGGACCTCTACATAATATAAAACGTGCATGGGATCAAAATGGAAAGAATGTTACGAATCTGATTAACAAAAAAGATGGTAAATATCTTGGCGATTTTAAACTGACCAAATATCAGGGAGTAGCTAAAAAACATTATATCACTTTAGATCTCGGTTCCGGATTACCTGAGAAAGGTCCGTTATGGTTAATTGCGTATGGCTGGGTTTATCCAACAGACAGCTCTATTAATGTGGCAATAAGTCAGGGTAAGCAGAAGCCGCCGGAAGGATTACAATTACAGATATCTGATGGACATGGTGGCTGGAAAACGGTCAATTCAAAAATCGGATTTCCCGCGGGTAAAAACAAAACTGTGCTGATCAATCTTGAAGGATTGTTCCATCACAAGGGAGATCATAAAGTCCGACTGGTAACATCGACCCAAACGTACTGGGATGCCATCTGGTGGGCTCAGGGTAAACCGAATGCCAAAATTAAAACTCACCGGATTTTGCCAACTATCGCGAATTTAAGGTATCGCGGATATTCAAAACTGATCCAAAAAACGGAATATTCGCCACAGGTTCCGGATTATCAGGATATCACCGGAACAACACCCAAATGGTCTGATTTGGTTGGATTTTATACCCGCTATGGCAATGTCAAACCATTATTACATAAAATTGATAATCGTTATGTTATCATGAATGCGGGAGATGAAATGAGGTTGAAATTTAAGGATTCAACGCATCCTCCTAAAAATTATAAAAGAGATTTTGTATTTATCAGTAATGGGTGGGAAAAGGATGGTGACTATAACACTACATTTTCGAAAACGGTTATCCCATTACCCTCACATAATGAGACGACCTACAATACTCCGCCGACAACTTTGCAAAACGATCCTGTTTATCAAAAACACAAAAAAGACTGGATAAAATATCAAACAAGGTATATAACACCGCAGCCTTTTTATAAAGCATTGCTGTTTGGTAAAGAGATAAAAAGGTGATTTTGAATTATGAAAAATGATCGTGTAAAAAAAATATTATTAGCTGTATTTTTCGTCGCGCTTTTATCGTTTCCGGTTATCCGGACGATGTGGCTAAAGAGAAAGGCAGACAAAATATCAAAGGAAAAACATTCGCAGATTTTAAAAAGATACGGATTCTATCTGCAGGATGTCGCGAAAAAGGTGGGCATTAATTTTACACATCATCCGCCAAAATTGGATCCCAAGGTAAACAACATTATGCCAATCATTGCTGATATGGGTGCTTCGGTTGCGGTAGGTGATTTCAATCAGGATGGTTACCCGGATATTTATTTAACAAACAGCGCGATAGGTACTAAAAATGCTTTATATGAAAATTTGGGTAATGGTAAATTTAAAGATATCGCTTCTCAATTAGGTGTGGCAGCCTTGAATAACCAAAACGGAACATCGATGGGGGCCGTTTGGGGAGATTATGATAATGACGGATACCCCGATCTGTTTGTCTATAAATGGGGTAAATCCATGCTTTTCCATAATGATAAAGGCAAAGGATTTACAAACGTTTCAAAAGATATCCCGTTACCAAAATGGATGAATGCCAATACCGCTATTTGGTTCGATTATAATAATGACGGCAGGTTAGATCTTTTCGTTGGTGGCTATTATAAAAGCAATATCAATTTATGGCATCTAAAAAACACCAAGATCATGCCGAATAGTTTTGAATATGCTAAAAATGGCGGACGAAATTACTTGTTCGAAAATATGGGTAATGGGAAGTTTAAGGATGTCACTAAACAGGTAGGATTAATGGGGCATCGTTGGACCTTAGCCGCATCCGCCGCAGATCTTAATCATAATGGGTATACAGATCTTGTTTTGGCGAATGATTATGGTGTAGATGAAGTGTTTATCAATGAAAAAGGGAAGTATTTTAAAAATATTGGTCCGACATCGCGGATCGGATTTGCTCCGAAAAGTGGTATGAATGTGACTTTTGGTGATGCGCTCAATCAAGGTAATCTGGATATCTATATCTCAAATATTTCGCAACCGGGTATTTTAATACAAGGCAATAACTTGTGGGTTCCTCAATTAGGCCGGGAACAAAATCAGCTTACTTATCATAATCTGGCGGAAGATTTGGGTATTGAACTCGGTGGCTGGAGCTGGGGCGCTCAATTCGGTGATTTTAATGATGATGGGCATCTTGATCTGTATGTGGCTAATGGATATGTATCAGGAAAGAAAAAAGGGGGAAATAACAGCTATTGGTATGATTATTCGAAAGTCGCGGTAGGGAATCATACTATTATAAATGATGCGAAAAACTGGCCTAAAATGAATGGGAAAAGTCTTTCAGGCTATGAGCGAAATAAAATTTGGCTTAATAACGGATCAGGTGGTTTTGAAGAAGTGGGCAAAGCTGTTGGTGGCAAACAAGTCTATGACAGCCGTGCTGTTGCTTTAGCCGATTTATGGAATACAGGTGCTCTTGATATCATAGTAGCTAATCAAAATGGTCCGGTTATGGTTTATAAAAATACGGTTGCCCCCGGTCGCCATTGGATTGGATTTAAATTAATTGGAACCCAATCAAACCGGTCCGCTATTGGCGCCGAAGCTACCTTATTTTGGAATCATCATATTCAGAAACAGGTGGTAACTGGTGGTAATGGATTCTGTTCGGAGAATCAGCGTCGATTGTTTTATGGATTAGGGAAAAATGCAAAAATTGACAGTTTGGTGATCAATTGGCCGTCCGGACAATATCAGGTTATCAGACATCCATCCGTCGATCAATATCATAAAATAACTGAACCCAAATGAGTGAAAATACTATTACAAAAGCATTAAAGCGCTGGATACCCATTTATACCGATAAACGGTATATTGCACCGATATTCATCACGCTGATTTTGATAGCAGCAGAGCTTTCTTATGGAATTCTTGAGGGATATCCCAAATTGGCTGCTGCTATTTTTGCAAGTATGGGTACCGAACTTATATTAGGTAAATTGGTAACGGGCAAATGGCGAAATCTTTCCAGCGCCTATGTTTCGGGTATCAGTATTGGTATTCTCATTCGTTCACCAATGATATGGCCTTATGCTCTGGCGAGTATTATCACGATTACATCAAAATATGTATTACGATACAAGGGGCGTCATATATGGAATCCTTCCAATTTCGGCGTAGTCGCCCTGTTACTACTTGCGTCCAATTCCGTAGCCGTGTTAAGTGTGCAATGGGGGAATAATATTTGGGTCATGGCTGTCATTTGGGTCTTAGGATTTATCATTGTGTGGAGAGTAGACCGGCTGCATATCAGTGCCGTTTATATCATTTCGTTCTTATTCTTTTCATTAATAAGAAGCTGGATTTCAGGGAATCCCTTCCTTGGTGAAGTCGCTCCGATAACCGGACCCATGTATCAGCTGTTTACTTTTTTCATGATCACAGATCCCAAAACGACCGTATCCAGCAAGTGGGGCCAATACGTGGTGCCTTTTGCTATCGCGGCTGTGGAGATGGTTCTCAGGCTGGTATTCCATGCCGTGTATGCCCCATTTTATGCGTTATTTATAGTCGGACCGATCGCCATGGTTATCGAGATAACCTGGAAAGATATGCAACAGAAAAGAGCGGTTAAAACGGCTGCGACTTGATGGAGTTGATGAGCCCGGCTTTATACTGGTTACTGTATCAATAATAGAATCCTCACTTTGTTAACAAGGGTTCTATTATTATTTCGTATCGATAGGCATTTATAGATGGGCCCCGCATGGTTAGCGGAGTCCATCTATGGAATTATTAACTAAATTAATGGTTTTTAAATGCTTTTTTAATACCTCTTACCGCCTGATGAATTCGTTGGTCGTTTTCGATAAGTGCAAAACGTACATATTCATCACCACCAGGACCAAAACCAATACCAGGGGAGACGGCGACATTGGCTTCTTTTAGTAAGAATTTGGAAAATTCAATGGATCCCATTTCCCGGTAAGGTTCAGGTATTTTTCCCCAGACAAACATCGTCGCTTTGGGTTTTTTCACGGTCCAGCCGATTCGATCTAAGGATTCCACTAAACAATCCCGCCGGCCTTTATAAAGATCACGAATCTCCTGGGCAAAGGCATCGCCATTGTTAAGGGCCTCGATAGCTGCGATCTGTACAGGCTGGAATATACCGTAATCCAGATAACTTTTGATTCTCTTTAAAGCAGATATCAAATCTTTGTTACCGGCACAGAAGCCCACTCTCCAGCCCGGCATATTGTAACTTTTGGAAAGCGTAAAGGTTTCGACACAAATTTTTCGGGCTTCCGGAATCTGAAGGATGCTTGGGGCTTTATAGCCATCGAAGCACAGATCCGCATAAGCCAGATCGTGAACGATAATCAGATCGTGTTCAAGGCCAAAATCTACCACTTTTTGGAAGAAATCGAGGTCAACAACTTCCGTCGTCGGATTATGAGGGAAATTCAGGATTAACATTTTGGGTCGTGGCCAGCTTTGCCGGTACGCTTCTTCCAATCGTTCAAAAAAATCATGTCCCTGTTCGAGTGGTACGTGACGTAAATCACCGCCGGCGATAACAACCGAATAGGCATGAATGGGATAAGTCGGATCCGGGCATAAAACCAAATCTCCCTGATCGATGATACCCAATACAAGATGAGCCAAACCTTCTTTAGATCCCATCGTAACGACTGCTTCATTTTCCGGATTCAGATCGACATCGTAATGTCTCTTGTACCAATCGGTAAGTGCAAGACGTAATTTGTATAATCCGCGAGAAACGGAATATCTGTGATTTTGAGGTTTCCTCGCCGCTTCTACTAATTTATCAACTATGGGTTGGGGAGTGGGTTG
>Ga0102944_1002586_pt1 | contig 10459 bp, 8 predicted proteins | sample SalPonD_shore_MG_FD_78172 | JGI IMG/M metagenome (GOLD analysis project Ga0102944, IMG submission 78172) | Salt pond soil microbial communities from South San Francisco under conditions of wetland restoration - Salt Pond MetaG... | ecosystem: Environmental > Aquatic > Marine > Intertidal zone >... | reverse complement strand
GCGCTCACCAACTGAGCTACCACGCCATTTTACATCAATACATCAAACATCTTATCACGCGGAAATCGAACCGCCGTCCCGAACGCTTTCGGGATAGGAATCCGACGCGCTCACCCACTGAGCTACCACGCCTTTTACATCAATACAGTAAACTCTTATCACGCGGGAATCGATCCGCCGTCCCGAACGCTCTCGGGATAGGAATCCGACGCTCTCACCCACTGAGCTACCACGCCATTTTTAACATCAATACATTAAACTCTCATCACGCAGGAATCGAACCGCCGTCCCGAACGCTCTCGGACTTCGAATGCTAGATTCTCATCTTTTGATGACTATGCATCCTGATTCCTCTTCAACAAGAGATGCCAAATATAATATTTTTTAGACAAAGGATGAACCTCGAATTTAAATTTTTTTATGGAGTACTCTATCCCCGGCAAACGTCCCGTTAAATGTGTTAAAGGCTATCCCAGGATGTGCGATGAGCTATATTTCAACATTACCGCCGTCAAATCCCACGATTTAAATCCGATTATTTTGCATATGTTTTTCTCGACAGCACCCGCTCTAAATTAAATTACGGGACCAGTATAACTTTCCCGATATTTTTGCGGTCTTCAATATAGCGGTGAGCATCAGCGACCTGATCAAATGTAAACGTTGTATCTACATGGGGACGGAGCCATCCATCTTCCACGCCCTGCAGTAAATAGTTCATCCAGGTACGGGCTTTCTCCGGTTCATGCCAAAGATGCCCCAGGTTCACTCCAAACACGCCCTTGTTCTTGTTCATCAGGGGCAGTGGATGATAAAACGGCATCTGGATAACCGTTTTCAGCAATACTATTTTGTCCCTCCACCCGGCGGAGGCTCGAGAGCTCGCTGTAGAAACCCCGAACATTCCCAGTCGCCCGGTGGAACGCAAAGCTTTATAGCTTTTCTTCCACTCCTTACCTCCCATCGGATCAATAATGAGTTCCACACCCTTCGAATTCGTCAATTTCATGAGTTCGTGGTACCAATCCTTATTTCGATAGTCGATGGCATGATCCAAACCGCGTTCCTTCAGGAAGGCATGCTTGTGCTGACTCGCCGTACCAAACGTAGTTGCTCCTATATGTTGGGCAATATTCAACGCTGCCAAACCAACTCCACCCCCTGCATTTTGTATCAGGATTGATTCGTAGGGCTGCAGCGATCCCATCACTTCGATTAAAATATGGGCCGTCAGATAATTTACCGGCATCGCTGCGGCTTCCGTGAACGACAGTGAATCCGGTTTTTCAAATACCTGCTGTACATTCAATGCCACTTTTTCGGCCTGTCCCCTAAACCGGGTAAAGGCTATCACTTCCTTGCCCACCCAGGATGCATCGACATCATCACCAACCGATTCCACCATGCCCGAAATTTCATAACCTACCACGCAGGGTTTGGATGGTGCATCGGGATAGAGCCCTTTACGCGCCAGAATATCCGCAAAGTTTAAGCCTGCGGCCCGGACATTGATAACCATTTCATTTGTTGACGGTGTTGGTGCGGGAGCTTCTTCTATTTGGAGAACTTCATAACCGCCGTCGCCGGTATTTACGATTTGTTTCATTTCCAACTAGCTAAATTTGTAGAAAGCTTTTTATGTATATTTCTAATATTTACAATATCTCAATAATGGAAAAAATCTAACCAAATTAAATTAATTTCACTTGAGCTTATATCAAGTACCACCATTTGCAAATACGATAAAATATTAACTGAAGTTTCGCACCCCATTTTTAAAGATAAAATGGGGTCATATATAAGACAGAAATAAATGTGTTACGGGTTTCGTGTTTCAGGTTACGGGTTTAAATTAATCCAAGGTTCATTGTAAGAGGACTTTGCAAAACCGTGCTTTTGTACAAATTCTTCCCGAAAGTATTCGGGAGATTTCAAAATCCTCATGTATTACTTATACGCTGCGGTTTTGAAATCACTCAGGCTTTGACTTTGAACAAAATCCCTGATTTTGCAAAGCCCTCTGTAAAAGAAAACGGATTTGGCAGGATACTCATATACAGGAAGAAAGCCAACTGGGGTCTGGGGAATTGGGGAAAAACCCTTTTCAGTGAACAATTAACAATGAACAGTTATCAATGAAAACACCTGCGATAAAGGCGAAAAATGGATGCTATTTTAGTTGCATTACCTTGTTAAACTCGTCATAACGTCAATTTGTAATTTGATAATTGAGATTTGGCATTTCCAAAAGGACTATTCTCCCTAAAAAAAATGAACACCCAACCTTTTTATTCAAGCTGAAAAAGTTTACCTATGATTCCACCCTGCGTGATAATCTGGATGATATATCATTTGGAAAATACCAGAAAGCAAAGTAAGTAACTAATTATAAAATACTTATGTGGAATAATTGTGGAATCATTATTTATAAATAAGCTTTTAAGACCCATTTTAAAGCGATGCGAAACTTGAGATATTAACTCATAATTAATGGTCGACAACCCTGACAGGGTTCGGAACCCTGTCAGGGTTGTCTTTATTAGAACCTGGTTCCCTCAGCCGAAAGTCGGTGTCGTCCTTACAGGATTTTTGGTTGGGATACTCGCCTTTTAACCCCGGATTGAAATCCGGGGCTACTATGAGGTCACCCGCTGAGGGGCTTTTGGCCTCGCTTCGCTCGAAAAAATTGAAACTGTGCAATATCTCCACGTACTTAGAATTTAATGACAAAATGATTATCAATCCCGATGATTTTTAAGTTTCATTTTTTTACTCCACCCAACCTTTTGTCGACCAAACCAACTTAGATTATTTCCATATTCTTGATTGAAAAATACTTCTGAAATAAATTCTGCAAAACATTTTTCAAAACTTTCGTTTATGAATGTTAACTTTGCACCAAACTTTTAAAAAACATATTGGTAAATTACGCAGAAACACATGGCAAAAAAGATAACGAACCGATCCGAAAATTACTCACAGTGGTATTTAGATGTTATTAAAGAGGCTAAATTGGCTGACCATTCTCCCGTCCGCGGATGCATGGTAATTCGTCCCAATGGCTTTGCGCTTTGGGAGAATATGAAGCAGGCCATGGATCAAATGTTTAAGGATACCGGCCATGAGAATGCATACTTCCCACTGTTCATCCCAAAATCGTTCCTCTCGAAGGAGGCCAAGCACGTTGAGGGGTTCGCCAAAGAATGTGCCGTTATTACGCACAGTCGGCTAAAAAGCGTAGGCGACAGGGTTGAAGTGGATCCATCCTCACGACTGGATGAAGAACTGATTGTACGCCCCACTTCCGAAACCATCATCTGGGATTCTTACCGGAACTGGATTCAATCGTACCGCGATCTTCCCATTCTCATCAACCAATGGGCCAATGTAGTACGCTGGGAAATGAGAACCCGCTTATTTCTGCGTACCATGGAATTTTTATGGCAGGAAGGTCATACCGCCCACGCCACCCGTGAAGAAGCCGTGGAAGAAACCAGGCAAATGCTGGAAGTGTATCGCAGATTTGCTGAAGATTACATGGCCATGCCGGTGCTCAAAGGCGTGAAAACAGAATCCGAGCGCTTTGCCGGAGCCGTGGAAACATATTGTATCGAAGCCCTGATGCAGGATAACAAAGCACTGCAGGCCGGGACTTCCCACTTCCTTGGACAAAACTTCGCCAAGGCATTTGATGTTAAGTTCCAGGATAAAGACGGGGAACATAAATATGTCTGGGCCACCAGCTGGGGCGTTTCCACCCGACTGATCGGAGGATTGATCATGACCCACTCCGATGATCAGGGCCTGATTTTGCCGCCTAAACTGGCTCCTACTCAAGTCGTGATCGTCCCGATCTATCGGAATGATGAACAGCGCGCCGAAGTGCTGGAGTACTGCGATAAAATTTACCGGGAGCTGGACGACAAAGGCATCCGCATCAAACTGGATGACCGCGATCAGCAAAAACCCGGGTATAAATTTGCCCAGCACGAAGCCGAAGGTGTTCCCCTGCGCATCGCCGTGGGGCCGCGTGATATCAAAAACAACAATGTTGAGCTGGCCCGCCGCGACACCCTGGAGAAAAATATCGAAAACCGGGAAGGCATTGCCGAGAAAGTCGCCGGCCTGTTACCCAAAATTCAGGATAAACTGTTTGAACAGGCCCGTCAGCACCGCGAAGCCAATACACACATCGTGGATACCTATGATGAGTTTAAAGAAATCATAGAAAATGAAGGCGGCTTTGTCTATGCCCACTGGGATGGCACAGCCGAAACGGAAGCCAAAATCAAGGAAGAAACCAAAGCGACCATTCGCCTGATTCCCCTTGAAGATGGAGAAGAAGGCAAATGCATGGTTACGGGCAAACCATCCAGTAAAAAAGTATTATTTGCACGGGCTTATTAAAAATTTGGGAATAATATAATAGCGGCGATGAAATATCCGGCACAAAAATCGAATACCGTTGCCACGGACCGACAATCCGTCGCCCGGTATATTTCGGATGCCGCCAATCCCTTGGTGATCACCCCGCTGGTGTTTCTGATGGTGGGATGGCAATTTTGCGCCACGTATAGCGAATTATTTTCCATCGTATCACTGGCCCTAATCTTTTATAGCGTTATCCCATTTGGTTTCATCTATTATCTCAAGTCGAGCGGACAGATAAATAATCTCGATATCAGGGACAAGTCGAAACGCAGCAAGCCCTATTTTTTCACCATCGGGAGCTACCTGGCCGGCAGCTTGCTCATCAGCAATTTCTCTATTTCATGGAACTCCGATCTGTGGATTATAGCCACCTGCTTTTTTATTAATCCCGTTATCGGGTATATCATTAACCGGCGGTGGAAAGTCAGCATTCATTCTGCTGCGACTGGAACGGCTATCAGCGTACTGTATGTTATGATGCATTCAACGCAATATTCAAGGAATCCGATTGCAGGCAACGTATCCTTTTTGTTCCTTCTGATCCTTCTACCCCTTGTCATGTGGTCGCGGTATCAACTTGATGTCCACAGCGTTCCACAAGTTTTGGGTGGTGCCCTGATCGGCCTTTTGTTAACTTATGGTGAACTCACGTTAATGATGAATCTTTGATACGACATCATGGCTAAATTAAATGTCCCCCATCCCTATTACCTTACAACGGCTGAAGAGAGTCAACAACTTGATGCTCAAACTATCGAATCTTTTGGCATCGATGGCTATACCCTGATGGAAATTGCCGGTTCCAAAGCGGCGGAACAGCTCATCAGACAATATAATCCCGGTCAGCACGGGCTCTATTTATGTGGAAAGGGAAATAACGGGGGCGATGCGCTGGTAGTGGCGCGCTACCTGGTTCATCATGGTATTAAAGCCACCCTTGCCTTTATCAGTGGAACGGACGATTTATCCAAAGATGCCAACAAAAATTTTGAATTGCTCAGGAAAATTGCGAATGAAGATTCATCCGTTTCCATTGATATCCATACTGAGTGGAAACCTGATGATTTAACCGGATCATATGATTTTATTGTTGACGGCATGCTCGGAACGGGCCTGAACAGCGATCTGCGGGGTGATTATGAAAAAGCCGTTCATTGGGCCAACAACTCCGATCTCCCCCTTCACGCTATCGACATTCCCACGGGGCTGCATGCGGATACCGGGCAGGCCATGGGTGCATCCATTAAAGCAGACCAAACGTTTGCTTTCGGTTCGCTGAAGCAGGGATTTTATCTGAATGAAGGTCCATATTATGCAGGCATACCCGCCTACTGCGATCTGCCCTTTCCGAATTACCTGAAAAATGATTTTTCCAACTTCTTGATCGACGAAAAATGGATGGAGCAACGCTACCCATTTGAGCGCTCCCCGGTCCGTCACAAATACGAAGCGGGAGTTTTATACCTCGTAGCTGGTTCCGAAGGTCTGACCGGTGCCGCTCAAATGGCCGCTCGCAGCGCCTGGGCCGAAGGTTTGGGAGCAACGATCATAATCTGTCCTCGCGGACTCCTGCCTATCTTCGAAACAAATCTCATTCAGCACATCAAAAAGCCGGTTGGCACGGTGGATGATTTTCATTTTTCCGAAGAACATCTTGATGATGTGCTCGATATCATCCATGAAAAAGAAGGGAAAGTTTTATTTGGTCCCGGACTGGGAAGAGCTCCTGAAACACTACGCTTTACCCAGCAGTTTCTATCACGTTACGAAGGCGATGTACTCATCGATGCAGATGGTTTGTGGTGCCTGGCCCAGGAGCCGATTAGCCGGCCTGAAAACAGCCGCTGGATTTTAACTCCACATCCCGGGGAACTAACAAATATTTTGAACACTAAAATAAAAGACGATAACGACCGTCTTATTAAGGTGAAAAGCTATAGTCGTGAACAGGATATCACCGTGGTTTCCAAAGGATACCCGGTTATAGTAGGAACTTCTGAAGGTAACGGCTATTTAACCGGATACGATACCCGAAATTTTGCGCGGGCCGGATTTGGCGATGTACTCGCTGGTAAAATCAGTGCATTCTGGACCCTTACGGGTTCAACCGTACAAAGCTGTATTCGCGGTTTGTTATCCGGTAAACAAAAGATGGAAAACCATAATCAGAACTCGATTGCTCCCCTGGAGCCTTTCGATCTCATTTAACGATTTACATGATTAAATTTTTCAGAAAACATACGATTTTACTTACCACGCTGGCCGGCATTATAACGGCTATTGTTCTATTTCTAACACTTATTCCGGCAGAAGAACTGGGACACAGCCGAATCTGGGAATATGATAAACCTGGCCACATGTTGATGTTCGGAACCTGGACTTTCTTTTTCGGTTTGTTACGATATATCAAAAAGCATCCCACCCTGCCCAATTTTTCGTTTGAATTTATCGTGGCATCCATGTTCGGTTTGAGCATCGAAATTTTGCAATATATTCTCCCTATACACAGAACGGCCGATTTATTTGATTTCACAGCAGATGTGATTGGTATCATTATCGCTGTGGCATTGCTCAAACTTATCAGCCGCAATAGTTATAAGGAAGAAGCCATCGCCAACTAGAGTTATTCCACAGATTGAAATTCGAGGCTTCCATGAGTATAGCCCGCCGGGGTACTTGACCTTGCTCGCACGAAAAGTTCTTTTGCATTGCCAATCTAGATGGACCCACTCCGCTAATCTCTCGTTGCATGGCTCTGCCTTCTTTTTGGTACAAGATGGTTCTAAAGCTTTTTAATTCATCATCATTTAAATCCGCCCTTACAGGACTTTGATGATCGTTTAGTTTTTGAATCCAGGAATGAATTCCCGGGCTATTATAAGGACGTCCCGTCCGGAACTCTTGGCCTCCCTTCGCTCGAAATGTTGACAACTTTTCCTGGCTACCCAGACCGTATCCCAGATTCCAAGGATATTGATTGAAGGGGACATAGCCATAAAGATTTTACCATCAAAAGTCGGAGGGACGAATTTATAGTAGCCCCAGGTTTTAACCTGGGGTCATGGTATGGCAACAAAACGAAGTCCTGTAAGGACGGGTTTAAGAATATCAACTTATCCGTAAGGATCCTCGAAAAGGTGATGATCCTATAACATTCTCCCAAGTGCCTAACAAGTTTCCCTAACCCGGATATTTCACACTATAATATTTAATATTACCATATCATAATGCTATTCAATGCATTATATCCATTTCAAAGTAGATATAATTTTAACAGTGTGTAGAGCGCTGCGGAATTTCCCCTCATCTTCGTTGAAGTTAAAATGGCTTACTCAACGTATATTTATACGATTCCGTCGCCATTTTAACCCTTGTCCCGAATGCCTTCGGGGTTGCTGAGGAAAAAATTTCTTGGTGAAATATCCGGGCTAATAATCTCAATTCGTTTCCAATCATATGATCCTCCTTATTCAAAAAGGGCAGATGGATTTAGGAGTCTTGTATACAATAAATTTTCCCTCACATAACACCAAGTTCTGTTAGCTTACTATTAATACCTAACACCCGAAATCATAACTAATGAATGCCTATAATAATTTTGGTACCTTTCATTATAATTTAATGAGTTACGGTTATCTTTCGAAAATATATAAATAATTTTTGTTCGTTTCGTTACTATAGTATATTTTATACTTCCAGCCTAGCTGTATAAAACCGAACCATTACCTTAACACCATAACTATACTATGCCGTTTGAACGAAAACATCCGAACGCCGACTTAAAGAAGTACTACACTATCTTTGTAGAGGTCGGAGCGATTATCACCTTACTGGCGCTTCTTGCGGCTTTCAAAGTTGATCTTCGGGACAAAAAAGAGAATGTAAAATTGACCCAAGAGCAGGAAGTCGTACAGATGGAGGAAGTTGTACAAACCAAGCAGGTGCAAAAGCCACCGCCTCCTCCACGCCCACCGGTCCCAGTAGAGGTACCCAATGATGAAATTGTAGAAGACCAGATTATCAACCTCGATGCCGAGCTCGATCTGGATGCTCATATCGATCTGCCACCTCCGCCCAAGCAGGCAAAGAAAGAGGATGACAATAAGGACAACTTTTTCGTCGTGGTTGAGCAGATGCCCGAACTCATTGGCGGACTTGCTGAGCTACAGAAAAATATTACCTATCCCGACATGGCTCGAAAAGCTGGCATCGAAGGCCGTGTATATGTTCAGTTTGTTGTGAATGAACACGGGAAAGTTGAAAACCCCAAAGTAATCCGCGGTATCGGCGGTGGTTGTGATAAAGAAGCTCTAAAAGCTGTTCGCCAGGCCCGCTTTAAACCCGGTATGCAACGCGGGCGCCCGGTGCGGGTTCAATACAGTCTGCCGATTGTATTTAAGCTTCAACACTAACAGCCTGGCTGTAATACGAAAGTTTATTAAAAAAGGCGCAATCCAATGGGTTGTGCCTTTTTTTATGAAGTTGTTTATTAAAATGTCTTATTCGGTTAATTTTTCAGTGCGGTGACAATAGTTTGAAATTCTTCATAATTGGGTAAAACTAAAGCAGTAGACAAGAATTTTATATTTTGATTTCACTATTTAGGATAAACAGATAAAATCTTAGAGGACTTTGCAAAACCGTGCTTTTATCCAAATTATCCCCGAAAGTTTTCGGGATTGACCAAAATCCCTGGTTTTGTAAATCCCTCTCTAATTAAGGGTTACTTGCCGGTCGAGCCTGGAGACTCTCGGATTAGTCGTCACCGGTCTGGAGACCGGCGACAGGATTTTTTGTTATTTGAAAATTGTGATTTGTTATTTCTCCCTCCGCGAGCCATACCATTTTTCAAACTGCTTCAGCACTTCCCTAAGGTTCTCAAACCCAACAAGTTCACATGCCTCATCCAGCGATTCCCAGACTACCTTTTCGATATCCTCCTCCGTCTGCGGAGTGAAATCATCCGCCCGGTGAGCATGCATGGCGTACCAGTACGTCGTTTTCCCGTAATGTTTGTTATTTCGGTCGTACTCGTGGTAGGTGGAGCCCAGGTCATGCAGAATTACCGGCAGTTTTTTCAGGCCCACCTCTTCCATCACCTCCCGCCGGGCACAGGTTTGGATATTCTCCCCTTCTTCTTTCTTGCCCTTGGGAAGATCCCACACGCCCCGTCGATAAATAAGGAGGACTTCCGGCGATGAATACTCAATATTTAGCTCATCCCGAAAAACAACGCCACCGGCCGCCGTTACGGGAACACTATCAGTATCGGTCGACTGACTCATCTTCTGGTCTATTTTATTTTATTCCTTTTCCTTCTCATTTTCACCGGAATCATCGGAACTAGCATCGGAACCTGTTGTGCTCTCTTGTTGCTCTGACGATGTATCCTCGACCTTATCACTCTCATCAGCATAGTTGAGCCGCAGATTGTTAAGCGTTTCATTCAGGTAATTTTTCAATTCTTTGGGCAAATTACCTTCCGTAAATTTCTGCAGCATCAGCAGCGTATCGATGGCAAATTTGGCGGATTTCAGATCCCGCTCAATCTTATCGGTTGCCAGATTTTTCACTTTCCCCATTCCCATCATAGCTATTTGCTGATGTTGTTGAATGAGCATCATAAACAACAGTTGATCTTGCTGTTCATCCGACATTTGCTCGGGATTATACATAGGGCCTTCCATATCCATATTAGCTTAAAACCTGTTTTTTGTTAATAATTATCATATTCATTTCAAATTCTGACAAATGAGATAACACAGTTCATAAAATTTTTGAAGCTCTTAACCCGGATATCTCACCAAGAAATTAGTTCGTGGACCAGGCGAATGTCAAATAGTTGCGGAAACGTATTTCAACGTTGAACACGCTATTTGATATTCAAGAGGGCTTTGCAAAACCAGAGATTTTGTTCAAGATCAAAGCCTGAGTGAATTTGAAACCGGAGCTTATTAGCTATAAGTGAGGATTTCAAATTTACGAAAATGCAGATATTGAGCAAAAGATCGGTTTTGCAAAGTTCTCT
>Ga0102944_1002585_pt1 | contig 10459 bp, 10 predicted proteins | sample SalPonD_shore_MG_FD_78172 | JGI IMG/M metagenome (GOLD analysis project Ga0102944, IMG submission 78172) | Salt pond soil microbial communities from South San Francisco under conditions of wetland restoration - Salt Pond MetaG... | ecosystem: Environmental > Aquatic > Marine > Intertidal zone >... | reverse complement strand
GCGTCCGTGCGCACTCGGATGGAGATGTCGCACTCCACGCCCTGTGCGACGCGCTGCTCGGGGCCGCCGGCCTCGGCGACATCGGCCACCTGTTCCCCGACTCCGATCCGGAATGGCGCGACGCCGACAGCCGCGACCTGCTCGCCGAGGTGGTCGCACGCGTGCAGGACGGCGGCTGGCTGGCCGTCAACGCGGACATCACCGTGATCGCCGAGCGCCCGCGCATCGGGCCGCAGGTCGAAGGGATGCGCAGCGCCATCGCGGGCCTGCTCGCCATCACCCGCAACGCGGTGAACGTGAAGGCAACCACGCATGAAGGGATCGGCGCGCTCGGCCGCGCCGAGGGCATTGCCGCGCATGCCGTGGTATTGCTGGAGCGGCGCCCGTGAGCGCACCCGCGCAGGGGTGGGCAGGTCGCCGGCGCGCGCCTGGCTCGGCGATGCGTGGCGTCGATGCGCCTGTCCGGGAGCACAAGTGAGATGGCGCTCGGACCGATCATGCTCGACCTCGAGGGCACGCGGCTGAGCGCGGAGGAGCGCGAGCTCCTCCAGCACCCGAACGTCGGCGGCGTCGTGCTGTTCACGCGCAACTACGCCGATCCCGACCAGATGGCCGCCCTGGTCGCGCAGATCCACCGGCTGCGCGATCCGCACCTCCTCGTCGCCGTCGACCACGAGGGCGGACGCGTCCAGCGGTTCCGCGAGGGTTTCACGGCACTGCCGCCGATGGCGCGCCTGGGCGAGCGCTACGACGAGGGGCCGCGACAGGCACAGGAGGAAGCTGCGACGGTGGGCTGGCTGCTCGCCGCCGAATTGCTCGCGCTCGGCGTCGACCTGAGCTTCGCGCCCGTGCTCGATCTGCGGCGGGGCATCAGCGAGGTCATCGGCGACCGCGCCTTCCACCCGGATCCGGAGGTCGTCGGCGTCCTCGGAGCGGCCGTCATGCGGGGCATGGGGCGGGCCGGCATGTCCGCTGTCGGCAAGCATTTCCCCGGCCATGGCAGCGTCGCCGAGGACTCCCACCACGCGCGGCCGTTCGACCGGCGCGAGCGCGAGGACATCATGCAGCTCGATGCGGTGCCGTTCATCCGGCTGGCACACAAGGGGCTCGCGGGGGTCATGCCGGCCCATGTGGTCTATCCGCGTGTCGCGCCGGAGCCGGCCGGATTCTCCCGTACCTGGCTTAACGACATCCTGCGCACGGACATCGGCTTCAGCGGCGCGGTGTTCAGCGACGACCTCGCGATGGCCGGCGCCGCGACGGAAGCGTCCAGCGCGGCCCGCACGCAGGCGGCGCTCGGCGCCGGTTGCGACATGGTCCTGATCTGCAATGACCGTCGGGGCGCGGTCGAGGCGGTCGAGCGACTCCCCGTGGCCGACCGCCCCGTGACAGTGGCGCGCCTGATCCGGATGCACGGGCATCCGGCCGCCGGTGTCGACCACGCGTTGCACGACTCGCGCGCGTGGCGCGAGGCGCGCGACCGTGTCGAGCGCCTGAGTGCGCCCGATGAGCCGGAACTGGATTTCGGCTCCGAATGACGCCACGTATCCCGCGGTGGCTGTACGAGCTGACCGCCTGGGCCGGCAGCGAGCGCTGGATTCTCTGGGTGTTCGCGCTGCTGGTCGTGGTCGGTCTGGTCGACCTCGTGCAGCGTCGCCTCGTGCGTCGACTCGCCGCCCACGCGGACCGGACGCGCAACATTTGGGACGACGTCGTCGTGGCTGCGCTTGGTGGCCCGGTCAGCCTGCTGATCTGGGTGCTGGGCGCGGCCGCCGCGGCGAGCATCGCGGCGCGCCAGGCGGACGCCGCGATTTTCGACTACGTGGTACCGGCCCGCACGCTCGGCGTGGTCGTCGTGCTCGCCTGGTTCGCCCTGCGACTCGTGCGCGGTCTCGAGCGCGGGCTGATCGACAGATATGTGCTGCCACCCACCGAGACCGGGCCCGACCGCACGACGATCGAGGCCTTCGGGAAGTTGCTGCGCGCTGCGGTGACCGTGACCGCCGTCCTCGTGGCGATGCAGTCGCTCGGGTTTTCGATCTCCGGCGTCGTGGCGTTCGGCGGCGTGGGGGGCATCGCCGTGGGCTTCGCCGCGCGCGACCTGCTGGCCAATTTCTTCGGCAGCATCATGATCCATCTCGACCGGCCGCTGGCCGTCGGAGACTGGATCCGCTCGCCGGACCGCGAGATCGAGGGCACCGTCGAGTACATCGGCTGGCGCCTGTCGCGTATCCGCACGTTCGACATGCGCCCCCTGTACGTGCCCAATTCGGTGTTCGCCAGCGTCGTGGTGGAGAATCCCTCGCGCATGTCGCACCGGCGGATTCATGAGACGGTCGGTATCCGCTACGCTGACATTGGCGCCATGGAGCCGATCGTCGACGACATCCGTTCCATGCTCGAGGCACACGAGGCGGTCGACGAGGCGCAGCCGCTGATCGTCAACCTGGTCCACTATGGCGCATCCTCGCTCGACGTCATGGTGTACTGTCTCGTGACCGAGAAGCGCTGGGCGCCGTTCCACCGCATCAAGCAGGAGATCATGCTGGCCGTGTCCGACATCATCGCGCGCCACGGCGCCGAGATCGCATACCCGACATCGACACTGCACGTGGCGAGCCTGCCGGCCGCCGGCAGTGAGCCGGAGCAGCTGCCTGACCGGGGGCGGGCGGAAGTCCCGCGCGCCAACGGCGGACGCCGGATACGCGATTCGGCCGGGGTGCATGGAGATGCGCACGAGGGCTCGACGGAGGGCGACGGATGACGATCCCGACAACCGACCAGGCCGAGCGGCTCTTCGGTCCGGCAGAGGTCGAGTCCGCCATCGACCGGATGGCGGCCGCGATCGGCGCGCATCTGGCCGGCCGGGAGTGCCTCGCCCTGTGCCTGCTGCAGGGAGGCATCGTGCCCACCGGCCTGTTGCTGCCGCGCATCGACGCACCGCTGGAGCTCGATTCCGTGCACATCACGCGCTACCGCAACAGCACACGCGGCGGTGACATCGAGTGGCGCACGCGGCCGCGTACGCCGGTCCGGGATCGGCGTGTGCTGCTGATCGACGATATCCTGGACGAGGGGCACTCGCTGGCGGCCGTCCGCCACTGGTGCGAGCAGGGTGGCGCGACCGAGGTGCTGACGGCCGTGCTCGTCGACAAGGCGCACGACCGCAAGCACCCGGCGATTCGTGGCGATTTCGTCGGCCTGCGGGTGCCCGACCGGTACGTATTCGGCTACGGGATGGATTATCACGGCTGGCATCGCAACGCGCCGGGCATCTTTGCGCTGCCCGAGTAGCACGGCCGGACAACCCAGAGCCGCCGCTTCGCGGAGGCGCCGGCACGGCCCGGCCGGCGACACGACTCGAACCACACGCTACGGGGTTGCAGATGGAAATTGTCGGCATCATCGGCGGGACCGGTCTCGATGAGCTCGAGCTGCTGCAGGACCGGCGCGAGCAGAGCGTCGTCACGCCGTACGGTCCACCGTCCGCCCCTCTGATCCACGGCCGTATCGGCCAGCGGCCGGTCATCTTCCTGGCACGCCACGGCCACGAGCATTCCGTCGCGCCGCACGAGATCAACTACCGTGCGAATCTCTGGGCGCTGCGCGAGGCGGGCGTGGACTCGATCGTCGCCGTGGCCGCGGTCGGTGCGATCGCCGAGCCGCCGGCAGCGGCCGAGCTGTGCGTGCCGGACCAGCTCATCGATTACACGCATGGCCGTGAATGCACCTTCTTCCAGGGCACCGGGCGATCGGTCGAGCACGTCGATTTCACACGACCCTACGCGCCGCCGCTGCGCGCACGGCTGCTCGAGGCTGCTGCCGCGGCGGATGTCCCGATCACCGATGGCGGATGCTACGGGGTGACCCAGGGGCCACGCTTGGAGACGGCCGCCGAGATCCGGCGCATGGAGCGCGACGGCTGCACCCTGGTCGGCATGACCGGGATGCCGGAGGCGGTGCTGGCACGCGAACTCGCGGTCGATTACGCTTGCTGCGCCGTGGCCGCGAACCGCGCGGCCGGCAAGAACGAGGGCGAGATCTCGATGGACGAGATTCGCCGGCACCTGTCGACCGGGATGGACCGGGTCGCCGCGCTGCTCGTGGCGCTGATCGGGGGGTGAGCGCTCGCGATTGCCATCTCTGGTTCGGGTATCGCCGGCGTTGAGCAGTGCGCGCAAGGGCCTCGTATGACCTCCGACGATCACACTCGCTCCGGCCGGAAGCTCACGCTCGACGAGTTGCGGCGCATGGTGGCCGACATGAGCGCGGCGGAGGTGCGAAGTCTTCCGGTCGATTCGCTTCCCGACGAGATCCCGCTGGACGTGGTCGAGGCCGCGCCGCCCGACATCCGGCGGGCGCTCGAGGATCTGTCCTTCGCGCTGAGCTCGCGCGACCTCTCGCGGCGTGGTGACGATGCGGAGCGGTTCGGTCCCGAGGCGGCCGCGGCGCTCGAGCTGGCGGACCAGCCATGGTCGGATCGGGAGGCGCGCCGCCTCGAGGAGGCCGTCCGCGGGCTGGCGGCCGAATGGCGCGAGAGCGCGGCATCCGCCTCCGACGACTTCCGCAAGCGCCTGCAGACGCTGGTGCCGCAGCTAGAGGCACTGCGGCAGCACGACGCGCGGCTGCTGCAGGCGGGGGCGCGCCTGGACGATACGATCGCGACCCACGGTGCCGAGGTACGTCTGCAGACCGCGCGCGAGTGCCTGTACCAGCGCGGCAATCGGCAGGAAGCGGCGCTGGCCAGCTACTACGCGCTCAATCTCCAGGTGGTTCGGAACGAGATGCGGGCCAAGCGGGCAGAGATCGATGCCAATGCCTTCGACGACGAGCAGTTGCGGGAGCGGCTCGACACGCTGCATGCCCAACTCGAGCATTCGCAGTCGCTGCTGCGGCGCAAGCTGCGTCCGCGCACGGCGCAGCAGGAGCGTGACCGGGTGCAGGGCCGCATCACGGAGCTCATGCGCGAACGCAACGCCCGCGAGTGGGTCATCGCCGAGCACGACATGACCCGGTGGCTGGACGGCGTGGTGGATGCCAGCCTTTACCTGCGAGGCGCCCGGCAGGAGCAGGTGCTGCGTGACGGTCGGCTGCAGCTGTTCCAGCTGCTCAACATGTTCTGCCGCCAGCAGGAGGACGCCGCACACCAGCTGGCGCGCAATCCGTTCCTGCAGCTCGACCCGCAGCAGGCGATCGAGTTTCTGCTGATCTCCGAGCGCTTCATCCTCGGCTACTTCTCCAAGAAACGAAACGACGTGACGCGCTGGCTCGGCGGGGCCGCCGAGCGCAAGCTGCAGGATCTGGACGATGTCCAGCAGGGCATTCTCGAGGAATATCGGCGCCAGCGGAAACGGCAGTGAGCCGGGTGCCGCCGATATTGACGTGATTCGACGAAGACCGTAATCTTCCTCCGCCAGATATCGCGCCGATTTGACTGCATCAGCTTGCGGGCGCGCTACAAATCCAGCTAAAGCGAGCCGTTGCCCGCTTTAGCCCCCGTGGGGTCGTCGACCCCGACTGCAACAGCCTTTCCGGGGGGCCGTATTCATGAGTACCGACGATTGGGCGCAGTACGCGCCGGCCACGCGATCCGTCCGTGCCGGACATCGACGCACGGCGGAATGCGAGCACGACGAACCGATCTTCACCACTTCCAGCTTCTGCTTCGATTCCGCGCGCGAGGCTGCCGAGTCATTTGCGGGCGATCGCCCGCGCAATGTCTATTCGCGTTTCACCAACCCGACGGTTCGCACGTTCCAGGAGCGGCTGGCGGCGCTTGAAGGCGGTAAAGCCTGCGTCGCCACTGCCTCGGGGATGTCGGCCATCCTCTCGACCTGCCTGGCGCTGCTCGCCAGCGGTGATCACATCGTTGCATCGACCGGTGTGTTCGGATCCACGACCTCGCTGTTCAACAACTACTTGGCGAAGCTGGGCATCGGCGTCACCTGGGTACCGCCGAACGATCTGGATGCCTGGCAGCGAGCGGTGCGGCCCGAGACGCGCCTGTTCTACCTCGAGACGCCGACCAATCCGCTCACGGAGATCGCGGACATCGCGGCCATCGCCGGGATCGCACACGCCCGGGGTGCGCGCCTGACCGTCGACAACTGCTTCTGCACGCCGGCGCTGCAGCGCCCGCTCGAGCTCGGTGCCGACATCGTCGTGCATTCGGCGACCAAGTACCTGGACGGACAGGGGCGTTGCGTCGGCGGCGCGGTGGTGGGCGACGCGGAGACGGTGGGCGAGCACGTGTTCGGTTTCCTGCGCACGGCCGGTCCTTGCATGAGCCCGTTCAATGCGTGGGTGTTCCTCAAGGGCCTCGAGACGCTGAACCTGCGCATGCGGCAGCACTGCGCGAACGCGGCGTCGCTCGCCGCGTGGCTCGACGACCATCCGCGCGTCGCGCACGTGTACTACCCGGGACTGCCGGATCATCCGCAGCACGAGCTCGCACGGCGTCAGCAGTCGGGCTTCGGGGGCATCGTGTCGTTCGAGGTGCGGGGCGGGCGGGACGCGGCGTGGCATGTCATCGACAGCACCCGCCTGCTGTCGATCACGGGCAACCTGGGCGACACCAAGAGCACGATCACGCATCCGCCGACGACGACGCACGGCAAGCTCTCTGCCGAGCAACGGGCGGCCGCCGGCATGGGCGACGGACTGGTGCGGGTGGCAGTGGGCCTGGAAGACCCCGAAGACCTGCGCGCGGATCTGGCGCGGGGGCTGGATACGCTGTAACGAAAGGCGCGGGCCGGGACGATCCACGACCGTCCCGGCCCGCCTGCCGGGATACATCTTGCCCGGCGGTCAGTCCTCGGTCGCCTGCTCCGCGGCTTCCGGGGTGGCTTCGCTGCCATCGCCGGAGGTCTCGAGGCTGTCATCCGTGATCGCCACGTCCGCCTTGTCGCGCAGCGAGGCGATGTAGTCCTGCACATGCTGGCTGACGAGCTGATTGCGCAGCTTGGACTTGATGTCCTCGAATTTCGGCTTCTGCATGTCGCGCACATCCTCGAGCTTCACGACGTGCCAGCCGAAGCGGGTCTTCACCGGCTTCTCCGTGTACTCGCCGGGCTCCAGCTTGCGTGCGGCGTCCGCGAACGCCTCGACCATCTGGTCGGGCTGGAACCAGCCGAGATCGCCGCCCCGGCTGCTGGTCGGGCCCGTCGAGTACTCCTTCGCCAGAGCCGCGAAGTCGCCGCCGTCGTCCAGCTTGGAGATGACTTCCTTCGCCTTGTCCTCGTCGTCGAGCAGGATGTGGCTGGCCTTGTATTCCTTGCCGTCCATGCCGGAGACGTGCTCCTCGTAGGCTTGGCGGAGGTCATCCTCGCTGACCTGGAAGTCCGCGAGCTGGGCGCGCACGAGGTGCTGCGCGAGGAGTGCTGCGCGCTGGCGCTCGATCTGGGCCGCGATCTCGGGCTGTTCCGGCAGCCCCTGATCCTCGGCCGCGGTGGCAAGCACCTTGAGATCGATCAGCTGGTCGAGGGCGCTCGAGCGCTCGACACGCTGGCCGCGCGATGACTGCGCCTGCACCTGGGCGTCCAGCTCGACGGCGCTGATCGGTTGTCCGTTGACGCGGGCAACGACATTGTCGGGTTCCGGCGCCGCGCCGGCATCCTTGGCTTCGGACTGCTCCTGGCCGCCGCAGGCGCTCAGCAGGAGCATGCTCGCGACCAGTGTTGCGCTGAGGAATCGATGGTTCATCGTGGTAATGGCCTCCGCAGGTATTGGATAGTGGTACGGGAAACGATCGGGTCACGCGGGGGCGACCCGCGTGGTTCGGCTGGGTCCGTCAGCGCGGCAGCACGCGCTTGAACGGCTTGACGTCCACGTGTCGGTAGACGCCGGCGTCGACATAGGGATCGGCGTCGGCCCAGGACCGGGCCGCCTCCAGGGATTCGAACTCCGCCACGATCAGGCTGCCACTGAACCCGGCCTCGCCCGGGTCCGACGCGTCGATTGCCGGGTGGGGGCCTGCCAGCACCAGCCGGCCTTCGGCCTGCAGTTGCTCGAGCCGGGCCAGGTGAGCGGGTCGTGCCGTGGCGCGCCGGCTCGCGCTGTCGGGTATGTCTTCGCTCAGGATTGCGTAGAGCATCGCGGACCGTCTCCCTTGCCGGTGGCATCGCCGTCGCCATCCGGTTCCGTCCCCTCGGCGTGGCGGGTGAGCCACAGCGCCTGGCCGATCACGAACAGGAGCGTCAGCGCGATCAGGCCGAAGAGCTTGAAGTTGACCCACAGGCTTTCGCGCGCGGCAGCGACGCGACAGAGCTCCGCGGCGTGCCCGCTGAAGTCGCCGGCACAGTCGAGGTCGTCGATCGTGCGTTCCTGCGCCGCCGGCGCGGCCAGTTCGAGTGCCTGCTCGGCACGTCCGTAGTACTGCACGAAGCCCGCGTTGGCCGCGCCGCAGACCAGGAAGAAGGCGACCCAGGCCCATCCGAGTCGGCGCCACACCGAGGCGGGCAGCTGCATCTGGCTGCCGAGCAGCCGCTGGATCAGCGGCCGCTTGCCGAACAGCTGCGTGGTCACGAAGACCCCGGCGAACAGAACGTACACCAGTGTCGGTTTCCACATGATGAACGACTTGTCATGCAGGATCAGCGTGGCGCCGCCGAGCACCGCGATCAGGCCCGCCGAGACCAGGTGCAAGGGCTCCACGCGCCGGTGCCGCGCCCACGAAACCGTGACCTGGGCCAGCGCCGTCACGATCGCCACCGCGGTCGCGACGAAGATCCCGGAGACCTTGTATGCCGCGAAGAACAGCACGATGGGCAGGAAGTCGTACAGCAGTTTCATGGAGTGGAGCCCGGAGCAAAGCGTCTCATCATACCGAACGGCGGCGCCCGATGATACGCACCGCGGCAGGCCTGCCGCGCAGGGTGCATCGCATCGCACGCACGCGCACAATTGAGGGCGTGGTTCCGGCCGGAGGCCCCGCGATGAGCCAGTACTTCGAGATTCACCCCGAGACGCCCCAGCCCCGCCTGGTCAAGCAGGCGGTCCGAATCGTCGACGACGGCGGCGTGATCGTTTTCCCGACCGATTCCTGCTACGCGATCGGTTGCCACCTGGGCGACAAGGCGGCCGCGGAGCGGATCCGCCGGATTCGCGGCATCGACGGCACGCACAACTTCACCCTGGTGTGCCGCGACCTGTCCGAGATCTCGACCTATGCGCGCATCGACAAGTCCGACTACCGTCTCCTGAAGACCCTGACGCCCGGGCCCTACACGTTCATCCTGCGGGCCACGCACGAGGTGCCGCGGCGGCTGCAGCATCCCAAACGCAAGACCATCGGGATCCGGGTGCCCGACCACCCGATCGCGCAGGCGTTGCTGGCGACCCTCGGGCAGCCGCTGATGAGCAGCACGCTGATCCTGCCGGGCGACGAGCAGCCACTGACGGACGCGACCGAGATTCGCGAGCGGCTCGAGCACCAGGTCGACCTCGTCATCGACGGCGGCAGCTGCGGGCTCGAGCCCACCACCGTCGTGCGCCTCGACGAGGACCGCGTCCAGATCGACCGTTACGGCCGCGGCCCGGTGGAGTTCCTGGAATCCGCATGACGCGGCGGCAGCGCGCCCTGTTGGGCGCGCTGCCGCGCGTTCGCGTATAATCGCCCGCCTTTGGCCGCACCGGAATGGTCGGCCCGCCCGCGGCGCCGGGCAGGGGCCCTGTCCGCCTTCCGGTCGACGAACAGGGAACCCTCGAGGGAGACAGTGTGAGTTCGGTACCGTCCCAGAACCAGCGCGTGCTGTCGGGCATGCGTCCGACGGGTCATCTCCATCTCGGCCACTATCATGGCGTCCTGAGGAACTGGGTGGAGCTGCAGCACAGCTACGAGTGCCTGTTCTTCGTCGCTGACTGGCATGCGCTGACGACGCACTACGAAAACCCGGGCGATATCGCGGGCAACAGCTGGGACATGGTCATCGACTGGCTCTCCGCCGGGGTCGATCCGGGTTCGGCGACGCTGTTCGTCCAGTCGCGCGTGCCGGAGCACGCGGAGCTGCACCTGCTGCTCGGCATGATGACGCCGCTCGGCTGGCTCGAGCGCGTGCCGAGCTACAAGGACCAGCAGGAGAAACTCAAGGAGTACGATCTCGCGACCTACGGTTTCCTCGGTTACCCGCTGCTGCAGAGCGCGGACATACTGATCTACAAAGCGGGGCACGTGCCCGTCGGCGAGGACCAGGTGGCCCACGTCGAGCTCACGCGCGAGATCGCGCGGCGGTTCAATCACTTCTACGGGCGCGAGGCGGACTTCGAGGACAACGCCGAGCGGGCGATCCAGAAGATGGGCAAGAAGAACGCCCGCCTGTACCGTGACCTGCGCCGCCGCTACCAGGAACAGGGCGACGACGATGCGCTCGATGTGGCGCGCGCCCTGCTCGAATCGCAGCAGAACATCTCGGTGGGCGACCGCGAGCGCCTGTTCGGGTACCTCGACGGATCGGCCAAGGTC
>Ga0102944_1002583_pt1 | contig 10462 bp, 5 predicted proteins | sample SalPonD_shore_MG_FD_78172 | JGI IMG/M metagenome (GOLD analysis project Ga0102944, IMG submission 78172) | Salt pond soil microbial communities from South San Francisco under conditions of wetland restoration - Salt Pond MetaG... | ecosystem: Environmental > Aquatic > Marine > Intertidal zone >... | reverse complement strand
TGTTGATTGGAAAACGGTTTTTGCAGGAAGGAGACCCCCTCCTCCAGGACCCCGTGTTGCGAAATGACATCATCGGTGTAGCCTGAAATATAGAGTACGCGCATTCCGGGATAGTCGGCGGCGATCCGATTATAGAGTTCCCGTCCGTTCACCACCGGCATAATCACGTCGGAAATCAGCAAATCGATATTCCCGTTTTGGGCCCGCACGATGTCCAGCGCGGAACCGCTCTCCGCCGCTTCCAGCACCTGGTACCCCTGCTCTATCAGGATGCTGTACACGTAATTCCGGACCATATCGTTATCCTCGACCACCAGAATAGTTTCGTTGCCCCGGGAGGCGTGCGGGTGAGGCTCCGGGACTTCCGCGTCGGCGCTCTTCTCCGCGACCCGGGGAAGGTAAATACGGAAGGTGGTTCCCCGCCCGGGTTCACTGTCGACCAGGATATGGCCGTTGTGTTGCTTCACAATACCATAGACCGTGGCCAGCCCCAGGCCTGTTCCCTGCCCGTCTCGCTTGGTGGTAAAAAATGGCTCGAAGATGTGGGCGCGGATTTCCGGATCCATCCCCTGCCCGGTATCACTGATAGTGAGCATGACATATTCCCCCGGGGAGATCTCCCTGTGTTTTTTAGCCTCCCCGGAATCCACGTGCACATTCGTTATTTCGAAGCGCAGGAGCCCGCCTTCCGGCATGGCGTCCTGGGCATTCACGGCCAGATTGAGCAGGACCTGCCCGATTTGGGATTGATCCACCCGAACGGCGCCGGTCTCCGGAGCATAGTGAAACGTCAGGCGGATGTCCTCCCGTATCGTGCGCCGGAGGATCTTCTCGAACCCTGTGATTCCGGAAGCCGCATTGATGACCTGCATTTTCAGGGCCTGTTTGCGCCCGAAGGCTAACAGCTGCCGGGTCAGATCGCGGGAGCGGTCCGCGGCGTGATGAATCTGCTGGGCATACCCCAGCAAAGTGTCGTTCTCCTGCAGCTTGGAGACCAGTAATTCCGAATAACCGAGAATAGGAGTCAGCAGGTTATTGAGGTCATGGGCGACGCCTCCGGCCAGCCGGCCGATAGACTCCATCTTCTGGGATTGCCGGAACTGTTCCTCCAGCCGCTGCTGCTCGGTCACATCCCGCTGGATGGCCAGAAATCCGAGAAGGGCATTTTCCTCATTCAGGATGGGATTAATGGATGCCTGGATGGTAAGTAAATCCCCGGATTTGGTTTTATTGACGATTTCCCCGTCCATCACCTGTTTGGAGAGGATCGTCTCCCAAAACTCATTATAAAACCCCCGAGAATGCCGTCCGGACTTCAGCAACCGGGGGGTGCGGCCGATGGCTTCCTCCCGGGTGTATCCGTAAATCTCGGTAAAGGCCGGATTCACATATTCGATCACACCATTCGGATCGGTGGTGAAGATGGCTTCACCGGAACGTTCGATGCCGAGCTTGAACTTGCGTAACTGTTCCTCCGCCTGTTTGCGTTCGGTGACGTCGGCCAAAACAGACATGATGGCCACTACGTTGCCCCGGGGATCATGCAACGGAGCCGTGGAAAGGTTCAGATGAATGGGCGAGCCGTCCTTGCATCGCCGGGTGATTGCGATCCCCATCAGCAGCTCGCCGTTTTCCACGCGGTTCCGAAGCGCGGCAAATTCCTCCTGGTGCCCGTCCGGTACGATGGGCAGCGGTTTGCCCAGGACCTCTTCCCGGGACCAGCCGAAGGTTCGCTCCGCGGCCCGGTTCCAGATGGTCCGGACATTCCCTTCCAAATCCAGGTCGATCATGGGGAGAGGCGAGGCCTCGATGAGCGCCTGCAAGGTTTCCTTGGTCTCCAGGAGATCCTGCTGGGCCTGGTCTCGCTTGGTGATATCCTGGGCGACCACCGCCACCCGGTCGATGGCGCCGGTGATATTATAAATCGGATACACCAGGTTGTTATACACGCGGCCGTCCGGCCGTTGATCCCTGAACCGGATGGCCTTCCGATCCCGGAGGATTTTTTTAAAGTAACTTTTTCGGGTTTTGGCCACCTCCGGCGGCATAAACGAAAACACCTCTTTGCCCCGCATCTCCTCGGGTGTCGTTTGATTCCTCCGGGCCCCCTCTTCGTTAATCACCAGCACTCTGCCCTCGGTGTCCAGCATGAGGATCGATTCGTCGATGCCGTTAATCAACGATTGCAGTAACGTTTCGCTCCCCGATGCCGACTCCGCCGGTGATTCTTCGTGCTCGCGGCCGGAGAGCAGCAACACGAATTCGTCCTCCCCTTCGGATGCTTCGACTCGTGAGCAGGTGACCCGCACCGCCAGGTCGTGACCCTTTTGGTGCTTCAGCCGGGTCTCCCGGGTCTCGGAGGTTGCGGGATCGGGCTGCAGGTTCCGGAGGACTTCCTTGATTTCCGGATCCGGAAAGAGCGAAGAGAGGGACTGCCCCACGAGGTCCGATTCTGAGTATCCGGTCAGGACGCACCAGGCGTCATTTACCCGCTGAAATACGTCACCTGCGATCACCCCGATACCCACGGACGCTGCCCGGACAATGCTGTGCATGCGGCGGGTACATTGCTGCAATTCCGTCTCCAGCTGATCCGTACGTTGACGCGAGCGTTCCAGTTCCGCAACCAACTGCTGTTTTGTCATTTCGCTAAAATCCATATCGTCTGCGCTATCCGCTTGTAGTTCCAGTTTGACCCGTTATTTCCAAGATCGAACTCAAAGACGCCCACCTGTCCGGAGTGTCTTTCCCGGTGATTCGATCAGCTGACATGCACTCATCCCCAATGCCCTCACGCGGGAGAGGTTTGAGCGGCATCTGAGAAACCAGGCCCCAGCTGTCAGATCGATCTCCTGTGGTTCCGGCTTTTATCCCGTATTCAGTCCTTCGTTCCAGGGGATGGCGATCAGCGGGAGCGGATAACTGGAAGAACCTGGCAAGAGGTCGAAGGGATCGCCTTTTCCCTGCAAATTTTACACGTTATAATTAAGACCATCTGGCATTCCAAATCAACCTCAAGTTTTTCCTCAGCCGGGCCCTTACAGAAAAATTTGTTCTTCTTCGCCCATCCCTTCGGGGCGCCCGATGTTCGCTACCCGTGCATTCTTCCGAACCCGGTTGAGATTTATGTCCGTGACGCGCTCTCCCGCCTGAGCCACGGCCGGTTGCCCGTCGAAATCATATTGCCAAAGTTCCGGAGAAGTCTATATTTAAGTATACCGGCGTATGTATCTCAGGTGAAGATCATCGTATTCAGCCGGGAGCACCCTTCCGATATCGTGAATCCGGGGTCGCCTGGCCTGAACTCTGAGCATGACGGGTTGAGAGTGAAGACATGGTTCGGAACGCACCCACTGACGGATATATTTTCGGAGCACCGGCCAGATCCGGACTCCCCTACGGGAGGCGGCTGCGGATTTCGTTGATCTGCAGCCTGATTTGCTGTATCCTGCTGTTCCGCATTTCTCCGAAGATCCTGCCGGATCCCCAAGCACACCGGCCACCGGACATGACGATCCGAATGGTGGAGATCCCGTCCACCGACTACGAGCCCCCCGGTCCTCCTCCGGTGCGTCCGGCAGTGCCTGTCGCATGGGGCCGGGAAGATCTCCCGGCCGATATCACGCTCCGACCCAGTGAGTTCCAGGAGTTTACGCAGGTCCTGCCGCCTCCGCCCCCGGAACCATCCCTGGAAACACCCGCGCACTCCCCGGTACAGAAACCCCACCCCGAGGGCGGCTACGAAGTTCTCCGGCAGAATATCGAATACCCCCCGGTTGCCAGGGAAGCCGGCATGGAGGGCACGGTTGTTATCCGGGCGTATATCGACGAAACCGGCCAGGTTACCCAAACCGCCGCGGTCGGTGACGACGCCTGGACCGGTTTTACCCGGGCCGCCATCAGCGGAATTCAGCGTACCCGGTTTCAACCCGCCCGGCAATTCGATGAAACCATCGGTTACTGGGATTCCATCACCGTGCGGTTTAAAATCCGGGAGTAAGGTCCGTGGTTCCGGTTTGTCGGTGTTTTTCGGTGAGTTTCGGTGTTTCTTTTTCAGACCATGGATGATGGATGATTGACCAGGGGCAACGGACGAGAGATTCGAACCTGGGTCAGGTAAAGACCACAGTGCGGTTTTCGTACACCAGGATCTTCCGCTGCAGATGGGACCAGATGGCCCGGGACAGCACCACTTTTTCCAGGTCCCGCCCCTTGCGGACCAGATCCTGCACGCCGTCCACATGGCTGACCCGCACCACTTCCTGCTCGATAATCGGTCCCGCATCCAGTTCCGGAATGACGTAATGGCTGGTTGCTCCGATCACCTTGACGCCGCGCTCGTAGGCCGAATGGTAGGGCCGGGCGCCCGGAAACGCGGGTAAAAATGAATGGTGAATGTTGATGATTCGCTGGGGATATTGGTTGACGAACTCTTCGGTGAGAATTTGCATGTACCGGGCAAGCACGACAAATTCGACGTGATGTTCCCGGAGCAACGCCAGCTGTTTTTGCTCCTCTTCCCGTTTGGTCGCCCTGGTGACGGGCAGGTAATGGAACGGGATCCCGAAATGTACGGCGATGGACCGCAACTCCTCATGATTGCTGATGACGAGGGGGATCTCGACCTGCCATTCACCGGCTTGATGCCGGGCCAGAATGTCGTACAGACAATGAGGCAGCGTGGAGACGAACACAGCCATTCGGGGTACCTGGCTGGAAAAGTAGAGCTCGTACTGCATTTCGAATTGCCGGACGACTTCCTCCTCGAACTCGGCGCCGATCCGGTCGCCGGGCAGATCGAACCCGGCCAGGTCCCACTCCACCCGCATGAAAAATACCCCCTTCTCCGCATCCACATGCTGGGCCAGGTACAGGATATTCCCGTGTCGCCGGTACAGGAAAGCGGTCACCGATGCCACCAGCCCCTTCCGATCCGGGCAGTGGATGAGAAGGATGGCCGATTCCGTTTTCCGCTGGTGCATGTTGGTTCCCTTTGTCGATCTTCGGATGTCAAAACCGATCCCGCCTCTCGGTCCGCTGCCGATCGCCAGTGTGTGCCCCGGTTCCGTCTTTACCCATCCACACCACCTCCCCCCTGAACCCTGAAGGATTCACTACCAACAAAGCCGTGCAACGTCATCGGTCTCCGATTTACGCGGATAATGTAATAAAAATTATTGTCTTCGCGATTGTTTATTTCTATACTTTCAATAACAGGACTGATTTTCTCATCTTTAATGTACAAACGAAACTGACGAACACATGACTTCTGAATAGGCGGCAACATGACAACACACGACAAATCTCATCATTCCCCTGCCTGCTGCAGTGCCACCCGGCACCCGCAGGCGGAGTCTTCGAAGACACAGAAATCGCATCGGGCCGAACCCCGCCGGGCCACCGCCCGGACCGGCTCTACCAAAGGCATGACCGCCCTGGACGGGGGCTACTTTTTAATGGGCACTGAGGACAACGAGGGCTTCCCGGAAGACGGTGAAGGACCGGTGCGGGAAGTCCTGGTCGATCCGTTCTACATTGACGCGACGGCCGTCACCAACCGGCAGTTCCGGTCGTTCGTGCGGGCGACCGGCTACACCACGGAGGCGGAGCGCTTCGGCTGGTCCTTCGTGTTCTATCATTTCGTCCCGGAGTCCCTCGTGCCCAGCCGGCCGCAGGTAGTGCAGGCGGCGCCCTGGTGGAATGCGGTGCAGGGTGCGGACTGGCAACACCCGGAAGGACCCGGCAGCACCATCCGGGACCGGATGGAATATCCGGTGCTCCACGTGTCCTGGAACGATGCGCAGGCGTATGCCGACTGGGCCGGAAAACGGCTTCCCACGGAAGCGGAATGGGAGTACGCCGCCCGGGGCGGCCTGGAGCAGCGCAAGTTTCCCTGGGGAGACGAGCTGACGCCGGACGGACGACATCTGTGTAATATCTGGCAGGGGACCTTTCCCAACCACAATACGGCGGAAGATGGATTCGTGGGGCCCGCTCCGGTGAAGTCCTTTCCACCGAACGGATATGGATTATACGAGGTGTCCGGCAACGTCTGGGAGTGGTGTGCCGACTGGTTCAGTCCCGAGTACCACCTGGAGGGTCCCCGGGAGAACCCGGCCGGTCCGCCCCAGGGACAGAACAGGGTTATGCGCGGCGGGTCATATCTCTGCCATGATTCTTATTGTAACCGGTACCGGGTGGCCGCCCGGACCTCCAATACCCCGGACAGTTCCACCGGGAACACGGGCTTTCGCTGCGTGCGCAGCGCCTGACACGATTCGCCGGTTAGCCTGCCTGGCCCGGAGCGTGTCAATCCAGCAATTGCCGGATTGCCCGCAGCAGACGCTGGATCTGGAGTGGTTTATTCAGGACCACGTTAAAGTCGGCCCAGTCGTTTTCCCGAATCCGGTTCCGCTCCGCCACGCCGGTAATCGCCACCACCGGCAGATCCGGCAGGCGTTTCCGGAGCGCCTCCAACAGATCGAGGCCATCCACCTTAGGCATTTTAATATCGGTGACTACCAAATCGATGGTGCTCTCCGGTGCATCGTACACCTGTAACGCCTGCTCCCCATCGGTAGCGACCCACGTCTTGTACCCCATACGCTTGAATTCCGTCTCCAGAATACCGCAAATGGCTTCGTCATCATCCACCAGCAAGATTTCTTCGCCCCGGCCCAGGACTTCAAAGATGTCTCTCCGCTTCTGCCCGGAATCCGGATCCGAAATATCCGCGGTCCCGGCCGGTACTCCCAGCATCACGGTGGTCCCCTCCTCTGCCTGGGATTGGACATCAATCCATCCGCCATGCAACTGCATGATGTTATAGGCGATGGTCATGCCCAGTCCGGTCCCTTTCCCGGACGACTTGGTGCTGAAAAACGGCTCAAACAGGTGGTCCAAAGTATGACTATCCATCCCCTGGCCGTCATCGTTCACCGAGATACAGAGGAATTTTTTCTCGGACTCCCGGTGATATTTTCGCAACACCTCAGGCGCCGGCTCCTCGAGAGTAATCCGGATGGTCCCTCCTTCCGGCAGAGCGTCCACCGCATTGGTGACCAGATTGAATAACACCCGCTGAATCTGGTGCAGGTCGATATGGAGCCAATCATCTTTCACCTTGGATTCAATCTCAATCCGGATCTTTTCCCCGGCGGTGGGTGACGCCAGGGTTTGGAATTCTTCCAGAAATTTGCTGCCGGAAACGGTTTTCAATTCGGGGCGACGGGAGTTGGCGAAGGTCAGGATGCGATCACCCAGGGTCTGTCCCAGCGTGATTCCCGATTCGATGATATCAATGTATTTCAGCTGATCCTCATCCGTGAGTTTTCTTTCCAAAAGCTGGGCGGTGCCGGAAATGTTGGCCAGAATATTGTTGAAATCATGGGCAATGCCACTGGCCACCCGCCCCAGCACCTCCATCTTCTGGGATTTCCGGAGCTGGTTTTCCAAATCCTTGATTTCCGTGATATCTTCTACCGTGCCCTCGTAGAACAGCGGATTCCCCTCGTCATCTTTCACCAGGTGGGCATTTTCCTTACAGACAACATACCGCTCGTCCTTGGTACGGCATAGGTACTGAAAATTGGTCAACTCTCCGTGTGTATCCAGTTCGTCCCGGAACCGCTGGATGGTAGTCTTGGTGATGTGGGTGAGATCTTCCACCCGTTCTCCAATCAGTTCTTCCGGGGAATCGTATCCCAGCATCCGGCTCAGGCTGGGATTCACCATCAGATATTTGCCCTCGGTGTCCATCCGGTATACCCCTTCGTGCATGTGATCGAAGAGGTGTCGGAGATCCCGTTCGGAATTCAGCAGGGCTTCTTCCATGTGCTTCTGTTCCGTGATATCCCGCACGAAAACCAACTCGGCCGGCGCTTGTTGGTACGGGATCACGCTGGCATTGACCGCCACATGAATGGTGTGTTCATCCTTGTGGCGTACCACAGTTTCCATCACCGGTCGGTCGTTCGGTATTTCCCGGATCCGGTCATAAAATGTGATGGCTTTCTCCAGCGCTTCAGGTACCACAAAATCGGTAAAAGGTGCCTCCAGCAGTTCTTCCACCGTATACCCCAGGGTCTTTGCCAGCCACGGATTGACGTATTTCAGCCGCCGTTCCTGCAAGATGGCAATGCCTTCACTGGCGCGGTTCACCACCTGCTCGTACCGGCTCTCCCTTTCCTGTAACCGGATCTCTGCTTCCCGCAAGGGAGTGTTATCCTGCATGGTAAGCACCAATCCTCCGACGGACTCACTATCCAGAAGATTGTGCCCGGTCAGTTCGAAATGCCGGCGCAAGCCCCGGGTATCCGAAAGGGTGATCCGGATGCCGGCAACATTTTCCCGGGAGTCAGCAATCAATGCGTGTACGTACTGCTCCAGCACCTCCCGATCATCGGACACCACGAGCTCCTTGAGACGGATCCCCTGCAGCTCCGGTAACGGATACCCTAAGGCCGCTTCAACAGCCGGATTCGCATACCGGATTAAGCCATCCCGGTTAATAATTAGCAGCAGTTCCCCGGAGAGTCCAATCAGGGTCTCAAAAATCGCTTCGGGATTGTGCGATGATTTTTGTTTCTTCTGGGATGACGACATGATGAGATCCCAGTTGAAAGATGGCTTCTTGCCGCCGGGTGGTTGCTGGTTTTTGCTGTTGCTGTGCTCTGTCTGCACTGAGGTTTCCTCCCATGTGTGTTTTCAAGTCATCCGGTTTCTGCTGTGTCCGCTATCCGATTTTCCGCTGCTCCGTCTTCTCCCTGGGGTAAAGGCCACGGTCTCAGGATTCTCCTATCACCCGGGATGTGGCGCCGCAGCACGAGCATGGTTCGTTGCCGCTACCGGCCCTTGGGAGTAATTTGTATTCAGGAGGTTGTCCGAAAAGAAGAGAAACAAAATGCAGGCTGCAACGCACCGAATATCCCCGTAATGCCGCTGCTCGATCCAGGATCAATCGACTCCCTGTCCTCCCTCTCGCTCTTCCCTTTTCCACCCACGCCCCCACACTAACATAATAATCGACTGGAGAGCAGAATTATTTAGCGAAATATGTCGGGAGTGGGCACGTTCCCTGGATCATAATATCCCCCCGGTTGAGTCCGGACATTGTTGGATATCGGTCCGGGATCGATGCAGGCAGTCGCACCTGCACACTACATGCGGTGTCAACAAAAACGGCCCGGGGTGATAACCCAGGCCGTGGGCCGGTACTATTTCACCGTTTCATCCAGTGGCAGCCCCAGTTGCTCGTACTTCTCCCGGCGGCTCTGTTTATCGGAATCGATGGTTAACCGGGCGTATTCGGCGACTTCCCGGGCTTGTTCCCTGGGGACCACGATCACGCCGTCACCGTCCGCCACAATGACGTCGCCGGGACGGACCAGCACCCCGCCGCACACTACCGGCCGGTTGACCGATTCCACCTCGTTCCGGCCCGGCCGGATCCCCCGGCCCGGTCCGCGGAAATAGAGGGGAATGCCCTCCGCAATAATCTCATCGGTGTCCCGGGCCGTGGCGCCGGTCACTACGCCCACAGCCCCCCGGAGTTTCCAGCCCATGATGTTGTTGGAGCCGATGCTGCCCACATCCACATTCGCGGCATCCTCGATGACCACCACCGAACCGTCGCGCAACAGCGGCACGAAGGGTTCCGGGGAGTACTGGTTGTACCACTGCCCTACCCACTGGTCAAATTCCCCGGTTTTCATATGGCTCGCTGCCGGCTTGTTGGTGGGCACATAACGGACGGTCACGGCGATGCCCACGAACTGATGGGTGAAATGTTCGGTGTCCCGCCAGAGCGGATGGATGGCCGGGTCCATGAGCCCGACGTTGGTGAGCCCCACCTTATCCATGCCGTCGGAAACATCCGCCACCCTGAGCCCCTCGAACAGCTGCAGGATCTCCTGGTCGGCTTCCCGGGAGTAAACATGGGTGGGGATAAAGTTCTCGCCGTCCCGGAGTTCTTCCACCGGAGTATTCTGGCTAAGGGCGGGAGCTCCCGCAAGCAATCCAAAAAATCCCAGCAGAGAAAGATAGGTTATGCTTCGTCGAATCATGTCATTACTCCTGTTGTTGTGGGTGCGGATTCAACTGATTCATGGCAGCGCGGACATAGGGGGTCACGATTTCCGTCCAGAGCGCGTACCCGGCCGGCGTGAGGTGCAAGCCATCCTCCAGTAAGAGTTCCGCCCGGGGTTTCCCCTCGATGCCCAACATGGGGGCGAAAACGTCGATATACTCCAGGTTGGGCTTCCAGAGCGTGTACTGCCGGATCAGCCGGTTGGCCCGGGCCATTTGGTCCACCAGGTCCCAGCGGGCGAGACTGGGTTTAATGGCGATGAACCCGATCCGGGTGTCCGGCAGTTCCGTCTCTACTTTCTGAACGAACGCTTTGTAGTCTTCGAACACCTGTTCGGGTGTTTTCCCGGCAGCGATGTCGTTATCCCCTTCGTAC
>Ga0102944_1002582_pt1 | contig 10464 bp, 11 predicted proteins | sample SalPonD_shore_MG_FD_78172 | JGI IMG/M metagenome (GOLD analysis project Ga0102944, IMG submission 78172) | Salt pond soil microbial communities from South San Francisco under conditions of wetland restoration - Salt Pond MetaG... | ecosystem: Environmental > Aquatic > Marine > Intertidal zone >... | reverse complement strand
GGCAGGTCAAAAAGATCATCGTCAAGGACTGGAGCGACGAGGCGCAGACCACCACCGAGGCGGACCTGGCTGGCCCCCATGAACACCCTCATTACGCACCCTCCGCCCCCAGGCAGGTGCTGGACGGTTACCTGTCGCTGGCCGGCACGGAAGCGGCCCGGGACTACGGCGGTATTATCGAGGGGGCGTTGGAAAGCGCCGACGAGATTGTGGCGTGCTGGGGTCGGACCCGCGCATCCCAGTGAACGCAAAGCGTTTCTGGTTCAGAATCAGACCGCCCCAGGGCTTAGAGGCGCCTTTTCATGGAACAAATGACGGCTTCAAGGAGAGAAGCACCAGGTCGCGAGTCAATCGCGACCCCTCGCCGGGCCGTGCCTGGCGCATCACCCCCCGCTGCGGTACGCAGCCCATGCTCGGCGCAATGAGCGAAGGGCGTTGCACCAGTGACCGCTGCTGGACGGTGCAATGCGCTGCGCTTATTGCACCCTGCGAGACCTTTGGGCGCCCGTAGCGGCCTACAGCGCGGATTTTGCCCCTGAAATGGCCCGTTTAAGCGGAAATGATGCCGTTCACGTCGATGAAATCGTAGGGCAAACAGGTACTTCTCCAGGTCCGACCCTCGACACTAAGTTGCATAAATGGTCCCGCTGAACCTTATTATGCAACTTTTAACTATTAAAGTTGCATAATATGTGATTTTCGCATAGCCTATGCAACTTTCAAGCATTGAAAGAAACCAGGGCGAAGCTTGGAGCGCGAGAGCGGCCAATATGTGACCAGCAGCGTAAGCGGGGAGCCGTTTCGCGCCTTTCTGCCTGCCGCGCTGCCCCCCGAGCCGCCGCTGGAGCTGGATGGCGACCTGCTAGGTCTGCTTGCCGCGGCGAATCAGGGCGTCGGCCGCCTGGACGGCATGGCCGCTGTCCTGCCCGATACCCGGCTCTTCCTTTACCAGTATGTTCGCAAGGAGGCGGTGCTCTCCTCCCAGATCGAGGGTACCCAATCCTCGCTCTCGGACCTGCTGCTATTCGAGCTGGACGAGGCTCCCGGCGTGCCGGTGGAGGATACCCGCGAGGTTTCCAACTATGTGGCCGCTGTCGGGCACGGCCTGCATCGCATGCGCGAGGGCTTTCCGCTGTCTCTGCGGCTGCTGCGCGAGATCCATGCCGTGCTGATGGATGGTGCCCGCGGCAGCGACAAGACCCCCGGCGAATTCCGCCGCAGCCAGGTGTGGCTTGGAGGCAGCCGGCCGGGCAATGCGGTGTTCGTGCCGCCGCCGGCGGACCGGCTCATGGACTGCCTGGACCCTTTCGAGCGCTTCCTGCACGACGACAGCCTGCCGGTGCTGATGAAGGCGGGTCTTGCTCACGCCCAGTTCGAGACTATCCACCCCTTTCTCGACGGCAACGGCCGTCTGGGGCGGCTGCTCATCACCCTGCTGCTGTGCGCCGAGGGGCTGCTGACCGAGCCGCTGCTCTATCTCAGTCTGTACTTCAAGCTCAACCGCGCCGAGTACTACGACCGCCTCAACCGCATCCGCACCCACGGCGACTGGGAAGGGTGGATGCGCTTCTTCCTGCGCGGCGTGCGCGATACCGCCCGGCAGGCTGTGGACAGTGCCCGCCGGCTGTTGGCCCTGTTCGATGAGGACCGCGAGCACGTCAAAGGGATGGGCCGCATCGCCGGTTCCTGTCTGCAATTGCATGAACTTCTCAAGCAGCGGCCTATCCTCAATATCGCCCAGGCCTCCGCCGCCACCGGGATCAATCGCACCAGCATCACCCGCTGCATCGGTCTGCTGGAGGAGCAGGGCATGCTGCGCGAGCTGACGGGCCATCGCCGCAACCGGTTGTTCGTGTATGAACGATACGTCCAGGTGCTGAGCGAAGGCACCGAGCCGATCAGATGAATTCGTTCTTTTCGTGCCAAGACCGAGCGTAAAAGCAAAGCGGAGCGCCCGGGTCGGACCCGCGCATCCCAGTGAACGCAAAGCGTTTCTGGCCCAGAATCAGACCGTACGAGGGCTTGGAAGCGCCTTTTCATGGAAGAAATGACGGTTTCAAGGAGCGGGGTACCAGCTCGCGAGTCAATCGCGACCCCTCGCCGGGCCGTGCCTGGCGCATCACCCACCGCCACAGGAGGCAGCCGACGCAGGGTGCAAACACCAAAAGGCATTGCACCGATGACCGCCGCTGAACGATGCAATGCGCTGCGCTTATTGGACCCTGCGAGACCGGGCATTGTGTCGTGGCCGGGCAGACCGTATAAGGAGTCCGTTTCCCTTGAGCGGTGCAGACAACCCGGGAAGGGATAACGACGGCCAGAGCACGGTTCACCCTGACCCGCAACAGCCGATACCGCGATCCGCGCAGTGTTTTTGTAAACATATTTGTCTTTATTTTTAGTATAGTTGCGCGATGCAGCCCATCGTCTCCATCTCCAACCTGTCCAAGACCTATGCCGGCGGCTACCAGGCTCTGAAGGATGTGAGCCTGGACATCCAGCCGGGTGAGATCCTGGCCCTGCTCGGCCCCAACGGGGCCGGCAAGACAACGCTCATCTCCATCATCTGCGGCATCGTCAACGCCAGCGCCGGCACGGTGAGGGTCGACGGCCATGACATCGTGGAGGAGTATCGCCTCACCCGCAGCCTGATCGGGCTGGTGCCCCAGGAGCTCAGCCTCGGCGCCTTCGAGAAGCTGTGGAACGCCGTGTGCTTCAGCCGCGGGCTGTTCGGCCGGGAGCCGAATCCGGATTATCTGGAGCAACTGCTGAAGGACCTGTCCCTGTGGGAGAAGAAGGACAACGCCCTCATGGCCCTGTCGGGGGGCATGAAGCGCCGGGTGCTCATCGCCAAGGCCCTGTCCCACGAGCCGTCGGTGCTGTTTCTGGACGAGCCGACGGCGGGTGTGGACGTGGAGCTGCGCAAGGACATGTGGGCCCTGGTGCGCCGGCTGCGCGCCTCGGGTGTGACCATCATCCTCACCACCCACTATATCGAGGAGGCCGAGGCAATCGCCGACCGGGTCGGAGTCATCGACCAGGGCAAGCTGCTGCTGGTGGACGACAAGGAGGCCCTGATGCACAAGCTGGGCAAGCGCCAGCTGGTGATCGAGCTCGAGACCCCGCTCCCGGCCCTGCCGGAGGCATTGGGCGCCTGGGACCTGGAGCTGTCGGAGGACGGTGAGCGGCTGGTCCTGACCTACGATCCCCACAAGGCCCACACCGGCATCCACGAGCTGCTGGGGGCCATCCGGGACGCGGGGCTGGTGATCAAGGACGTGCAGACGACCAAGACCTCCCTGGAGGAGATCTTCGTGAACCTGGTGAGCATCCGATCGTGAACATCTACGCCATCCGCGTCATCTACAAATACGAAATGCGCCGCGCCTTCGAGACGGCGCTGCAGAGCTTCGCCTCGCCGGTGCTGTCCACGGCCCTGTACTTCGTGGTGTTCGGCTCGGCCATCGGGTCGCGCATCGCCTCGGTGGGCGGGGTGTCCTACGGCTCGTTCATCGTCCCCGGTCTGGTGATGCTGGCGGTGCTGACCCAGAGCCTGGCCAATGCCTCCTTCGGGATTTTCTTTCCGAAGTTCACCGGCGCCATCTATGAGCTGCTGTCGGCGCCGGTGTCGTTCGTGGAGATCCTGATCGGCTACGTGGGCGCGGCGGCCACCAAGTCGTTCCTCATCGGGCTGATCATCCTGGCGACCGCCGGGTTCTTCGTGCCCCTGCATATCGCCCACCCGGTGTGGATGTTCGGCTTCCTGATACTGACCTGCATCTCGTTCAGCCTGTTCGGTTTCATCATCGGGCTGTGGGCCACCAATTTCGAGAAGCTGCAGCTCATCCCGCTGCTGGTCATTACCCCGCTGGTGTTCCTGGGGGGCACGTTCTACTCCATCGACATGCTGCCGCCGGTCTGGCAGACGGTGACGCGCTTCAATCCGGTCCTGTACCTGGTCAGCGGGTTCCGCTGGAGCTTCTACGAGATCGCCGATGTGAGCGTGGGGCTGAGCATTGCGATGATCCTGGTGTTCCTGAGCGCCTGCCTGGTCCTGGTGTGGTGGATGTTCAAGACCGGGTACCGGTTGAAGCAGTAGAGCCTCTCCCCGGGCGAGGGCGTCCGGTGGGCGCCGGCCGGTCGGCGCAGCCCGATGAGAACGACAAGGCGGGTCGGGCCGATGTCGGTGGGTACGCCACTCCAGGGGCCGGAGACAACCGAGGATGGGGTCTCCCCTCGATTGTCACCGATCCCATTCGCGCTTGCCTTACCGGCCTATGGAGAAGAAGAAGCAACTGCCGCCCTGGGGATCGCAGAACCGGAACATGAGATGGCCGTCCTGGCGATAGTAGTGGCCGTGGCGGAAGCGATCGTGGTGCTGCCGGCGATAGGCCTCCCAGCTTTTCCAGGACCGCCAGTGGCCGCGATAGTTGTACCTGCGGTCATCGTGCCGGTAGTGATCGTAGTGCCGGCGCTGGTTGTAGGGGCGGGGGCGGTAGCCGTGTTGCCCGCGATAATCGTGCTGCCTGCGGTAGTCCTGTTGCCCGCGAGTGTCCTGATGCCCCCGGGCGCGGTTGTCCGCGTGGGGTGGCGCGGCCATGGCCAGTGTCGGCAGGAGCACAAGCAGTCCAATGATGGTTCGTTTCATCGCAATGCCCTCCCGGGCGAAGCCCGATCCTTACGCTGACAGAGTATAGATCCCGACGCTGAACGCCTGCTGAACGGGGCGGCGGGGTCGGACCCGCGCATCCCAATGAAGGCAAAGCGCTTATCGGGTAGAATCAGACCGTCTCAGGGCTTAGAAACGCTTTTTCATGGAAGAAATGACGGCTTCAGGGAGGAAGCGCCATGCCGCGTGCCAACCGCTACTTTCTGCCAGGCCCTGTCTGGCACATCACACGCCGCTGCGCTAAGCAGGAATTCCTCCTCAAATACCCGCGCAACCGCCGGTGCTGACGCCACCGGTCGTTCGGGGCCGGGAGACGCTACGGGCTGTGGGTGTTGGACTATACGGTGACGTCGAGCCACGTTCATCTGCCGGTGCGCGACCGTGGCAACGGCTAGCGCAATGCCCTCCAGATCGAAAGCCGATCCCTATGCTGACAGCATATACGTCCCGATGCTGAGGCCCTGCTGAACCCGCTGGTATGGTCGGCGACAGACCGGGTTCTTCGCGTGTTCTCCGCGATTGCCGGACCCCGCGGGAGATCCGCGGTCTGTGCCCGGTTGCCCTCCGGGGACTTGCCGCTGTGGAGAATACCGGCCAGAGGGACGGCCTCTTGGCTGTCAGGACCGGATTCCCAAGCCCCGCGCCCGGAACCTTCCCAGGGGCACGCCCGGGCCGGGCGCTCAGGTTGCCGCCCCTGACGGCCGATATACCGGGGGGCGGCCCGGCGCCCGGCATGTGAAGAGGTCACAACAAACAATGACTCTGCCAAGCATCATGGTTCTGGGGGCCACCTTCCTCTTTCTGGGCGCCGAGCGGGTGTTTCCGGGCCGGGCCCTGCCATCTTCCCGGGGATGGTATTTCCGGGCGCTGCTGGTCAACCTGATGCAGCTTGCCATCACGCTGCTCACCGCCCGGCTGTGGATCCGGATCTTCGGGGACCTTTCCCTGCTCAAGCTGTCCGTGTGGGGTTCGCCGTTCGCGGAGGGGTTTGTGGGCTGGTTCGTGGGAACCTTCTTTTTTTATTGGTGGCACCGGCTGCGCCACGCTAGCGGCTGGTGGCTGGTGTTTCACCAGATCCATCACTCCCCGTCGCGCATCGAGGTGCTGACCTCCTTCTACAAGCATCCCGTGGAGATCTTCGCCGATGCGGTGCTCAGTGCGCTGGTGCTGTATCCGTTGCTGGGGTGCTCCATGATGGGCGCCTTCTGGTACAACTTCTTCGGCGCAACCGGAGAGTACTTCTACCACGCCAACGTCCGGACGCCGAAATGGCTGCGCTATTTCATCCAGACCCCGGAACTGCATTCCATTCACCACCAGTACGACCTGCACAAGTACAACTACGGCGACATTCCGCTGTGGGACCGGCTGTTCGGTACCTACAGGGACGCCACCGGGTTCGTTGAACGCTGCGGATTTCCGGAGGGGGCCGAGGAGAAGCTCGGGGAGATGCTGGTGTTCAAGGATGTATACAAGGACCCGGTTTGAGGGGGTGCTCGCGGGTGAGGGTGGGCTTCCCGGTTTCGCTGCGCCCACCCCGGGGCACAAGCCGGCGCCACCAGCGGGGTGGTCCCGGATGCGGCGCAGAACAGGAGAGGCGGGCATGCGCTGCCGTAAGCTGATGGTGTTTCTGGGAGTCTGTGCTTCCGTCCTGGTCACGGGATGGGCCCGGGCCCACGAACTGCCCCTGGGGGACGGGAAGATATCCAGTACACCACGCACCGGGTACCTGATGTCCTGCGCGACCCGCTGGCGGGGCGGGCCGACCCATGGCGGGCCATGGATCACCGGCGACTACTGGGACCCGGCGGCCAAGCCCGCGGTGCAGGGCAATGTGTACTGGCCCACCCACCGGATCGCGATCACGGTGCAGGGCGACGAGCGCATCATCTCCGCCAACAATCTGCCCGATCACGCCACCGGCACCTTTCCCATTGCCCGGTCGGATCCGGCCCACCGGTACGATCCCAATCCCAATGCCATCCAGCCCCAGGATATTCTTCTGCGCCTGCCCCTGAATCCCAGGCCCGCCGCGGGGCCCAGCTGCGTGCCCATGGGCATGATCGGATTCACCACCGACGGCGTGGCCATCTACAACGCGGTGGATGCGGGGGGTATCGACGCGGTGGCCCACGAGGTGCAGGACAAATGCAGCGGACATCCCCAGCACGACGGCCAGTACCACTACCACGGGCCGTCGCCGTGCATGCCCAACGAAAAGACCTCGGGCCTGGTGGGCTACGCCCTGGACGGCTTCGGCATCTACGGCATGAGGGATGCGGCCACCGGCCGCATCCTGCACGATTCGGATCTGGATGCCTGCCACGGCACCACCAGCCCGGTGATGTGGAACGGCAGGAAGGTCACTCTGTACCACTATGTCCTGACCGAAGAGTACCCCTACACCATCGGCTGCTTCCGGGGCACGCCCGTACGTGCGGACTTCAAGGCGCGCCAGCTCCGGCAGTTGGACGGAGTCACTCAGGGCGACGGACGCCAGGGCGTGGGCGGGATGCGGCAGCGTCGGCGCGGCATCCACCGGCGCCAGCGCCTGGTCCGGCCGCGACCGGGTCGGACCCGCGCATCCCAATGAAGGCAAAGCGCTTATCGGGTAGAATCAGACCGTCTCAGAGCTTAGAAGCGCCTTTTCATGGAACAAATGACGGCTTCAAGGAGGAAGCACCATGCCGCGCGCCAATCGCTACTTTTTGCCAGGTCATGTCTGGCACATCACCCACCGTTGCCATAAGCAGGAGTTTCTGCTCAAGTTCCTGCGCGACCGCCGTCGGTGGCGCCACTGGTTGTTCGAGGCCAGGAAGCGCTACGGTCTGTGCGTGCTGAACTATGCGGTGACGTCGAACCATGTTCATCTGCTGGTGCGCGACCGTGGCAACGCCGAGATCGGCAAGAGTCTTCAGTTGGTCGCCGGGCGCACCGCGCAGGAGTTCAATCAGCGCAAGGGGCGCAAGGGTGCGTTCTGGGAAGACCGCTATCACGCCACGGCGGTGGATACGGACCAGCATCTGACCCGTTGCATGACGTACATTGATCTCAACATGGTGCGGGCCGGCGTGGTGCGTCATCCCGAGGAGTGGCCGCTATGCGGTTATCGTGAAATACAGCGCCCGCCTGCTCGTTACAGGGTGATCGACCAATCGGCGCTGCTTGAGCTGTTGGGGCTGAGGGACACGGCCGGTTTGCAGCGGACCTGCCGGGAGTGGGTGGAGGATGCGCTGCGGGCTGCGCCGTCCAGGCGCGATCCGGCCTGGACCGAGAGCCTGGCGGTCGGTGGGCCCGAGTTCATCGAGGAGATCAAGCACCGTCTGGGTCGCGAGGCGGCGCACCGTCAGGCGATTCATGGGGATGGAGCCATCGCGCTTCGGGAGCCGTTGCCGTCCTACGGCACGGATTCGGCCCCTGAAATGGCCCGTCTAAGCGGCAATAACGCCGTGCAGACGGGGGAAGGCGGAGGATAAACAGGGACTTCGCCGGGTCCGACCCTCAGAAATCCCGCTTGTCCCAGATGTCCTCGGCCGGGTTGTTGAGCCGGCGCCGGTCTTTGCCGCTGCGGCGGTCGGCCTTGGGCTTCTCGGGCTCGAAGCGCACCATCTCGCGCCGGTCCTTGGGGCCGATCCGCCGCTCCTGGCCGGAGCGTTGTTCGGGCCCCTTATAAGGTTCTTGCTTTTCCGGGGCGGCCGGCGCCTCGGGCTCCAGGCTGGCCTCCAGCTCCTCGTCGGACATGATGCTCAGTTCGAAGTCGTTTGCGGCCATCGGACTGTCCCCCTCAGTGCCTTTTTCTTGACGCCAGTATGGCCCTTTGTCCGGGGATGATCCAGACGCCCGCTCCGGTCCCGGCCGGGGCGCCGGGCGGCGGAGCCGACGGTCCGCGGCCCGGCACCGCCGGCTGCCGGACACCGGATACATTGCAACAGGCTGATCTATAATAACTTGAGGCGGAATTGCGCCGATGCCGCCGGGAAAGACTACACTTTCGGTGAGAGATTGATTCCGGCCTGTGCAGGGCGTGCACCGCTGCCGGGGCCATGGCCGGGGCTCCGCGGTACCGGCGGCGCCGCCCGCTGTCCCAACGGGGAGAAGAGACTATGTCAGTCGTGATCCTGCTGATCGGCATTATCAGCCTGCTGATGGGGGTGATCCTGGGGGTCGCCAACGGCCTGTCGGGGGTGGAGATCGGCCTGCTGGTGGCAGGCATCGTGCTGCTGTTCTGGGGTGACCGAACCGCCGAACCCTACGGCGGTCACTGACGGTCTGGCCGGGGCCGTCGCCGGCCCCGGCGTCTGCCGGTTCAGTCCCGCTCCAGGTGGGCCCGGAAGAAGGCGAGGGTACGCCGCCAGGCCAGCTCGGCGGCGGCCTCGTCGTAGCGCGGCGTGGTGTCGTTGTGAAAGCCGTGGTTCACGTCCGGGTAGACATAGGCGGTGTAGTCCTTCCCGGCCGCCTTCAACGCCTTCTCGTAGGCCGGCCAGCCCGCGTTGATCCGCTGGTCCAGCCCCGCGTAGTGCAGCAGCAAAGGCGCCCGGATGCGGGACACCACTGCCGGGTCCGGCTGGGGCCCGTAGAAGCTCACCGCCGCGGCCAGGTCCGGCAGGCGCACCGCCAGGGCGTTGGCCACGCCGCCGCCGTAACAGAACCCCACCACGCCCACTTTGCCGGTGCAGTCGGGCCGGTCCTTCAGATAGTGAAAGCCGGCGGCGAAGTCCGCCAGCAGCTTGTCCGGGTCCAGGGTGCGCTGCATGCGCTTGCCGGTCTCGTCGTCCCCGGGATAGCCCCCCAGGGAGGTGAGCCCGTCCGGAGCCAGGGCCATGAAGCCGGCCACCGCCAGGCGCCGGGCCACATCCTCTATATAGGGATTGAGCCCCCGGTTCTCATGGACCACCAGCACCCCCGGCAGCGGGCCCGTCTTGCCCGCCGGCCGGGCCAGATAGGCGTGCACCCGTCCGTAGCCCCGGGGTGACGGGTAATCCAGGTAGCGGGTGTCGATGCGCTGGTCGTCCGCGGCCACCTGGGCGGCCAGGGCATACCGGGGGGAGAGCATCTCCAGCAGGGCCGCGGCGCTGAGCCCGGCCACGGCGTAGCGTCCCGCCCGTTCCAGAAACTCCCGGCGGCTGATCAGGTCATGGGCGTAGCGGTCGTAGAGATCCAGCAGGCCCTGGTCGAAATCACCAGCTGTCTTCCTTGCCATGGCGCGTCCCTCCGCAGCAATCCATTGGTGAGCTTAGTCCGGTTGGAGAGAGGGGGGGGGGCATCGATCATCCACCCGGCCTCCCTAGCCGGTGCCCCGGATGATCGCTTCCGATCCCTTTTTCCCGCCAGAGGCCCGCGGCGTTGTTTGTATGGCCTGCGTAAACCGTTAGTTTTGTTTGACAAAACTGCGTGCGCTTTGCACCACCACGCTGGTGTATTACCACCGGCTAATACACAGACGGTCATTATAAAATTATAAAAGCAAATACTTATAAAGTGGTACGGAGCTTGCTTGCCGGGGGGGGCGAAGCCATTTGCAGTGGGCCCATGAAGATGACCAGACACCCCGCCACCCGCCTTGCCGGCCTGATCGCGCTGTTCGCGACCACCCTCCTGACTGGTTGCAGCAAGCACTTCGCCCTGCTGGACCCCAGCGGTCCCATCGGCGCCCACGAGAAGTGGATCATCATCATTTCCTTTCTGCTGATGCTGATCGTGGTGATCCCGGTGTTCGCCATGACCTTCCTGTTCGCCTGGAAGTACCGGGCCTCCAACAAGAAGGCCGACTACGCACCCAAGTGGGACCACTCCGG
>Ga0102944_1002581_pt1 | contig 10466 bp, 11 predicted proteins | sample SalPonD_shore_MG_FD_78172 | JGI IMG/M metagenome (GOLD analysis project Ga0102944, IMG submission 78172) | Salt pond soil microbial communities from South San Francisco under conditions of wetland restoration - Salt Pond MetaG... | ecosystem: Environmental > Aquatic > Marine > Intertidal zone >... | reverse complement strand
GATGCTGCTGTGTGTACTGCGATAACTCTGAGTGTTGTTGAACCGGTTAATAATGGTTTGGGGAGCGATGCCTTCGCTATAGTATGGGATGGAAAAAAATTACACGGCCTTAATGCTAGTGGGAAATCTCCCTCAGGCTGGACCAAAGAATATTTTTCAAAATATAAAAAAATGGCGTTTTTGGGATGGGATACTGTTACTGTACCTGGGGCAGTTTCAGCATGGGTTGAATTGTGGAAGAAGTTTGGACAATTAGAATTTGACCAATTATTTGAGCCCGCTATAGGTTATGCTAAAAATGGATTTTTAATTCCTCCAATTATCGCAGATATTTGGAAAACTGCTGCCAGAGTTTATAAAAAGAAAAGATTCCCTGAATTTCATAAAGTATTTCTCCCTCAAGGGAGAGTTCCTCTACCTGGAGAATTATTCAAATTACCAGATCATGCACAGAGCTTAGAAAAAATCGTTCGATCTAAGGGAGAAGCGTTTTATAAGGGGGAATTAGCCGAAAAAATTATTGAGCATGCCAAAAAAACTGGAGGAAAAATTAGATTAGATGATTTAAAGAATCATGACGTAATTTGGCAAGATCCACTTAATATTGAATACAATGGAATTAAATTGCACGAATTACCTCCTAATGGTCAAGGATTAACTGCTTTAATTACCCTAGGAATTTTGCGAGAATTAAATTTAAAAAAATATAAAAAAAATTCAGCGGAATCATTTCATCTTCAAATAGAGGCTATGAAATTAGGATTTGCGGATGCTCATCGATATATATCTGACTCAAAAAGTTTAGAATTTGATCCATCAAAATTATTAGAATCGGAGTATCTAAAACAAAGAGCACATCTTATTGATATGAATCAAGCTAAATCGTATGGAGCTGGCAATCCAATCGGTAAGGGCGATACTGTGTATTTAACTGCAGCAGATCAAGATGGAATGATGGTATCCTATATTCAGTCCAATTATTTTGGTTTTGGATCGGGTATAGTCATTCCAAATACTGGTATTAGTCTCCAAAACAGGGGAAATTGCTTTAATTTGGAAGAAAACCATCCAAATCAAGTAGGTCCAAATAAAAGACCTTACCATACAATAATACCCGCTTTTGTGACGGAAAATGATAACCCTTTAATGAGTTTCGGTGTTATGGGAGGGGCAATGCAACCTCAAGGGCATGTACAGATGATAACACGCATTTTTGACTATAATGAGAACCCACAAGCTGCAATTGACGCACCTCGTTGGCGATATATGAGTGATTTCAATATCAGCGTCGAGAGAGGTTTCACTAAGAAAGCACTTAAAAGTCTAACAGAGAAAGGACATAATATAACAGAAGGACATTATCTTAGTTTTGGTGGAGCTCAAATAATATATAAATTAGAAGGAGGATATGTCGCTGCTTCAGAAACCAGAAAGGATGGACAAGCCGTAGCATTTTAACCTATAAAGGTTAGATAAAAATTAACTAGCATGTTAAATGGAAAGCGCCAGCTATTTTTTTATCATTTTTAATTTCTTGATTGTATTTTTTAACCGCTTTTTCTGTTGGATATGATTTAACTTTAAAATCCAAATCCTTGGGCAAACTTTTGGGGACACTCATTCTTCCAGAATTCCCAGTTCCAATTATAAGAATATCTGGTTGATAATTTACTACTTTCTCTAGATCCTTTTTAGCTAACCGATGACCTCTTTCTCTCCACCAATTAGGGATGATTTTTTTCCCAAGAAGGATTATATCGTTTGTATATGTTTCATTATTTATTTCTATTCTTCCAAAACTGTAATTATCAATGAATTCTGAATCCATATCAATTCTTAAAAAAAACAAATCATCTTAAAAATGTTTAGGTTATAAACTATTGAATTTAATTACATTTCTTGCTTGAAAAAGAGATAATAATTATTAAGCAAAACGCTTAAATATTTTTTAGTAATTTTCTGAGATGAGATTGAGGAAAATATATGATTTTAAGACTAAAGGCAAGAGGAAAATAAATGACAGAAACAGATTTTCGGTCCAAAATAAAAAAATACTTAGAAGATATATTAAATGAGGAAATTTCAGTAGATTACATTGGCCCATTAGACAAGAAAATAGCTGTTGAGCAAGATATGAAGGAATTTGGGTATGGAAAAAATTTTTTGATAGAATTCAAAATTGATGGGGAAAAAAAGAGTTATATTATGTCTACGATGAATAAAAATATTTATGGACATCAGTTTTTTTATGATAGGGCAAAATCATTATTACTTGCTCATTCATGTTATAACAATTTACCAAAACATGTAAGCTCTATTGATGTTGGATCCTTTACCCAAAGAGGGAAATTTAAATCAGGAGGAGAATGCGAAGAATTTTTTTTAGTACGAGAAAAAGTAGATGGAACCCTTTACTTCAAGGATTTAGAGAGTATTAAGGAAAGAAAACATCTTACTAAATTAGATAAAAAAAGGACTAAAATTTTAGCCGAATATTTAGCTAATATACACATAAGGAAAAAAGATACAGATGCCTTATACAAAAGACGGATACGAGAATTATTAGGACATGGAGAATGTATAATGGGACTTACAGACAGCTATACTACTGATATGGATTTTACAACTCAAGACGAGTTAAAAGAAATTGAAAAAAAATGTATTGATTGGCGTTATAAAATTAAGGTTAAGAAAGAGCGATTATGTCAAGTTCATGGAGATTTTCATCCTTGGAATATTTTATTTCGAGATAATATTAATTTTACAGTTATTGATAGAAGTAGAGGAGAATGGGGTGAAGCTGCAGATGACCTTACTGCTTTGACGATCAATTATTTATTCTATTCCTTACAAACCAAAGGAAAACTTAAAGATGAATTTTTTGAACTATTTGAGTTATTTTGGGATACATATTTAAAGAAAACAAATGATAAAGATGTGTTGTCTGTTGTCCCCCCTTTTTATACCTGGAGAGGTTTAGTATTAGCGTCACCTATTTGGTATCCAGATTTATCATATAAAACAAGGAGAAGACTTTTTGAATTCATCCATTACATTCTTTCTAAAGAAAAAATAATTGTAAAAGATCTGAAAGATTTTTTTGAGTGAGTATTAATGAAAAATAAAAATTTTGCAGTATGGTTAACAGGAATTCCTGGTTCGGGTAAGTCAGTAATATCTGAGGCATTAAAAAAATTATTAAACAATAATGGAATAGATATTTATATTCTAAGGATGGATGAAGTCAGAAATTATGTTACGCCCGATCCGAAATATAGCGATGAGGAAAGACAATTAATTTATAATGCATTTGCTTATATGGCTAAATTATTGGTTGAGCATGGAGTTAATGTGATAATGGACGCCACGGGAAATCTTCGGAAATACAGAGAGCTTGCATTAAAAATAATTCCGAATTTTTTTCAAATTTATTTAAAATGTCCTTTAGATGTTGCGATAAAGAGAGAAACTAACCGGAAAGATACAAAGAAGGCTCCTGAAAATATCTACAAGAAAGCTTTGGAAGGAAAAGCCGAAACTGTTCCTGGACTTCAAATAGAATATGAAGAACCCCTACATCCTGATTTAATTATAAATACTAATAAAACTGGAATAGAAGAATCAGCTGAAAAGATCTTTTCCATGCTTGTAACATAAATACTAAACATGAGAAATACATTCAGATTTAAAATTAGATTAAATTTTCTATGTAGTTAATTTTTGGATTTTGATAAAAAGTAGATATGTTAAATAGAAAAAAAAGAATAAAATAGAAAAAAAAGTTTAAATTTATTATTTTTTAAATATCTTTTTGCGTGAATAAAGTACTACTCCTATTAGCGAAACTAAACTTGTTGTAACTATTGTTACCAGTGGAAAACCAGGTATATCAGACTCTGGTTCTGGTGGTTGTGCTATAACTGTATATTCAAATGGTTCTAGATAGGTATTATAGCGAGTGGCTTTATTCCCTTTATTATCAATTGCTTCAATATACCATTGTACTGTTGTATTAAATGGTTGTTGTGGAATATTTGCTACCCATGTTCCAGGGTCACCCGGAAGTTCAGATAAATACGCTACTTTAAGATTCTCCCAATTATCAGTAGTATACCAAACATATGCATCTTGAATTCCTCCTTCTTCAAAAATATCAACAGTTACATAAGGTGAATCAAGAGGAGTGGGCGCAAGTCCATCATCATCCGAGTCTAATTCAATCTCGGGGAATGAAATTTCAGGCGGTAAATAATCATATGTATTATGTTCTAATGGATGAGAGGTTTCGCAGAAAAATGATGATGAATTAAATATATAGGTTCCGAATGTATGGTCAATTCCCACACCTTGTACAATAAAGTCGGTAGGATCATCATCATAAAGCATGTAGCCTACTTTATAGGTACTCACCACACCTTGCTCCACATAAGTCTTCAAACTCATTTCAAAAGTTTGGTGTGAGTCTACTCCAGGAAATTTTTCTCTGAAATCAGTTCCAAATTCAACTCCAAAAGTCTTTCTTCTGTTGGAAGTGAATGTTACCTCATGTTCAAATTCATAAGGTAAACCACCACTTCTTTGAGTAGGAGGACCTAACCATGTAACCGGTAATGAATCATTATAAACTGCATTTTGTTTTCTCCAATTTTCAGGTGCATGTGCATCATTACAGAATGTTTCAACATCTAGAAGAATTCCATAAAAAAATTGTGGTTCTTCATAACGGTTGGTCCCATTTGAATAAATCCGTCTAGTCGCATTCAATTCCCATTTCACGATCCATGATTCACCCCAATATCCATCTCCATTACCAGGACCAATATAATCAGCATCATCTGTTATTTGACTCAATGTCAACGATGTTGTATCGGTCACTTCAAATTTAAAGTCAAATCCCGATTCAGATGTCTCTTTTCTTTCTAATAATGCAGAAGCTCCCACTTCAACCCCAAAAAGTTCGGTATAATCTCCAATTTCCAGACTAAAACCAGATGATTCAGTATAGATGTCCTCGAAGTTCTTTTCCTCGACTAACAGATAAACATCTATATCCGAAAAGGCGTCGTAATCTCCTCTCGCGAGAGACCCACACCGTCCACATTCCTTTAATTAATTCGTTCCTTTCTACAGACTCTCTGATGTTTTGTAGTGCTTTTTCTTGTCTCGTTTTATTCAATACCATTAGCTGAAGATAGTTCCATTTCATTTAAAAATTTATTACTGGTCAGTCTGTGATGAATTTACCTATTTCTTATAACCTTTTTAGTGTTTTTGTGGTTTAGGGAGCTCGTATATTTTAGAAGTTGATTTGTTTACTAATTTTTGGAATTTTTCTGTCTTCGCAATATTTTCGGCTCCTAATAATTTAGCGGTTTTGGTAAATGAATAAATCCGATACTCCTCCAAATATTCTACAAGCACGATGAGGCTGGAAATTTTCTGACGCTGAATTCGTAAAGAGGAGAGAAACCCTTTAGAAAAAATGATCTCAGGCTTGGTTCGAGCAACTTGTATCGAAAGAGGGTGTTTCTGGCTATATTCTCGTCTGACAAATTGAATTATTTTCTTTTTAGCTCCCCGTTCACTCATATCTTCTCCACATTAAGATACTAATGATTCTAACAAAATAAATTATGGAAGAAGTTCAGAGTGATCTTTCTTATAGAAAATTAGCTTAGTTACACTGCTATATAATAAGCATTCACTAATAATGTCTTTTAAATCGTATGACAACCTTGGTTTTGATATAAAGTAGTCAAATCCCGTCCCTCTGTTCTCAAATCGCTTGCTTTCCCTTTCATTGTCGGTAAGTCCGATGAGAAACATATTGTTAATACCTGTGTTTTCCCGTATGAGTTGAGAAAGCTTAATCCCGCCTAATTTTGGTAGGAATATATTTTAGATCATAAATTCAGGTTTTCGGAAATGAAGTGTGTGATACGCCGCTATTCCGTCGGTCTCTGCATAAATCTCCATTGTAAAACCTGATTTGAGAATAGACCGAATTTCGTGTAGTACCTCGATCTCGTAATCAACAATTAGTATTTTTGGTCGTACTCCATTATTACATATCATTCTTTTTCTCTTCACATTATATAAATTTACTATAATTGGTCTAATTCCTTTGGTAAAAAGGCTGATCTTAATAATTTATTAATGGGGTATCCAGAGAAGATTTTGGACATTTTTGGATAAATTTAAGACACCTATATTTTAACATAAAAATTTCCAATGAAACTCTTTTTGTTTTTTGTTTAAATACTTATATCAAAAATTGTCAGTAAGAGCCACTGGTGATACACTGACAACCTCAACTCCCGAAGAGGGGTTATGAATAGATTTTCCCTCTTCGGAGTATTACCTTATGAGTGAAGTATTAGATTTTAATTGATAAATTCCATTTATCGTCTTCTATTAACATCGTTCTTTCTTTACTTTCTTGAGTATATCTCATTTTTAGAACTATTCCAAGTTAATTTCATTTTTGCATATTGTTTGCTCCGTTCAGGGCGGTCTCTATTGTCTCTAAATTCAAGATCTTTGATCATGAAATTCTTTTACTTAGAATTGGATTTTATACTTTGAGATTAGAAATAAAAAACAGATTTCTAAATTGAATATATTACAAATCAAATAATTCATAAAAATTATGTATGATAAAATTAGGCTTATATTTCCATTCCTGAAATTCAATATCTTTTCTCCTTTTATTAATTATTATACAAGAATAAATTCCAGCTTTTTTAGCTGCAATAATATCTTCTTTTGAATCTCCAATCATTATAGATTCAAATTTACAGATTTGAATTTGTTTAGATGAACATAAATCTTTCAAAACATAACTAATTCCTTTAGGAGAAGGTTTAGCAAGGGAAGGATGCTTTTCATAATCAACACTCAAGATTTCATCAAAAATTTGAGATAAATTGAAATGTTCACATAATAAATCTGTTATATATCTTGGGGAATTTGTTATTAAAGCTATTTTTTTCCCTTGTTTTCTTAATTTCTTTATTACATCAATCCCTACAGGATCTAAAAATATTTTACCAATTTCTATTAATTTTTTTCTATTTTGGACATCAAACGTTCTGTAATATTTCCAAAATTCATCAAATTTTTCAATACCCCATATATCATGAAGATATTGATTTAAATTAGAAGATTGCCATACTTTATACCTCTCTTCACTTTTAGGTATGAAACCTAAGAATTTTTTCAATATAAGAGCAAATATTCTATCAAAATATTTATCTTTTTCAATAAAATGTAAAATACAATTATCTAAATCAAAGAAATAGTATTTAAAATTCATTTATACATCGTAAATTCTTATTAATTAATTTTTTATATCATTTTAGAATAATCTTCTTCAATTTGATGACATATATTTTCAATTGATATTTTATCTCTCATTTTCAGCAAAGCTGCGATTGTTACTCCTCCAGCTCCAACTCCCTCTTTTACAATTCCATTTTCATATTCTTTTAAACCATCATATTTCATATTCCTAAAATCTAAATTCGCAGCTAAAATGGGAATTTTAAGATTAATTTGATTTATAATTCCAACAAGATCTGAAGATTTATCTTGAATAATCCATCTAGTAGTTCCTATTATTATATTTTTCATTATTTTCGGATTAAGTGAATGAATTATCGCACATATTGCTGCCATTTGTGTCCCGCCGCCTAGTAAGACGGGAATATATTTTGCTGCTCCAATTGCTATCCCTGATAAAATGGGTTGCATCGGATCTCCTAATTTTTCAATAGCTCTTAGTGCGGAGTCTCTAAAATCTCCAGGTTTCGCATTACATGATTTCAATCCTTTTTCAACGATCTTATTTTTCAATTTTATGGGATTTTCTGCTAAACTACTGCTAATCTTATCATTTGCTTCGATACCAAGGGCAGTTAGAACTGCTAAAGCAGTTGTTGTACCTCCTGCTATACTTTCTCCTAAAATGATATAATCAAAAAGTTTTCCTATATCCTCTCCAAAGCTCTTAGCCAAACTGTAAACTCTCCCTACATTTTCTACAGCACTTCCTTTAGTAATGTTTTGACCTTTTGTCCCTCCAAATTCTATATAAGGGGTTTTAGGATAAACATTCAATCCACCAATAACTGGAAATACTGAAATAGATGACAATTCCATAACCGCTTTAGTTATCAATGCGGGTGTAGGTACGCCATTTGGGGATATTGGAACTCCTTCTATTGTTTTACACTCTTTAAAATATAAATATTCCATATCCGCCGCTGGTGTGCTATCCGTTAATTCTGGATTTGCTCCCGCAGCTGATATCCCAGGAATCTTTCCCGTTTCGGTATTTGCTATAATACAAAAAAATGCTGGACATTTACCTTCTAATTTGTGGAGGATTCTTCGTGCTTTTTCTTTATTATTTATTAATAAAATATCTTTTTTGTTCATATTAATTATAGGATAAGTTTCCTAAAGAATCTTAATGAACTTTAATTATTTTTTTATTAATTTTTTAAAGTGTCTAATAAATGCATTTTATCTTAAACACCAAAATTGGGGATGAATTAGATAAAAAAAGCAATAGTTTTGAAGATGAATGGAAAGAGAAGTGTAATCAGGATTTCTCATTTAAATGGTGGCATTCAAGATAAAATTGAATTGATTTTCGATTATGATGTTACCATTAGTTCAACTCAACAATATATTATGAAAGAAGACACATATGAAGAGGATCTTGGAAATATTGCAATGAAATTAGATCCAAATTCCACAGGATTGAGTACTTCTGCAAATATGAGAATTATGGAATTAATATTAAAAGTAAAAATAAAACCTCTGTAATTTCCATTACAACTGTTGGGGATTTCTGGAAATGCAGCAAGAGCTGGAGATCCTTCCTCTTTTGATGCAATGTTATTAGAGAGATTAGAGATAAGATTTTTCAAAAAAAATGAAGTTATGAATTTAGTATGATTTAGATTCTAAAAAATTCTGAAATTTTCAAAAGAAAATGAAGAAATACGGGGGTATATATTGAAATTATTAAAAGAAATTTTTGTCAAAATTGTTAAAAAAGATTTGATTTAAAAGAAGAATTCAAAATCTTTTTAAGTAAATGAGGATTTTTTTTTGTAATAGGAAACTTATCCTATATTAAAATGTCCTACAATAAGGAATTTATAAAAAAAATTTGTGATTAAAATGAAAAAAAATATAACGATTTTTATTGCTTTACTTATTGTTATTGGAGGAACTGCGTTTGGTTTAGGAATGCTCACTTTGAATTTAATGAGTAATCGAACAGCACCAGCAAATTCCTATCTATTTGTTGATTCAATGAATAGAGAAGTGTATGTTCCAAATGATCCCCAAAGAATTATTTCGATGGCTCCTTCGGTTACTGAAACAATTTTTGCTTTAGAAGCTGAAGTTAGATTAGTTGGAGTCACTGATTATTGCAATTATCCCAATGAAGCTCAAAATATTACGAGCATTGGTGGATTTTCAACTCCAAATCTTGAGGTTATAGCGTCTCTAAATCCAGATTTGATTATTGCCGCATCTTGGGATGCTGAAAATGTCGCACAACTTGAGTCTCAAGGTTATGCTATCGTTATAATTTTACCTGATACTTTAGAAGAAATTATAGAAAGTATGGGTATAATTGGTAATCTGGTAAACGAAAGACAAAATGGGATTTATTTAATGGGAAATATGACACTTGATTTAGAAGGAGTTACAAATAAAACAAGCACACTTAATTATACAGATATGCTTGATTGTCATTTTGAGATTTGGGAAACACCCATGGTTGTTGGAGGAGATTCATTTATCAATGATCTGATTACAAAAGCTGGAGCAATAAATATATTTGGTAACTTGCAATCTGAATATCCAACTGTGAGTCATGAAGCTATTATAAACGCGAATCCTGATGTGATATTTATTACTGAACATAGTGCCCCATGGTATTCACAAGATGTATGCAATAGAACAGGATATGATATAATAAGCGCATGTATTAATGATAGAGTTTATCAATGTTTCGATGATATTTATTTGAGACCGGGACCACGAATAGTTGAAGCTTTAGATAATATGACTAGATATTTATATCCAACTTTATTTTCGTAAAAAGCTAATTCAATGAATTATGGTGGAAAATTTATTAAAATTAAAAAAGACATATCTTATTTATTTTTTTTTATACTTTTAATTGCTTTAATAGTCAGTATTATTGTTACTATTTGGGTTGGGAGTGTTTCAATTAGCTTTGAAAAAATATTAGGAATTTTATTAAAATCAATCGGATTTCAAGTAGAAGTAACATGGACCGCTGGGGAACAAAATATTATTCTCCTTTTAAGATTACCTAGAGTACTTACAGCCATATTTGTTGGAGCTATGCTTGGGGTAGCAGGAATAATCGCACAAGGTCTTTTTAAAAATCCAATAGTAGATCCTTATATTATAGG
>Ga0102944_1002580_pt1 | contig 10466 bp, 9 predicted proteins | sample SalPonD_shore_MG_FD_78172 | JGI IMG/M metagenome (GOLD analysis project Ga0102944, IMG submission 78172) | Salt pond soil microbial communities from South San Francisco under conditions of wetland restoration - Salt Pond MetaG... | ecosystem: Environmental > Aquatic > Marine > Intertidal zone >... | reverse complement strand
CGCGATCTACGAGCAGCAGCAGGACTGGGCGCAGGCACCAGCCCTGCGGCGGCGCCTGGAATGGATCACGCACGGCAGCGAACGCGCGGTCGTCGCGCAGTACTACTGCGAGATGGCCGAGACGGCGCGCGAGCGCGGTGACAGTGACGCGGTTGCCGAAGCGATCGCCGAAGCGCGCCGCAACGCTCGCGACGTTCCGCGCGTGCGCCTGCTGAGCGCGCGGGCGGCTTCGGAAGCCGGCCGCCAGCGGGCGGCGGCTCGCGAATACCGAGAACTCCTCGCGACCGAACCGGGTCTGGCCGAAGTCATCCTGCCGCCCTATGCCGCGCTGTTCGCGGGCGGCGCGCGTGATCCGGATTTCGAAAACTCGGTGCGGCGCGTTCTGTCCGCCGGTCAGCACGCCGTAACGCCGCTCGCCGTCGCGGGTCTGCGCCACCCGGACCTGCGCAGCCCGGTCATACTCGAGGCGATAGAGAAGGAGTTGACGCGCCTGATCGAGCCGCTCTCGGATCGGGAGTTCGCTCCGCTGCTGGAGTCGCCGGACGTGCGCGCCGCGATGCTGCGATTGCTCACCGGGTGGGTCATTCGCCGACCGCTCTATCAGTGCCGCAATTGCGGCTTCCAGGCGCATGAGCTCTATTGGCACTGTCCCGGGTGCCGCCGGTGGGACACGATGCGCCTTCGAGCCGACGTGTTCCCCGAGCCGGGGCTCGACGTCCAGGGGTGATCCCCCACCTTCCACCTTATAATGCGGCAGCGCGTTAAAAACAGGAGGAACAATGAAAGCTCAGCGCATCCGCAAGGCCGTCTTTCCGGTTGCGGGCCTCGGAACCCGGTTTTTGCCTGCAACGAAGGCAAGTCCCAAGGAGATGCTTCCCGTCGTCGACAAGCCGCTCATCCAGTACGCGGTCGAGGAGGCCGTCGCGGCGGGTGCGGAATTCCTGATCTTCGTTACCGGCCGCAACAAGCGGGCCATAGAGGATCACTTCGACCGCGCCCCCGAACTGGAGGCCACGCTCGAAGAGCGCGGCAAGACGGAGCAGTTGAAACTCGTCCAGGACATCGTGCCGCCGCACGTTGCCTGCATCCACATTCGTCAGCCCGAAGCGCTCGGCCTGGGCCATGCGGTGGCCTGCGCCGAACCCGTGATCGGGGACGAGCCGTTTTTCGTCGTCCTGGCCGACGACCTGATCGACGGCAACGGCCGCTACTGCCTGAAGCAGATGGTCGACGCCTACAACGAGAACCCGGGCTCGATGCTGGCCGTCCAGCGCGTCAACCCGGCGCGCACGGGCAGCTATGGCGTGCTCGACGCCGAGTCCGGCGACGGTCGTCTGCATCCCGTGCGCGGCTTGGTTGAGAAGCCGCCGCCCGACAAGGCGCCGTCCAACCTGGCTGTCGTCGGCCGCTATATTCTGACTCCGGCTGTTCTCGACCGCCTGCACAGCGTCGGTCGAGGCGCGGGCGGCGAAATCCAGCTCACCGACGCCATCGCCAGTGTTGTGGAGGACGAGCCCGTCTTCGGCTACGAATTCGACGGGATCCGCTACGACTGCGGGAGCAAGCTGGGCTACCTCAAGGCGACGGTTGCCTTCGCGCTCCAGCACCCGGAGCTCGCGGATGCGTTCGGCGAGTGGCTGGATACCGGCCACCGCCCGCCGGATTCCGGCAACGGTGACGATGTCGGGGACGGCATTGACGGCACCGGACACGCCCAATAAAATGCGCAGTTCTGCTCCCCGGTAGCTCAGTGGTAGAGCGACGGACTGTTAATCCGTTGGTCGTTGGTTCGAATCCGACCCGGGGAGCCATAATATCAAAGACTTACAAAAGTATCTTCACGCCAGCACCCGACGTGTAGACGTCATGTAGACGGCATGCGTTGTGTATAAGTGGGTCTTGCTGCGCTGCAGCATGGATCCTTCGCAACGATCCGCCGAAAATTTCACCCGCCATTAACGGCGCAGATGTAAGGCTGCGCTGGTTACCAATCGCTATACTCTAGAAGAGCGAGCATCTGAAGATTCCGGCAAAGCCGTGATTGAGCGCACTCGCGAACATTGGGGGGGCTGGGGGGATGGCCAGCAATACTTCTAACGCAGCGGAGCCTTTCCGTGTGTTGTGCCTTGACGGCGGCGGCATGCGAGGGCTCTACCAGGCTGCATATTTGCGGACATTCTCTGAACGAGTGAACCGCACGAGTGAACGCGAAGGTGAATCGCGAATCGACGTCGGAAGGTGCTTTGACCTAATCGTTGGAACTAGCACAGGTGGGATTATTGCGTCTGCGTTGGCCTGTGGTGTGTCATTGGAAGACACAGAGCATCTCTACGAAGAATACGGGCCTAAAATATTTCCGTACCAGCGAGCGCGTTCGTTACCTATACTCGAAAAATTAATCCGTAGCTTTGGCATCGGTGTCAGACAGGGTGAGGAGTCGTTGCGAGCGGCACTAGAAAAGACGTTCGGTGGCGAAACGTTTCAAACCATGTACCAACGGCGGGGGATAGCTTTAGCGATTCCGACGATTGATATGGGAAGACACGCGTCGGTTGTGTTTAAGACACGGCATCTGTCAAGACTTAATGGAAGGGATGATGATCGTACGATTGTAGATGCTTGTATCGCGACCTCAGCGGCACCGATTTTGCGGTCTCTGGCAGATTTGCGGGAGCCTGCAACTAATGCCCGTGTTGTATATGCGGATGGCGGCTTGTGGGCGAATAACCCTGGCGTCGTAGGTGCTATCGAGGCGGCTGAAATTCTTAGCGATAGAAGCGTCGATCAGGCGCCAATCCACCTATATATGCTGGGATCTTTGCCGGCGCAGGGTGGCGAGGAAATATCTGCACGGCAATGCCGCAGAGGGGCGTGGGGTTGGCGTGGAGGGATTAAGGTCGTCCAAGCCAGCTTGAATGCACAAGCTGTCGGCTATGATTATCTCACAGATAAGGCTCTAGCTCTTCGGAGGGATGGAAGCTTTGCTATTCGTCTTCCTGCACAGTGCCCTTCTAAGAACTTGCAGCGATATCTTGTCAATATGGACGATGCAAGGCCCAAGGTGCTGGATGCGCTGAAGCGACAAGCGGTGTCAGATGTGGATTACGCATGGGCGGCGACACATAACGGCAATAGACGGTTATTGGAGTTCCGATTAGCGCTGGAGCGCAGGATTGTTTGACAGATAGGAGAAGGGAGGAAGCAAATGGGTATTTTTGATTGCAGCATGGAGATGGCGTCCTTTCATAACGAGAAGGTGCGTCTGAAGAAGCCCGAGCAAGACGCGATGCGTTCACGCCGTAACGCGGGCCGGACGAGACTCCGTAGTGGACTAGAGAAAGCGGGGTTTGCGATACCCGATTTCTTTTCCCAGGGGTCCTATGCGATGCACACGATGGTCCAGGATGATGAGTGTGATTACGACATAGACGATGGGGCGTATTTCCCAGAAAACGGTCTACAAGATGAAAATGGAACGCCGTTAGATGCCAAGGCATCCAGAGAAAGAATATGTAGAGCTTTGCAACAAGACGAGCGGCTTAAAGAGCCCGCCGAAGTGCATACTAACTGCGTTAGACAAAAGTATCCGGAGGGTTACCATATAGATGTTCCGGTATATCGGGTCAAAAGTTCCGAGCGACCGGACGGAAGCGGCGAAGAATCCATCGAGCTAGCGAGCAACGGCGAGTGGGTGGTGTCGGATGCGCGCGGCGTTACAGGCTGGTTTAATGACGCGGTTCAACGTGAGAATGAAAAATACTCAGATGATGGGCAGTTGAGGCGTATCGTGTGTCTCACGAAGGCCTTTGCGCGGAGCCGAAAGGAGTGGAAGAAAGAGACGTGTAGCGGAATTATCATTACGCGTCTAGTTGTAGATGAGTTTGTTGGCGTTGAAGGTCGCGACGATCAGGCGCTTATCGACATCTGGAAGCGAGTCCGCTCACGTTTACAGCTTTCGACCCATGTGGCGCATCCCGTGAATGATGGCGACTTGGCGAGTGATGGCGATCCATCAGTGGTTGTTTTCAGGGATAAACTGGGCTATGCGCTTGATGTTGCAAAGAAGCTCAGTCAGGACTGTACGCGTGGGGAGGCACGGAAAGCGTGGGATGAAATATTTAATACGCAGCATTTTGGAAACCAGCCGGACCGGGGTAACGGGGACAACTCTGGCGGAACGAGAGCGTTTGTTGGAACAGGGGAGATGGCGGATAGGCGCGATGACGCCGGCGGGCGCTTCGGACTATGGGAATAGGGGACGAAGGAGAGGCCGCCGGAATTGAATCAGCGCTTCATGAACTACGGCCGGGCGGTTGGCGGCGGGCGAATGATAGCGAGCTAGAGCATCTACGGAATGTTATTCCCTCGTTGAAGAGGGCGTGGAAGGTAGACATTCCACGCCAGTACCATAAGCACGAATGCGTTACCTACGGATATTTGTTGCTTGACGAGGCATTTCCAAAATCGGAGCCCCGTATTCAAGTTCCCGAGGCCGTTGCTGATGGAGCCCCCCCTTGGCCCCATATTGAGAGGAATGGCCTCCTTTGTCTTAAAGCTACCGCGTTTAATGCGCCTGCGCCGCTACGTGTCATAACGACCTTACACTACGCAGTTGTGGTTTTGAGCTACTCGGAACCCCAGCGGACAGCGGAATTCCGCCGGGAAGTGGTCTCATACTGGGTGAGGAGCAGGCGCGGTGCCAACATCGTTGGACAGAGCCTCGTTGAGGTAGATGGCATTGACCGGGACATCGTTTACGTCCGCGTCAACGGAGGGCGTATTGTCTTTGCCGACGACGCGGCGTCCTTAAGGGCCTGGCTGGAAAATAGTGGCATAGAAATAGACGGAGATTATCCGACCACACGTCTGGTCTGGCTGGATCCGATACCAACTCCACCGGAGTACCCAGACCGCGGACAGGATGTTATAACTCTTGTTGGCAAGGACAACCTAAAACACCATTTGCGGCCCGGCATCCCATTACCCGTTTTGATGGGTGTACGTACGGCGACCGGCCCCGCTTTTCTCGGCACGCGGCTCAACTCGCCTCCAGCCAAGCGAGTAAGGAAGGGTTATCGGCCTTGCGCTACCGTGCCACCGAATGCTTTGATCCAGTATTACAACGCTCTTCCGATAGATAGGTTCGAAGTCAATAGGGTTGATCGCCGGTGGGTCCTTGGTCGCGATCACAATACGGGCGCAGAAAAATTAAGGGAAAAGCGGGTTGCCCTAATTGGGTGTGGCGCGCTTGGCGGATTTATGGCACGCCTTCTTGCGGAGGCGGGAATAGAGCAGTTTATTCTCGTTGATGGTGAAACCCTAGCGCCTCACAACACGGCGCGGCACATATTAGGCGCTTCGCATAACGGCAAGAGCAAGGTCAGAGCTTTGGCAGAGCTCCTAAGAAAGGACTTCCCCCACATGGGGGTTCCCAATTGTTTTTATAATTGGTTCGAAAGCTTGTCCGAAGTAGAATTGGAAGAGCTTGAAAAGGCTGATCTACTGGTTTCTGCAGGTATCGACGTAAAGGGGGAAGTTCTTGTTGAAAAGTGGCGCCAAGAGTTGTCGGTACCTCCGCCGTGGTTATGCAGTTGGGTCGAGGAATACGCGCATGCTGGTCATGCGGTCGGGATTGTTGGCGAGGGAAAATTGCTGGACGGGTTCGATGACGCTGGTAGTTTTCTCGGGCGATTGACGAGGTGGCCAAGTGGGAGCACGCAGCATATAGAGGCGGGATGCGGGAATTCGTTTCAGCCGTTCGGTGCGGTAGATCTTCAGCGGACTGTGTCTATGGCGGCGCTCATGGCTATTGAGATATTGGAAGGCCGTGTCGTAACTTCAGAAAGGCGGATGTGGTTGGGTGATCGAGAAGAGGTGCTACGGAAAGGAGGGGCCCCCGCGTCCGAATTTAATACTTCATTTTGCGAGCTGCGAGGAAAATGGCCTCCATGAGTGGAACCCCGGCTAGACAGGGGCATCAGGATGTATTCTATGCAAGTTGCTATAGGCAGCGTGTCAAGATTGCGGCGACCGTTCTTGATTACCTAAATGAGTCTAGGCAAAAGTGGTGTACTGCAAGAGAAGCGGGAGGGCAGCTATTCGGCAAGGTTGACGCGGATATCGTTTTGGTCGATGGGGTATCCGGCCCCTACAAGGGTGATACGCGTTCAAGGTATTTGTATCGTTCCAACCCAATAGCAGCTCAGGCAGCTATAGATGAATTTGCGGAGCGTGGTTTCAACTATCTTGGGGAATGGCATACGCATCCAGAAGTGGTCGCCGAAGCTTCGGGCGCTGACCGCCGCACCATACGTATAATCATGGAGCAGTCAATATTGCGCCTTAGTTCTATCTTGATGCTTATACAAGGAACTCGGGCGCGGCAAGACGGGCTTTCTGTTTACTCGTGCGACGGAAGCGGATTCACGCAATGGGCGGAAGTCGCGACTGGTGCAGAATTTTCGCGCGCACCTGAGACGGGGAGAGACTAGCCCGTGCGCGAGGCGGGATAGTCTGGATTACGACGGACACATGGGGAGCCAGGCATTGCGCGTCGCCTTCAGGGCGTGCGCGTCCCGTGGCCCATGCGCAGATATGTGGAGCGGCGCTTTATTTGGTTGGAGCGTGGTTTTGAGTATGGCCCGTAGGAAAGTTACATTACAGCTTGCCAAGGTGTTCAACATCGCCAAGGGGCTCATCGTATTTCTGAGCCCCTTCGTTGGTTATGAGCCCCTTCGAGTCCGGTAGATGCCATTCCCACGACCCGCCGAAAGCGGTCTTTTTAGCGGAGATGGCCAGGGCCTTCTTTGCTCTTTTTATAGTTGCCCACGAATACCCGCACTCGTTCGCGGAAAACCGGATTTCTCCGGCAGCTCTGGGGCCATGTGCCAGATAGTCCGCGAGCCATAATTTGGCCTGGTCTAGTGCCGACGTCTTCTGTGGATCGGGCCTTCCTAAGGCTTCGTCGGCCGTCATGTAGATAGGTTCCGCCTCCCAAGCGAGGTGAGGCATGGCTTCTTCGTTTACGCTATCCACCCTGTAAGCGAGCCCGTCGTTGTCGGCAGCGAGGTTCGCCTTTATAGGCAACATCAGGCGCCTTTCATCATTGCATGGGTCTTTCGCCACCAGATAGGCGGAGCGGACAGCGGCGACGAAGGCTTGGCTACCGCTAGTCCTATAGATCGCCGCGCCTTGGCCCTTATTTAAGTGGGATATAGCGATAATGCTTACGCGGTATTCCGCGGCCAATTCGGAAATGGGAGCCAGGAGGGCTCTCACATCTGCATTCTTGTGGGAGTCGGCACCACCCAGGTATGCAGATAGCGGGTCAATAAGAATCAATTTACATTCGGGTGTGCGTTTAAGTAGATCTTCGAGTTCGGGGCGGTCCCTGAGCGTCCAGGAGCGGCGTTGCGGTCGGCCGTAGTCGTCGAGTTCCTCAATCCCGTCAAGAATGCTTACCCTCGTCAAGTCGGCTCCTGCGGCTTCAAGGCGCGGCCTAATAGTATCCGCTGCGTCGTCTTCAGCCGAGATCATGATGACATCCCCGCATGGTGCAGACCCTTCATCTTCGATTGGCCAGGGCAGTCCGCGGGATACTGCCGCGGCCAGGTATACCGTAATCAGACTTTTGCCGAGCCCTGGGTCTCCGACCAGCAGGGAGGTCTTGCCGAGCGGGAAGCGGCCTTGCCAGAGCCACTCCAAGGGCATCGTCTTGATGTCCTCCACCCGCCGCACTAGCAGCCTTCTGGAGTGGTTTTCGTAATGTTCCATGGGATATGCGTCCTTAATGCGGTCATCGCGGGTATCAATGGTCATGCTGAGCGCCTCCTTGGTCGGACGTGGAATACCGGGTCTGGCAATCCAGGTAAGCGGTGAGGTCTGAGAGGCGGTACCTGACAGCCCTACGTCCGACGCGAATAAACGGAATCCGGGCGCCCGCCCAGCGGTCACGTTCCAGGAAGGCTTTGCTGACACCCAGGTAGTCAGCGGCGTCTGCGGTAGTCATTAGCTGGTGTCGCATTACTGCTCCGTGTGGTTGGATCAATCACACTCACAGCTTTGCGGACGCCTGCCGCCGTGTGTATACGGCTTCCAAGAAGACGTGGACATATTCCCGGAAGACGTATACGTCAACCGAGAAGACGTAGGTGGCCGCAGCTATTCAGGCGGGGTGAATTTGCCCTTTTCATGGCGTTTGAGCGCGTCTACCAAGGTGCGCTCGGGGTTTTGAAGGCTGCTAACTGCAGTGGGCGCTGGGTTGCGCCTTAAGAAGTCCCTCGCGGCATAGGGCCGGGAACGTCCCTTATAACGCCCAGACTCCCAATCCTGGATGAACTTCCATTGGTACTGTCTTACGACTGGTTTGCGGCTGAGGCCCCCTTTTTGGGCTTTTTTGCGGCGCTCGATGACCTCTGAGCGCTCTCGGCCCTCCGACTGGTGCAGGAGCTCTGCGCGCTCGATGGTGGCCTGGGCGAGGACGGCCATCTGGTCGACGTACATGGTGCCAGCGCGCCGCATGTCATCTGCCAGCAGGTCAGGGGTTTTGTCGGTGATTCGTTCCAGCGCTTTCGTCTCCTTGCAGGCACTCGCAATGGCGGTCAGAGAAAAGACGGCGAAAAGTGCGGAGTCGGGCAGGGGGCGCCCATCCAGGGTAATCGGGTCCGTTCGCTCCTTCTTGGCCCGATAGATGGTCCTGGTCGGTCGGCCGTAGCTCTCGCCGCCAGATTTGCGGATATCGTCGCGGAACAGCCGGACTCCCTCATTGTGAAGTTGGAGCACGATGATGGCGGCGGCATTGATGTCTTCGACGTTCCAGCCCTTAAGGAGCCCCCGGGCGCGGTCGGCCGCGTCCTGGAAGTCCAGTTGGTGCGCGATCGGCACGACTCCCTTAAAGGGATGGAAATGCTCAAAGAGGTTAGGGGTCTCTTTAATGGGTTCCTCCGGGATATCTTCTTTAAGGGGTTCCTTCCCAGGCATCAGGTACTCCTTTAAAGCATTCCTGACGGGTACACGGGTAACTGGTACCCCTCAAGACTTTGCATGGCAGGCGGAGCGCCATTCATGCACCTTGCGGGACAGGAAGGCCTCGACCTTGCGCGTGAGCAGGATATTCTTTCCGTCGACCCATACGTCAAATGTCACCCCCTGGGTCGCATAATTCAAGCCGCATGTGGTTGGGGTCTGGTCCTCCGGATAGAAGCACATCGCGGCATCCCACCGGCGCCAGGCCTCAACGGGAGGCTTGTTCTTGTCGCGGGGATTGACCCAGAGAAGCGCCCAGCTACCCATCGGGTGCGGTTTGGAGCGTGTTTCGACCTTGTAGAGTCCCGTATCGCCCAGGCGAGACACCCTGGCATCCTTGTAAGGCCCCTTGAGCGCATAGATCTGTCGCGTGGCATTCGTCAGCCTGCCGCTATTCAATGGCACATCCGCCGACATCCCTACGACGAGGCCGATGCGAAGCTTGAAATGGATGTCCCGGTCCCATCGGTATCCCGTCCACCCGGGGACGGCCTTCATCATTTCCCGGGGCGTGAAATACACCGTCACCCATGCACCGCTGGTCTTGTCCAGATGCATCTGCGAGAGCGCGAGGCCGAATGGGCCGGACGGGCCGGGTGGGGAGACCATGCTCACGCGCGACTCGGGGATACACATTCCGAGCACCCGGACTTGTGGCGGGTGGGCCTTTTGGTAGGCGCTCGTGTATACGGCCAAGCCTGTGGCGACGGCGATGGTGGCGGCGAAGAGCAGCGGCGCCTTCAGGTCGCGGCCCCGGATCGTCTTCTTTCTACCCATGCGCGGTACCCCTTAAGAGACGGACAGCCTTGGGCACGCCTTTAAAGGGTACCTTGGCGGCGCATGGGCACCACCTCGGCCGCGGGCGTGTCGCCCGCGAGGGCTCGGATCTGGTCCGTGATCTTCTGCATCGGCTCCCTGAGGCGTTCCACGTCCATGACGACGTACCCGGCCGTGACATCGTTGCGCATGCGGTGATTCACCAGCCGCTTGATGGCGTAGATGGAGATGTCCAGGCTCTCCGCCACGGTGATGAAGGTCCGGCGCAGGTCGTGGAGCGTGAAGGTGACGCCGGATTGTGTGGTGATCTTCGCGATATGGCGGCGGGGCTCGATGAGGTAGCCCTTGGGGCCGGTCCCCGGGAAGACCCAGGAGGCCTCGCTCGACTCGCGGCGCTCTTCCAGCAGTGCCTGGACGTAGTCGGAGAGGGGCAGCACCAGGGGATCGTGGTTCTTGGTGTCGGGGATCGTGATGGCCCGGCCGGGAAGGTCCACGTCCTGCCAACGCAGCTTCATGGCTTCGCCGCGTCGAAGCCCGGTGAAGAGCAGCAGCAGCAGGTAGTCCGCGACGGTCTGCGCGTTCGCGTCGGCGTCCTCCCCGCGCAGCCTCTGCACGGCTTCGTACCAGGCCGGGAGATCGCCGCGCTTGAGGTAGGTGCGGCGGCG
>Ga0102944_1002579_pt1 | contig 10474 bp, 8 predicted proteins | sample SalPonD_shore_MG_FD_78172 | JGI IMG/M metagenome (GOLD analysis project Ga0102944, IMG submission 78172) | Salt pond soil microbial communities from South San Francisco under conditions of wetland restoration - Salt Pond MetaG... | ecosystem: Environmental > Aquatic > Marine > Intertidal zone >... | reverse complement strand
TATTAAAAATTGTATGCTAAAATAAAAAAGGATGATAAAGATTTATTGATTTTTAAGATTGATATAGAGTTATTGGGTATTGATTACTGTCGACTAAAATCGCCAATCAGCAGCTATTGTAAAGATTAAGAACATAACTGCAATGAAAGGTACAACAAACACGAATGAGATAATCCGAGTTGTTTCCTTATCATAGGCAATTTCCATGAAGACGGCACCAACGACGATTGCTTTGACAACAGTTAGGGTGAGGAGAACGCCATTGAAGATTGTACCATTCAATTCAGAGAAAAGAACCTCCAAAATGGTTAAAATCAATAGTGCCACGAAAGCCTGAAGTAACGGCAAATCATGGTGTTCCTCGAGCATGGCTGAATCAGCTGTTTCTGTACTCATTTTTTTTCCTCCTAAAGCAGGTACACGATTGTGAAGAGTATGATCCATACCAGATCAACAAAATGCCAGTATAGACCCACAAATTCCACATATTCGTGATGTTCTTCGTCGTATCCACCCTGTCTTGCTCGTAAGAATACGAAGATCAAGAGGATGATACCAACCAGTACGTGAGTTCCGTGGAACCCGGTCTGGATGTAAAATGCTGAGCTGAATACAGGATAGGTTGCTCCAGCCTGTAATGCGACTTCTCCTTCATGTGCCAGATTGATGTATTCAAAGATCTGGAAACCAATGAAGATTGAACCAAAGATAATGGTATAACCAAGATATTTCACGAGATCATCCTTGTTACCTTTCTTGATTGCTTCAACAGCTTTCGCCATGGTAAATGAAGAACAGATCAAGACGAAAGTATTACCAGCTGTAGGTAGTACAGCCAGTACCTCACTTTGATCTGCGACCCAAGTACCAGGAGCTGCGTTTGCTCTCATAGCAAGACCAACACCAATCAGAATACCGAAGAAAATCGTCTCTGAGGCGAGGAAAGTCCAAATCTCCCAGTTTCTTCCCTGTTTGTACTGATCGATGACTGAAGGACCTTTGTCCTCTTTACTCTCAGTATTGAAGAAAGCTGCAATCCATAGTAAGAATACTACAAAGAATGCCAGTCCAATATAATTGGAATATCCAAGAAGACTTCTTCTGGCAAACACTCCAGCAATTGTTAACATTGCAAGTAGTGTGGAGATAATCCCGAATAATGCCGGTACTGCATCACTTTCACCGATGCTTTTGACGAAAGCACCAATCCAGAGGATTAGAATGACTGCCATAAACACTAGTGGAAATATTGGCAAGTCAGAAGGAATATTTTTGACATATCCACGATAGAAGAATCCAGTTCCAGCAAGAGCCAGGAAACCAAAGAAAGGTAGAGATAACACGCTACCAGCAGATCCTGCCCAAAGTGACAGTGAGTGCTCTACATGAACTGACTCACCATTTTCTTCCTCCATTCTCTCAGCAAATGGTGGTGGGAAGTTATACCCACTACCTAGGCCGAATAAATTATCATAATCTTCTACTTCCTCTCCTTTGAAGTATCCCCAAAAGAGAGATACAAAGAAGAAGATGAAGGAAAGACCCATCATGAAGGCACCAACAGTCGCCATCTGATGGAGCCCTTGGAACTTATCGGGATAGGTAAAGTACCGTCGAGGCATACCATTCATACCCAGTAGGGTAAAAGCGGTGAAGGTGGTCAGATTACCAAGGGACCACAGCCAAAAGTGGATCTTTGAGGTCAGATCATGGTAATATTTACCGGTCATATCTGGCCAATAGTAATATATTGCACCAAAGAATGCCTGAAGCGATCCCGCAGCAACAATAAAGTGGAAATGACCAACAACCCAATAGGTATCATGTAGGGTAATGTCAAGGGGTACAATATTTACATACATACCAGTGATACCACCGAGTGTAAACATCACTAGGAAAGATAATGCAAATAGCATTGGTGTACCAAACTTGATTTTCCCACCATAAAGGGTCGTTAGCCAATTGAATACTTTAATCCCACTCGGAATCGCAATCGCAAATGTCATCGTAGTGAAAGCCACACGAACTAGTGGGTTAATACCAGTAGCATACATGTGGTGAGCCCAAACGAGGAAAGAGAGAACACCTATAGCGATGAAAGCTCCAACCATACCTTGGTAACCAAAGATTTTACGTCGGGCATATTTCGAGATCAAAATTGAGATGAGACCGAATGCCGGCATCACCATCACATAGACCTCCGGATGAGAGAAGAACCAGAAAAGATGCTGGTACATTATCGGAGCAGTAGGTCCACCCGCAGACGGGTTGTAGAAAAATGCAGTATTGAGATTACGGTCAAAGAAGACCATCACAATCGCAATTACAATGGATGGTGTACTCAAAATCAATAAAATTGAGGTAATAAAAGTACCCCAAACAAAGAGGTCAAGATCCATCCAACCGATGGTTGGATCTCTACCCTTCCAAATAGTCAACACAAAGTTGATTGATCCGATAGTCGATGAAATTCCACTCATTACCAAACCAAGGATCCAAAGATCAATACCAGGTTCACCAGTACTGACACTCAGGGGAGTATAAGCGGTCCATCCTATTGGGGCTTGTGACATCCAAACGAACAATGAGGCGATTGGTAACATCCAAAATGCCACATTATTCCATTTAGGCCAATACATATCAGCATTAGTTGCGGCTACAAGTCTCGGTATAAGATAATTACCCATACCCGCACCTAACGGAACTATCACAAGAAATACCATAACGGTACCATGGAGAGTAAATGTTGCACCATAATCAGCACCACCATCGAAATAATTGGCTTCAGGTGTCCATAATTCAAATCTAATTAGTAAAGCGTATAAACCTGCGAATGAGGCATTAATGAATGATAGCACAAAATACATCAGACCAATTTCTTGGGCATCTGTAGATCCTAACATTCGTCGGGGACTTTTCCATAACATTCCTTCATGATCCATATTTATGCTTCCTCCACATTGACCCATCCTCTCATTTGACTATGTAATGCGCCACAAAATTCAGCACACAACAACTCATTGGCTCCAACTTTGGTTGGAATGAAAGTAAGGGAATTGTTCGTTCCAGGTACAACATCCATCTTAATATTCAGTCCCTTCACAAAGTAAGAATGAATGAAGGGAGCAGTATTAAAGAAGATGAATGTGTACGCCTGATCTTTAGTTAGGGTAATGTTCGTAAAATGAACATCGACAGCGTCTTTTTGAACAACTACTGGTTCAATAACTGTTCCGTTTGGTAGGTGATATTTCCAAGTCCAAGATGCCGTACCTTCGACGACAATAGTTATTGGATTTTGGAAGTTGCTCGGGTCTTCAGCTGCTGTCGTCTCGTTGAAGAGGATGGGGTAAGATAATGCCATAAGAATTATAATGATAAGAATTGCTACAGCAGTCCAACCCACCTCAAGTTTACGAGATGTAGAATGTGGTATCTCTTCTCGTTCAACTTCTTCGTTGTCTTCTCTGAATTTATACATAAAGTATACCCAGAGTACTACAACTAGAAGTAGGACAGCAAAAGATACAAGTGACAGCAACATGAAGAGTTGATTATAAGATGAACTTAGGTCTGATTCGGCAGATGTTGGTAATACCATCGTCAAAAATGGGATTAACAAAAATGCGAACAGACTGACCTTCCGTTGCATAAGTTGGTTTCTGAGATGGGTTATATAATTTTATTGAACAACAAGTAAGAATCTCCGAACTATGTGTCAAATCTTTGGTTCGAATTGTGAAAAAAACGATGTTTTCGTAATTTGGTAACAAAAATAAATATATTTTCAATATTACTTTATATTTTATAGTAATATACATATAGTCATCAGAAGCTTCGGATGCACAAACATCTCATAATCCAACCTGCCCCTTCATACCAGATGCTAACGAATAGATTCCTTCTGCCAAAACTGGGTGACCATATACTCCTTCAGTTAACTCTGTCCAGCCCAAACCGTTGTCTTTGGCGAAGGTCAGGAGCTGAATTAGAGAGCCGGAACGTTTACCCCAAAGCGACGCACCTAGGATCTCGTTTGATCCCTTTCTACCAATTCCCTTTAGGTAGCCATCCCAATCATCTACGATCATACTCTTCCCAAGCCATTTGTTGTAGAATTTATAGATGACGACGTCGTCACCATAAGACTCCCGAGCCTCTTCCTCAGTCATTCCCATGGCTGCTAATTCTGGCTCGATGAAACAGATTCTTGGAAGGCTGGGCATAGTGAGTGCTTCCCAATCCCCATGTTGAGTTCTACTTTTCTTGAGATTATTTAGGAGAACACCACTTTGATAGGAAGCCCAATTTGTAAACATCGGATTACCAACAACATCACCAATCGCAAATATATTCTCAGCAGTCGATTGCATAAATTCATTAACAGCAACAGCAGTTTTTTCTAATTTTACCGTAGTATTTTCTAACTTCAGCTTCTCGGTATTTGGTTTACGTCCTGTGGCAACGAGTAATTTCTCTCCATGATAGCTTCCCTCATTTTCACCCTCTGATAGAATTATCTCAAAAATATCACCATTTTGATTGACTTGGTTCACAAATGCTCCAAGATAGATATGCATACCTTGTTCCTCAAGGTATTTGGCAATCGAATTAGCAACCTCAGTATCCTCCCCTGGAAGAAGTTGAGACATACCTTCAAAGACATGAACTTCAGAGCCTAATCGATGATAGAGCATACCAAATTCCAAACCAATTCTTCCACCTCCAATAATTAACAAACGATCAGGAATATCCTCCAAAGAGAGGAAGGATCTTGAGGTAAGATAGTCAACTTCAGATATGCCTTTAATTGGGGGAATAATTGTGCTTGAACCCGTAGCAATCACAATAATATCCGAAGTATAATGTTGACCTTCAACAGTTAAGGTATGATCATCAACGAAAGTGGCAAATCCACGTATCACGTCAGTCTCGACTCGTTCTTCGACATGACGAAGTGTTCCACTTCGGATCCTCTCCACGATACGATTTTTATGCGTTTTAATCTCATCAAAATTTTTGGTATGTAGTGATTTCTCCACCATAGCTTTAGTGGGAATACATCCTGAGCAAATACAGGTACCTCCAAAATGGTGCTTCACATCCTTTTCTACAATCGCAGTTTTCCAACCAGCACGTTTCATCGCAACTGCCACTCTTCTACCGGCTGATCCGCTTCCAATTGATATTAAATCATAATCGTAGTCCATAGATCAGAATCGGTCTGAAATTAATTAATACTTGACTCTGTTTTTCCGAAGTATTGACAAAGATCGATTATTTTTTTCCACTAGACATTAGCAGTCTAGTCTTACATACAGGACAATTGTTATGTTCAATTATCCAAGAGCTGAGGTGATTGAAGTGGAATGCGTTGGTACAATTGGGGCAGAAAATTAAGTCATTTTCGATAGATTGTCTACAAATCTCGCAAAATTGAGGTTCAGCGTCAGGGGCTGCAATCATCCATTGTCTACTCTGTTCACTATCACCAAGACGCCTACCACATGTTGGGCAGAAATTAATATCGGACCGCGGAATAGTTGCATTACAATGAGAGCAAGTAATTGGTTCAATAAATTCCTGAGACCGACAATTCCTACAGAATTTAGCACGTTGAGGTACTTTGGTTGAACACTTCTTACAAACTTTTTCCACAGGATATGAGCCAATTTCTGCTATTTTAAGAATATGATCAATATTTAGTGAGATCTAACAGCATCCAGCATCTCCGGTGCAAGAACCACAGGCGGCTCCAGCAGCAGCAGATGTTTGAGACATGTAAAATTCCATACATGAAGGATGCACTTTCACAGTTCCTCCAGAGGTTAGGGGTACTTCCATCGTCTTAGATTCATCTACATCCATATTACAAAGATAACACTCTACTTTCTGAACATTATCGGCTGATTGTACTGTATCGCTCATACATGTTAATTCACACACTCACTATATTAAAATCTCTTTGCTACACCAAATTAGTAGGAGTAAAATTATCAGAGACAGTGAATACTGGAGATCAGCATGAGAATTTAACATCCTTTATACCACCAACTTGAGGATTTGATTAGAAAGCGGAAAATTACTATTCAGTGGGTCTTTAGCACCTAGCTAGATTTAAGGTCATCCTCGTTACAATCCACCTATGAGCGATTATTTGGAAGAACGCAATGACGGAATTGTTATCAGGTTCGCCAAGACTGAAGATAAAGAAGCGATTTATGAATTTGCTCTTTCTGCAATAGCAGGAACCTCATTGCCTGAATTTGCAGAAGATGCGGGTGAACATTTACAAGAACGTATTGAACAGGGTAATCCTGAGAATGTATTAATAGCAGAAGATACCAACGAAAGTGGTCAGATAATTGGTTATATTGAACTTGATCCAACACGAACTAGGAAACAGGATGTTGTCTATATTCGTGGCATCTATGTCTTACCAGATTATCGACGACGTGGTATAGGTAATTCAATGTTACGGATGGTCCGACGCCATAGTGTGTCCAACCAAATACAACTTCGTGTAGAGGCCTTTACCGAGGAAGGCAGGAAATTCTGGAATAATTTTGGTTTCAAAGTACATCATTATTCAATGTATCATGATGGCAACTTATAGCTGAATTAATCGCAAATATTACATCTCAAGAAAGTATTTTTGTAATTCGAGAGGTTAGCTAGTTCGTGTCTGTTCGTGATGAACCAGATTTTAACGAGAAGCTCGAGAAACTCCAAACCCTGCTTGATCTCAGAGGAGAACCTCGCACAGAAATTGATCAACGATATCTAACAGTTGATGGAATAATCAACCGGATTGATATACTCAAGGGGATGGGATTACTTTCCAATCACCGGATACTATTGATTGGTGATGCTGATCTAACCGGTCTAGCTATTGCAATCTTTGGTGATCCTACTGAGGTCGTCGTTACTGATATTGATGATCGTCTCTCTGAAATCTATTTTGAAGCAAATATGGAATACGATCTTCCAGTACGATACGTTTATCATGATATGCGGATTAAGATCATAGCAATCTTACGAAAACAGTATAGTGTCGTTATCTGTGAACCTCCACGGACACCAGCCGGGATAAGAGTATTTCTCTCCCGGGCAGCAGAAATAATCGAGAATGGGGATGATCATCGTATACTTATCTCTCTCCCATACCGAGGGGAATTGATAGAACCCTTTCATCAGACCCTAGATGAACTTAAAATAACTGATTTCAAGATTCATAAAGAGGTGAATCACTATGTAGATGGTGATGTCTCTTCGTTCATTGAATTAAATCCCCCAGAGGATGTTGAACCTGTTCTGAAGACCCATCATATCAGACCGTTTTATGAGCATGAATACATGCGAGAGATTGATGAGTACAAATGTGTTTGTAGAAAATCTTTCTACGTGGGTAAAGACCAGACCTTTATCACAGTTGATGAACTCGAAGAAGCTGGATGCGATGCCTGCGGGTACAAAGGTGTATTCGCCTATAAATCGAATATTCCGATACAATGAGATCATATTTACCAAGTATTGAATCGGAATGTATTTTTTTAGAGCTGTTAATTATAAGTTATGACCCTCAGCGGTGTTGATATCCGAGTTATAACCCATGAGATAAGAGACAGTGTGGAAAAATCTTGGATTGTAAATATTTACGAGATTCCTGGCAAAATATTTATTTTCAAATTACGCAAACCCCAAGAGGGTTTGAAATTTCTTCTAATCGAACCAGGTAAACGATACCATCTGACGAATTTCAATCGAGAAATGCCTAAAGAGCCAACAAATTTTGCCAAAACCCTGCGGAGTCATCTTAGAAATACGATGATAAATTGGATAGAACAGAAGGATATGGATCGGATTGTCAAATTGAGTATCGGTCCAGAACCATCATACACTCTCATAATTGAATTATTTGGTGAGGGAAATCTCATACTTGTCAATCCCAGTGGGAAAATTACGACTGCCATGAGATATCGGAAGATGAAAGATAGAGATATTCATCCGGGTAGAGTTTTCAAGGAGATGCCTCCACAACCTAGAGATATTATCCGGAATGGCACAGCAGATTTGGAAGAAATACTAACAGAAAATCCCCGCCTCGTTCCAGCATTAAATCAGTGGCTTGGTCTTGGGCCATATTATTCTCGCTATATTCTCAAGGAACTTGGTATTAAGAAGAAAAATTCAGACGATTTAACTGAGGATGAAATTGAGGAAATTCGTACCTTCTGTGAAGGACTCAAAGATCGATTGGAAAATCATAATTATGAACCGATTGTCTATCTCGAACCAGATGAGGAGACAGAAACCACTGAGGATGATAGTTTGAATTATGATGATCAGTGGGGGGATGATGCGTTGCCATTTCGACCGGAAGATGTTATCAAGATCTTTCCTTGGCCACAACCGATTCCTGATGAAGATGAATTGAAGAAATATCATCCCGATACTCTGTACGAGGCAATCGATGTCTTCTATTCTGCTCAAGAGACACATGAGATTGTTGAAGGAGAGAGTGAAGAACTCAATACCCATATGGATAAATTAGAGACTCAATTAGAAGAACAGACCAAACATAAGAAACGCTTGGAAAAAATGGCCGAGATCTATAGAAATTATGCTGATGCGTTATATGCCAATTTCCAGGCAGCAGATGAATTGATCTCAACGATCTATACAGCCAAGAAGAATAACGTGGATTGGGAGACTATCATAGAGAAATTGGAGATTGGGAAGCAGAAAGGGATGACTGCAGCGAAGATATTTGACAAAATCAATCCCGACAAAGCCAAATTATATCTGAATCTACCCTATCTTGATACAAATTATGATGTAACTGTAGATTTTCGTAAGAGTCTGACCGATAATGCCAATGAATACTATCAAGACGCAAAAAAGGCTGAACGAAAATCAAAAGGTGCAGCAGAAGCCATCGAAAGAACAAAGAAGCGAATTGAAACTGCCGAGGAAGAAGTTGAAGATATCCTAGAGAAGAAACGTGAGAAAGTGGTAATCCTCAAACGACGAAAAAGCTGGTACGAGAAGTTCCACTGGGTGAAAACTCCATCAGATACACTCATTATTGGAGGATATGATGCCTCTACTAATGAGAAGCTGGTCAAACGCTATCTTGAAGGGGAAGATATATTTGCACACGCTAACTTGCAAGGAGCATCCGCAGTGATTATCAAGACGGAAGGCAATCCTGTAAACGAAACCACCAAGCGTATTGCCGCACAAATGGCTGTTAGTTATTCATCAGGCTGGAAGGCTAAACTTCCCATGTCTGATGCCTTTCTGGTTTCAAGTGAGCAGGTCTCGCTCACACCACCTTCTGGAGAGTATCTACCTAAGGGTAGTTTCATGATCTATGGTGAGAAGAATTTTGTTAATTCAGTACCCCTTGAGATCTGCATTGGAGTAATAATCGAACGACATTGGTCAAGGGTGATTGCAGGACCTGAAAATTGTATGCAGGAAGCAGATTATTATGCCAAATTGGTACCAGGTGCTGAAAGTCGTGGATCAATCGCAAAAAATCTGATGAATAAATTCAGATCAATGGCTGATGATATCAGTGCTCAGAAGATTGATTCCCTTGATGTAGGTGAGATAGCATGGTATATTCCAGGAGATAGTAAAATTCTTGATGTCAAAGATCAAACGGTATAACTCGGAAGATGTGGTCGATAGATAAACTAAAGTTAGATATTAATTACTCAACCTAATATTATATCCGTCTCCTTTTATGATAGATTAAAGGAATAACCATCATGGCGACAAAAACGCCAAGTACATCGAGCGGATCATGATGAGTCAACACAGGGTCATTTACGAATGGTATTGCGTCAGTGCTACAATTGATACAATCCATGGCATCATACCCTAATAGACGCATCAGATCACGTGCGGTATAATAATCAAAGGGGATCGGAAATTCATGATACCAACTAAGATCCTGATCTGCTGTTGAAAATTCAGGAGGATTTGGGTAATATGGATTGACAGGAGAATTGAGTTGGATTGCAGAAAATTCCAAGTTACCTATGATAGTTGGTGTGTCGATAATCGACGCAACAGCATATCTTAAGTCCCGATACTTTAAGTGCTCATTCCCTAGATTAAAGACCAAGGAGTATGATTGACTGAGATAATCTGATTGTTTTTGGATACAGTCATCAAATTCATTATTGTTATATTGATTGGCGAAATAATCAATAGAGTTTGATTTGAAGGCAAGGTATTTTTCACGTTCTGATGGAATTATTTTCAAAATTATTGTATCTAATCCCTGTGATTTTGGTTTATCATTGACCGAGTAGGACCAGTAATATGGCTCAGCCGACTGATTTAAGTGAGGAGCAAATTTTGACATATTATATTCATAGCTGGTAAATTTATCAGAGAATGATTTTCCCATATATGACGTATCTAACTCATTGGGATAATTAAAATCAATTCGAGACTG
>Ga0102944_1002577_pt1 | contig 10480 bp, 12 predicted proteins | sample SalPonD_shore_MG_FD_78172 | JGI IMG/M metagenome (GOLD analysis project Ga0102944, IMG submission 78172) | Salt pond soil microbial communities from South San Francisco under conditions of wetland restoration - Salt Pond MetaG... | ecosystem: Environmental > Aquatic > Marine > Intertidal zone >... | reverse complement strand
CGTCGAGCTCGCGCGGGTGGCACGCCGGCACGCGAACCCGGAGCGCATGGAGCTCGAAGTCACCGAGAGCGCGCTGATGGAGGACCCGCACACCACCGAGGAGACGATTCGCGCGCTCCACCGCGAGGGCTTCCGCATCGCGGTGGACGACTTCGGCACCGGCTATTCGTCGCTGGGTCGTCTGCAGGAGCTGCCGATCGATACCCTGAAGATCGACAAGAGCTTCGTCGCCGGGCTCGGCCAGGCGGGCAAGGGCGACGTGATCGTGCGCACGGTCCAGCGCCTTGGAGACAACCTCGAGATGCGGGCGCTGGCCGAGGGCGTCGAGACCGCGACGCAGCGCGAGCTGCTGATCGGCATGGGCTGCCGCTGGGGCCAGGGGTTCCTGCTGAGCGGCGCCGTGCCGCCGCAGCGGGTGCGGGAAATGGTGGAGGAGGCCGCTGCGGGACTGTCGGCTCGCGGGGCGTGACGCGCGTCCGCCCCGGTCCTCAGTCGCGCAGGCGTCGCACCAGCTCGCCGTAGGCGTCGATGCGCCGATCGCGCAGGAACGGCCAGACGCGCCTCACGGCCTCGCTGCGGGCCCGGTCGATGTCGACCACGAGCGTTTCCGTCTGCGCACCGTTGGCGCGCGCCAGCATCTCGCCCTGCGGACCGCAGGCGAAGCTGTTGCCCCAGAACACGTTGCCGCTTTCTTCACCGACGCGGTTGCAGGCCAGCAGCGGCAGGCCGTTGGCGATGGCGTGGCCACGCTGCACGGTGATCCAAGCGTCGAGCTGTCGTTGCTGTTCGTCCTCGTCGTCGGCTGGGTCGAAGCCGATGGCGGTCGGGTACAGCAAGAGATCGGCGCCCGCCAGGGCCATCAGGCGGGCCGCCTCGGGGAACCACTGGTCCCAGCACACGAGCACGCCGAGGCGCCCGACGGCCGTGTCGACGGGCTCGAAACCCGTGTCGCCCGGGGTGAAGTAGAATTTTTCCGAATAGCCCGGATCGTCCGGGATGTGCGCTTTGCGGTAGCGCCCGGCAAGGCGTCCGTCACGGTCCAGCACGACCGCGGTGTTGTGATAGACACCGGGTGCGCGCCGCTCGAATACGGAGCCGACGATGACCACCCCGTGCTCGGCCGCAGCGGCGGCCAGCGTGTCCGTCGTCGGCCCCGGAACGGGTTCCGCCAGGTCGAATGCCGCGACGTCCTCGCGCACGCAGAAGTAGAGGCTGGTGTGAAGCTCCTGCAGGAGCACCAGCGTGGCGCCCTGCGACGCCGCCTGCGCGATTCCGGCGAGCGACTGCCGAAGGTTGTGTTCCCGATCGTGGCTGCAGGCGTGTTGCACAAGCAATGCGCGCATGGAAATCACCGTCGTTCAGCCTGTTGCAAGAATAAGTTCATGCTCCATATCAAGTAAGTGCGAGGTCCTCGAAGACGCCCTCCGGCAGCTGCATGCTGAGGCAGTGCAGGGCACCGGCCTGAGCGACGAAGGTCCGGGCCGGCACCGGCAGGGCGGTGCGGCCGGCAAAAGCGGCCTGGAGCCGTTCCGTGGCGGTGGCATCGGCGGCGTCGGCATACGACGGTACCAGTACGCCCCCATTGACCAGGAGAAAGTTCGCGTAGCTGGCCGGGCAGGGCGCACCGGCGTCCGTGGTGAACGGCGTCGGTCCGGGCAGGGGAACGAGCCGGTAGGGTTCGCCTTCCGCGGTTCGCAGCGTCTGCAACTGCTCTTCCAGCGCGCCCAGCATGGACGCGGCCGGGTCGTCCCGCGAGTGTGGCGCCGCGTACGCAATCGTGCGCTCGTCGCAGAAGCGGGCGAGGGTGTCGACGTGGCCGTCGGTGTCGTCGCCCGGCAATGGCGGCACGTCGAGCCAGAGTATTCGGCGGGCCCCGAGGCGTTCGCGCAGGGACGCCTCCGCAGCGGCTGAGTCAATGCCGGGATTGCGCCGCGGGTCGATCACGGTCGGGCGATTCAGCAGCAGGGTCCCCTGTCCGTCGCTGTCGACCGCGCCGCCCTCGAGCACGAGGTCGCAGGGCTCGTAGCCCAGCGTCGCGAAGCCGGCGCTGTCAATGAGCGCTGCGCCGAAGGCTGCATCCAGCGCGTGTTCGAATTTGCCGCCCCAGCCGTTGAAACGGCAGTCGAGCAGTACGGGGCGACCGTCGTCGGAGACCGCGAGCGGGGCGATATCGCGCGCCCAGGTGTCGTTCGTGTCGATCAGCACCGTGGCAATCGCCGCGCGCGAGCAGCCGACGCCGGCCAGCCGGCCCAGCGCCCGGTCACGCGTGTCCTCGTCGCGGCAGACCACGACGATCGGCTCGAACCTCGTGATCGCGAGGGCGAATGCGGCGAATGCGCTCTCGGCCTGCTCGAGCCGCGGCGCCCAGTCCGTGCGGTCGTGCGGCCATATGAGCATCACGGCGCCTTGCGGCGCCCACTCGGCTGGGAAGTGCCGTGCCATGTGTGCAGTCGATTCGGTTCGCTGAAAGGAAACGGTCCGCGCGAGAGCCACCGCCCGGGTTCAGGCGGTGCCGGCGATTACTGGGCGTCGTGCTTCCGGTTCTTCACGGAATGGATCACGCGGTTGTATTCGAAATACACGGTGAAGTCGTCGTACACCCACTGGCTGATCGGCGGATCACCGACGGCCGGCACGGTGCGGATCGGGTCACCGAGGCGCTGGCGCACGGTCTCCTTGGTGACCCCGCGGTCGGGCATGCCGGGCACGGCCTGGACGACTGCGCTCGGGTCGATCTCGCCCGGACGCGGTTCGTCCTCGGCGCTCATTGCGAGTCCGGCGCCGAACAGCAGCGCCAGCCCGATCAGCATGCGCAGTACGTGCATCTCGCCAGGCCAGTGGGCGGCTCGTTGCCGCGATGAGGCGATACTAGCAGCCCCACAGACTCCGCCCAAGGGAGCCGCGCCTGCAGGGACGGCGTGCACTGGCCGGTGACGTGGCGGGCGCGATCGAATGAGTCGATGGAGACAGCGCGGCGGCAGCTGTGATCTAATCGCGCGCCATGTTTCATCCGCTTCCCGTCTGGCTCGGCCTGCGCTACACGGCGGCCAAGCGCCGCAATCATTTCATCTCGTTCATCTCCGTCACGTCGATGGCGGGGATCTTCGTCGGCGTGACCGCGCTGATCACGGTCCTGTCCGTGATGAACGGCTTCGAGACCGAGCTGCGCGACCGCATTCTCGGGATCGCGGCGCACGCGACCATCACCGGCCTGCAGGCGCCGGTCGAGAACTGGCGCGAGGTCGCGCACACGGCGACCGAGAATTCGGAGGTCGTGGGCAGCGCGCCCTACGTCGAGGGGCAGGTGATGCTCGTCAAGGGCCAGCAGGTGACTGGTGCCCTGATGCGCGGTGTGCTGCCCGAGCGTGAGCCGGAGGTCTCCGACGTCGACCGCAACATGACGGCTGGCAAGCTCAGCGACCTGAAGGCCGGGGAGTACGGCATCGTGCTCGGTGCCGACCTGGCGCGCTACCTGGGTGTGGGACGCGGCGACCGGGTCACGGTGGTCACTCCGGAGGCGAGCGTCACTCCGGTGGGTGTGCTGCCCCGGCTGAAGCGCTTCACCGTCGTCGGCGTGTTCGAGATCGGCATGTACGACTATGACCGCTCGACCGCGTTCATCCACATCGACGATGCGCGCAAGCTCATGCGCCTGGAGAACGACGGGGTCACCGGCGTGCGCCTGCGCCTGGCCGACATGTTCCGCGCCCCGCAGGTCGCCGACGAGATCGAGGGGCGTCTCGGCCGACAGCTCTGGGTGCGCGACTGGACCCAGCGCCACCAGAACTTCTTTCAGGCCGTGCGGACCGAGAAGACGGTCATGTTCGTCATCCTGGCGCTGATCATCGCGGTCGCGGCGTTCAACATCGTCTCGACGCTCGTGATGATGGTCACCGACAAGGAGGCCGACATCGCCATACTGCGCACGCTGGGCCTGACGCCGCGCAACATCATGCAGGTGTTCCTGGTGCAGGGCAGTCTCATCGGCGTCGTGGGGACGCTCCTCGGCGTGGTCGGCGGTGTGGCACTGGCGCTCAATGTCGGCGACATCATGCCGGCGCTGGAGAGCCTGTTTGGCGTCGATCTGCTGCCGTCCGACGTGTACTACATCAGCGATCTGCCGTCCGTCCTCGAGCTCAGCGACGTGGTGCACATCACGCTGCTTTCGCTCGGGCTGTCCATCCTCGCGACGCTGTACCCGGCGCGCCGCGCGGCGCGCACGCAACCCGCGGAGGCGCTGCGCTATGAGTGATACTGCGCCCCCGGTCGTCGCGTGCCGCGATCTGCTCAAGCGTTACCGCCAGGGGGACCTGGAGGTGGACGTGCTGCTCGGCGTGGACCTCGCCGTCGCCCCGGGCGAGCAGGTGGCGATCGTCGGGACGTCGGGCTCCGGCAAGAGCACCCTGCTGCATCTGCTCGGCGGGCTCGACGAGCCCTCGGGGGGCACGGTGCATGTGGCCGGCGAGGACATGGCCGCGCTCGGGCCGGCCGCGCGCGGGCGGCTGCGCAATCGGTCGCTCGGCTTCGTCTACCAGTTCCACCACCTGCTGCCGGAACTCACCTGCCTCGAGAACGTGGCGCTGCCGCTGGCGATCCGCGGCGCGCGCAGCAACGCCGCGCGCAACGAGGCGAGCAGCATTCTCGAGCGCGTCGGCCTCGATCACCGGCTGCGGCACAAGCCCGGCGAGATGTCCGGTGGCGAGCGCCAGCGCGCGGCCGTGGCCCGCGCGCTGGTGACACGGCCCGCCTGCGTGCTCGCAGACGAGCCGACCGGCAACCTGGACGAGCGCACGGCCCAGCGCGTGTGGGAGCTTATCGCGGACCTGAACCGTGAATCCGGCACGAGCTTCCTCGTCGCGACACACGATCACGCGCTGGCCCGGCGCATGGATCGGGTGATGGCACTCAGCGAGGGACGGCTCTTGTCCGAGGCGTGAGCCGCTTCAGGAGTCGCGCGGATCGGTATGCGGTGTGCACCCGGCGCGGGGGCGCCGGCGCCGGCGCAGCAGTGCACGGATCACGTGGTAGCGCCAGAACAGGCGGCTGACCGCGTACCCGATGGCCGCGCTCAGCACGGCCAGGATGAAACAGCCCAGGAATAGCGGCTGCCAGATCTGGGCGATCTCTGCAGTGAACCAGTCGAAGGTGAACTGGAAATGCATCGGCACGTGCTCGTGGCCGAGGATGCGCGCGCCGAGCCACCAGCCGAGCCAGTACATCGGGCCCATCGTGAGCGGGTTGCTGATCCAGACCAGCACCACGGACAGGGGCAGATTGACGCGGAGCAGGAGAGCGAGCACGCCCGCGGACACCATCTGGATGGGCAGCGGTATCCAGGTGAGAAACAGCCCGACGGCGAACGCGCCCGAGACGGAACGGCGGTTCAGATGCCACAGGTTCGAATCGTGCAGCCTCTCCCCCAGGGCGAACCGCAGGGAGCGGTGCCGGTGGAGGTCGCCCGCGGTGGGCAGATAGCGACGAAGGAGCTTTCTGGGCATTGAACCGCCGGGGCGCTGCAGTCTGTCGGGTTCCGTGAATTCCCCGGCACGGGGACGACTGTCGCCCGCGTGGGCGGGCGGGTTGGATCGCGACCGGCCGCGCATTATCCACGAAACGCAGGAATGCGGAAACAGCAGTGAAGGGATCCGCGTCTGGACTGCTCGGCGCCGCCCGGGGTGTGGACCTGATGCCCATGCCGCCACCGGCATGAATGGCGCAGGCCGCCGCCGTCGGCCTGTTGCTGGCTTGACGCTGGCCGGCCGTGCGCTGGATCGCGGGCGCGTCGCGGGGCTGCCCGAGCGCGATCCGCACCGCCTGCGGCGGCCCCAGGGCTTCCGCAACCCGGGCGGCTTCGACTACGAGCGATGGCTCTTTGTCCATGACATCGGTGCGACCGGGTACGTCCGCGACGCGTCGCCGCCCGAGCACATCGGCGACGCCTCCGTGCGCGTCTGATGCGTTGCGCGCGGGCCTGCGCGAGTCGATCGGGCACACGACACACGGGCTGGGTCACCGCGGCATCCTGCTCGCGCTGACCGTAGGCGACCGGGATGCCATCGGCCCCTCCGCGTGGGATGTCCTGATCCGCACAGGGACCAACCATCTCGTGGCCATCTCCGGTCTGCACATCGGGGTGGTGGCTCAGCTGGGCTTCCGGCTCGGACGCTGACTGTGGCGCGCAGTCGGCCCGGCCAAGGCGTTGCCGTCGCGGTCATTGCGGTGCTGCTCGTGGACCCGCTCGCGCCGATGTCGTCCGGCTTCTGGCTGTCCTTCGGGGGCGTGGTGACGATCCTGTTCCTGCTCGCGGGTCCTCTGCAGCGGCCGGATCGCTGTTCACGGCCGCCAGCTGCACGCTCGATCCACTCTGGTGGTTGCTGGGCTGGTGTGCGGATCTGCCGCTCGTCCAGTGGGTCCGAGCCGAGCCGCCGGTCTGGACGCTGCTGCTCGCGCTCGCCGGGGCTGCGCTCGTGCCGGCGCCGCCGGGCGCCGTGTGGCTCGACCTGCTCAATGTCGGGCGGACTCTGTCCGCGGTCGTGCGCACACGGGCTCGTCTACGACGCGGGGCGGCGGTGGTCGCGCCGTTCCTGCGGGAGGAAGGCCTCGATGCACTCGTCATCGCCCACGGTGACAACGACGGCGCCGGTGGCCGGTGGGGGTTGGTCGCCGCCTACCCGCCAGGCATGACCCGATTGAGCGTGCCCGCGGAGATGGGACGGCAGACGCGACTGTGCGCCGCGGGCCGGCAGTGGACCTGGGACAGCTGCGCTTTGCCTTCGTCGACCCGGAAGCGGGTCACCCTGGCCGGGGCAACAACGCGTCCTGCGTACTGCGCGTGACCGCGCCGGGCGGCTCGATGCCCCTGACGGGAGAGATCGAGCGCGGCGCCGAGAAGGCGCTGATCGCACGCCATGAGCCCGTGCGGGCGGATATCGTCGTCGCGCCCGACGAAGAGCTGGGTGCTGTACCGGGTGAGCTATGACAACCAGTGGGATTTCCCCGATCCCGTCGTGGTGCGCCGCTGGCGGCCCGCACGGACTGCAGCGGCGCGCTGCACGTCGCGATCGATCCGGAGGAAGGGGGTCCGGCACCCGTGGCATGGCGCGCGACCCATCGGCATTACCGGTCGAGCGGATGCGCCGAAGCGGGCAAATCCGGTAACATGCGCGCCGTTGTGCGGCCCGGTGCCGCGGCCCAGACCGGAGGATGAGCGTGTTTGAACTGGTGAAAGCCGGCGGCTGGCTGATGGCGCCGATCATCGCCTGCTCGGTCGTCGCGCTGGCGATCGTCGTCGAGCGGGCCTGGTCGCTGCGCGAGAAGCGTGTCGTGCCCGGCAATCTTGTCGGCCAGATCTGGCGCCAGGCCAGGGCGGGCGAAATCACCGACGAGCAGGTGCGCGAGCTGCGCGACGGCTCGCCGCTGGGTCGCATCCTCGCGGTCGGGCTCATCAACCGCAATCGCGAGCGCCACGTCATGAAGGAGGCGATCGAGGAGGCGGGGCGCGCCGTTTCGCACGAGCTCGAGCGTTTCCTCACAGCGCTCGGCACGATCGCGGCGATCTCGCCGCTGCTGGGCCTGCTGGGCACGGTGATCGGCATGATCAGCGTGTTCACGACCATCACGAGCATGGGCGTGGGCAACCCGGCCGAGCTAGCCGGCGGGATCTCGCAGGCGCTGATCACGACCGCGGCGGGCCTGTCCGTGGCCATCCCCAGCCTGATCTTCTACCGCCATTTCCGCGGCAAGGTCGACGCGCTGACGGTGCAGATGGAGCAGGAGGCGGTGAAGCTGGTCGAAATCCTGCACGGCGAGCGCCCCGCCCAGGCGCGCGGGAGCCGCGCCGCGTGAAGTTCCGCACCGCCCGGCGCGAGGAGCTTGAGCTCAACATCACGCCGCTGATCGACATCGTCTTCCTGCTGCTGATCTTCTTCATGGTCTCGACGACCTTCCAGAAGGAATCGCAGCTGCAGGTGCAGCTGCCCGAGGCGACGCAATCGTCGCAGGCCGAGCCGAAGGAGCCCCTCGAGCTCGTCATCAGCGCCGACGGTCAGTACGCCATCGGCGGTCACGAGCTCGCTGACAACCAGCTCGGCACGGTGATCGAGGCGCTGCGCAAGGCGGCGGGCGGCAAGCATGACCAGCCGCTGATCGTGCGGGCCGACGGCCGCACGCCGCACCAGGCGGTCGTGCGCGCGATGGACGCGGCCGCTCAGCTCGGGATGACGCATCTGTCGATCGCGACCGCGCGCGAATCCTCCAGCCAGTGAGTCGGCGGTGCCCCCCATGAGCGTGCGTGACCCGGACGCGGCGGACGGCATCCAGACCTATCGGCGGCTGCTGCGTTACGCCCTGCAGCACTGGGGGCGCCTGAGCGTCAGCATCGCCGGGCTGGTCATCTACGGCCTGACCGACGCCAGCTTCGCCGCCCTCATGAAGCCCATGCTGGATCGCGGCTTCGTCGACAAGGATCCGACGGCCATCCAGCTTGTCGCCGTGGGTCTCGTCGGCGTGTTTGCCCTGCGCGGGGTCGCGGGCTTCCTCTCCAACTACCTGATGTCGTGGATCGGCTGGAACGTCATCACGCGCATGCGCGCGCAGATGTTCGCCAAGCTGCTCGAGTTGCCCACCCGCGACTACGACACGACCGCTTCCGGCGAGCTGATCTCCAAGCTGACGTACAACGTCGAGCGGGTGGCGAACGCCGCGACCAACGCGGCGACGACGCTCGTGCGCGACTCGTTCACGGTCATCTTCCTGCTCGGGTGGATGCTGTACCTGAACGCCGGCATGACCCTGGTGGCCCTGCTCGTGTCGCCGCCGCTGGCGTGGCTGATCCGCCGCATCACGCGGCGGTTCCGCCAGGTCAGTCGCCGCATCCAGAACCAGATGGGCGACGTCACGCATGTGATCGAGGAGGCGGTTGAGGCGAATCGCGTGATCAAGATCTTCGGCGGCAAGGACTACGAGGCGGAGCACTTCGGCGAGGTCAACGACCGGATGAAGCGCTTCCACCTGAAGATGGCGCGGACGCGGGCCGCCAGTGTGCCGATCGTCCAGTTCCTCATCGCCATCGTGCTCGCCGTTGTCGTTTACCTCTCGAGCATCGATTCCATTGTGCAGGCCGCCAGCGTCGGCTCCTTCGTGTCGTTCTTCACGGCGATGATGATGCTGTTCCCGCCCATGAAGCGCCTGACCAACGTCAATGCCGCGATCCAGACCGGCATCGCGGCGGGCGAGAGCGTGTTCGCGCTGCTGGATCGTGCCGGCGAGCACGACTACGGCACGGCGGTGATCGAGCGGGCACGCGGGCGCGTGCGCTACGAGGACGTGCACTTCGCCTACAGCGAGTCGAAGGGCCACGTGCTGCGCGGGGTCGACCTGGTCGTCGAGCCCGGTCAGACGGTGGCGCTTGTCGGCCGCTCCGGCAGCGGCAAGACCACGCTGGCCAATCTGCTGGCGCGCTTCTACGAGATCGAGCACGGCCGCATTCTGCTGGACGACATCGATACCCATGAGCTGACGCTCGACAGCCTGCGCGCACAAATCGCCTACGTCGGCCAGCACGTGACGCTGTTCAACGACACGATCGCGAACAACATCGCTTACGGCCGCCTCGGGGGCGCAACGCGCGAGCAGGTGCGCGCCGCCGCGACCGCGGCGCACGCCGCCGATTTCATCGAGGCGTTGCCGGAGGGCTACGACACGCAGGTCGGCGAGGACGGCATGATGCTCTCCGGCGGGCAGCGCCAGCGTCTCGCGATCGCGCGCGCACTGCTCAAGGACGCGCCCGTGCTGATCCTCGACGAGGCGACCTCGGCACTCGACACGGAGTCCGAACGGGCGGTCCAGGCCGGGCTCGAGTGCCTGCTCGAGGATCGTACGACGCTCGTGATCGCTCATCGGCTGTCGACGGTGGAAGGGGCCGACCGCATCGTGGTCATGGAAGGCGGCTGTGTCGTCGAGCAGGGCCGCCACGAGGAGCTGATCGCGCGCGACGGCCCCTACGCGGCGCTGCATCGGATGCAGTTCAAGGCCACAGCGCCGAGCGAGGCCTGAGCCGATGGCCCGCGGCCGCGCGAGTCGCTGGCTGGTCGGCCAGTGGCGCCACCCGTCGCTGCCAGGCATGTTGGTCCTGCGGCCGCTGTCGTGGCTGTTTCGGTTCCTGGTCGCCGTCAGGCGTGCCGGCTTTTGCATGGGCGTCACCCGGCGCGTGCGCCTGCCGGTCCCGGTGATCGTGGTCGGCAACATCACCGTCGGCGGCAGCGGCAAGACGCCGCTGGTGATCCATTTGGTCGAGTACCTGGCGGCCCACGGCTTGCGGCCCGGCGTGGTCAGCCGCGGGTACGGCAGTGTCTCGGCGGCGCCGCGGCGCATCGATGCCGGTTCGGGTCCGGCGGATGCCGGCGACGAGCCAGTGCTGATCGCGCTGCGCACCGGCCGGCCCGTCGCGGTCGGCGTGGACCGAGCGGCCGCGGCGCGCCTG
>Ga0102944_1002573_pt1 | contig 10485 bp, 8 predicted proteins | sample SalPonD_shore_MG_FD_78172 | JGI IMG/M metagenome (GOLD analysis project Ga0102944, IMG submission 78172) | Salt pond soil microbial communities from South San Francisco under conditions of wetland restoration - Salt Pond MetaG... | ecosystem: Environmental > Aquatic > Marine > Intertidal zone >... | reverse complement strand
GTAATACTAATATGTTGGATAATCGATCGTAAGTTGGATAATTATTGGTGAGTTCTTCACTTTTTTGATAAGCCTGATGATAAAGCGAATCCGATTTATGCGTAAAATCGATATTATATTCACTCAAGTATTCCGCCCAGCGAATATCCAATTTAGCCATTTCTTCAAGACTTCGGGCGGCCAAATCATGTTGCGGATGCTTCACATAGTATGAATAGGCTTCCTCAGCCAATTTAAATTTATTATCAGAACGAAGTTTTTTAGCAACATCGAAAACAGGATAATGTCCTGATTTTATTAAAGGTTCCAATTTGATGGCTGTTACTAACGCTTTTTTATCCCGATTTTGCTCGAGATAAAGCCATATCAAAAGCTTTTTCAGAGCAATTCTGTAATCTTTATCCGTAGAGAAGGCCTGATCAGCTTGCTCCGTAGTTTGGGTCGCTACGGTGTAAATATATTTGTCGTTATACTGACGCAATTGATGCTCGACAAACGCAAGCCTGCTTTTATCTACCTTAATCAGATGTAAGAATTCGTCAATGGCTTCCTTATACTCGCCAGCTTGAAGATAATTATTGGCCATTTCGAAAAGAAATAATGCAGGATTATTAAATCTCTTACGCGCCAGCTTATAAACTTTAGTTGCTCTGCTATATTCCCGGCTATCCTGCATAGTCTCGGCAATGTACCGATACGTCTGAACCTGACCGGCATTTTGTTTAAGCGTATTTTCCCAAATAGAATTAGCTTTTGAAGAATCGCCCGCCATATGATAAAGCTTACCGAGTCGAACGGCCATGACTACATTTTTATAGCTTCCATGTAAACGATCTTTAGTTAGTTGAATGGCTCTGTTATATTTCTTGAGATGCACCAGACAGGTGATCGTGCGATCATAAATAGGAAAGGAATTGGGATATTTTTCAATCAGGTCGTGTAATATAGCGTAAGCTTGTTCGTACTTTTCCTCCTGAATGAGCTCATTGGCCTGTTGATACTGATGACCGATCTGAGCATCAACCGGGGGTAATATAAGTGTAGAAAATACAATAAGAAATAGCAGGATTACGATATTTTTTTGCAAGCCCTTCATAGCGCATCCAGATTTATCCGTTTTCTAAAATAGCGGAAGGTAAATATTCAGGAGCAAAGTCTTTAAGAACAGAATAAAATTTTTGCAGCGGGAAACCAACTACATTGTAATAATCACCATGAATTTCAGAAACAAAAAGCGAGCCCCAGTCATCCTGAATGCCATACGCTCCGGCTTTATCCATTGGACTGCCCGTTTTAACATATTCTTCAATTTCCTGATCACTTAATGAGGAGAACGTGACTCTTGTGCATGCGTAAAAACTGGTCGTTTTTTGAAGTCCTTTTTGTGCATTTGTAAGAACCAGACATACACCACTGTAAACCTCATGTGTATCAGCGCTTAATCTTTTAAGCAACCGAATCGCTTCGTATTCACTTCCAGGCTTACCAAGGATATCTCCCTGATGAACCACGATTGTATCAGCTCCAATAACCAGCGCGGATCTATAATTCTGTGCCACATCGATGGCTTTGCGTCTTGCCAATTTTTCCACCAGTTCCGAAGGCGAAAACTCCCGATCGGTATCTTCACTAACATTACTTGGGTGCACCGTAAACGTTAAGTTAATCTGCGACAACAACGCGCGTCTTCTGGGACTTTGGGATGCTAAGATTATTGGTTTCAAGATCTCCTACTATTGAATTTATGTGTATTTTAACCCATAACGTATTGTAAAGTTTAGCTAAAATCTACTCAAATTTTTATATCTATAACTTAAAAAAGTAACGTTTACTTAAAAAAAATGGTATCATTTTGTGAGTAATAATTTGGTTTTATTATTCTTAATTATTGAAACAAGCCGATAAAGAATGTATAATTCATTACCATATTAATCGTTATTTGTTATTGATAAAATTCATTATTTTTATGAATCCTTAACGGATACAAGGGATTTAGTTAATAAAAACGGAAAAACTTTTATATAAATGAGTAAAACAAACAGAAGGCGTAGAAGCGGAAAAAAAGAGAAAGAAACCCAAAGCATGTTATTTGGAGAAGATAACTACAAATTAATTGTTCTGGGTTTGGTTTTAATTATAGCCGGTTTTGCTGCGATGTATATCGAAAATAAGGTGAATGGTTTTATTTCATTATATATTTCACCTGTAGTTATTGTGGCGGGGTATGCGGAAATTATTTATGCTATCATGAAACCGAATAAAAAATTACAGGATGGTACTCAATCCTAAATGGACGGATAAACTTTGGACCGATTACTTAATTATCTGTTCTCATTTGTACTCTTAGTTCTGTTCGTAACCGTTGCAACGGGGACGGAGCAATGGCGAATTGCTGTTGCCTTGGGCTTATCCATTGTTATTTGTTCCATCGCCTTTCTTCTAAATTGGATAACTCTGGATGGTTTTAAATCCGCCATTGTCTTAGGAACTTATACCTATGGGCTGGGAGGAATTAATGCCGCTCTTGTATTACTTGTTTTTTTTGCTACCGGGAGTTGGTTAACCAAGTTGAATGGATTTAAGATGAGAAGAAAGAAAACCTCTTTTCATCTCGGTGATCGAAGAAATGGTTTACAAGTCTGGGCAAATGGATTCTGGTTTATCTTCTTCCTGATCTTGTTCTTTATTTTTAAATCCAGAATGTGGTATATCACGGCTGTTGCCACCATTGCCGTAGCTACAGCGGATACCTGGGCTACGGAGGTTGGAACTTTGTTTAAAAAGGCGAAAACGCTTTTTATCCTCAATTTTAAACCTGTCAAAGCTGGTGAAAATGGAGGTATCAGCTTATATGGAACGGTAGCCGCCGGATTAGGTAGTGGGTTGATTGGTGCCATATTTATGGCTTTTTCAAATTTACAACCCAATCTGATTTTTTTCGTAATAGTGATATCAGGTTTCCTGGGATGCTTTTATGATTCCATTCTCGGTGCTGTTTTCCAATTTCGAAATAAAACGATTGTGATCCCTGTTTTTTTCATCAATAATTTAAAACTCGGGAATAATGCAGTAAACTGGTCGGCAATCGGTTTGGGGGCTTTTACTACTTTACTGCTTTATAACATATTGTAAAATATCAGTGTCAAAATTTAGAGAGAGGGTTTATGTCTTGGTACAGAAAATTGCATTGGCAAATTATAATAGGTCTAGTTCTCGGATTACTTTGGGGATTATTTGCCAGTCAGTTTGGAATCAATCAGTTTACTGAGAATTGGATTAAGCCATTCGGTACCATATTTGTCCGGCTATTGGAACTTATCGCCGTTCCTTTAGTATTAACCTCTCTGATTGTAGGTATTACAAGTCTAAGTGACATCCGGAAACTTTCCCGTATGGGTACTAAAACCATTGCGATTTATTTGGTCACTACCATATGTGCGATCACTATTGGACTGACGGTGGTTAATATTATTAAACCGGGCAAAGTATTACCGCCGGCAACACGTCAGCAGCTGATGTCAAGTTATAAGGAAAATGTGAGTCAACAGAACAAATCGGCGGAATCCGTAATCAATCGGGGGCCTCTCGAGCCGTTGGTTGAAATTGTTCCCAAAAACTTTTTTGCAGCCGCCTCTGATAATGGAGAGATGTTGCAAATTGTGTTTGTCGCGGTTTTAATTGGCATTGGCCTGGTTCAGATTTCCAAAGATAAAAGTGAACCGATAATCAAACTGGTTGATGGTTTTAATGATGTGATTATTAAAATTGTCGATTATATCATGATGATGGCACCGTATGGGGTTTTTGCTCTGATGGCCGCTCTTATCGTCGATTTAGCTGGAAATGATCTACATAAAGCTTTTGAGCTGCTTTATGCTTTAGGTTGGTATATGCTCACCGTAATGATTGGCTTGTTTATTCATTTGATGGTTGTTTACAGGGGATTATTCAAGTTATTCAGCCAAATGAAATTCCGTGATTTTATAAAAGGTATACGTCCGGCCATGTTGCTCGGATTCAGCACCAGTTCCAGTGTCGCTACTCTGCCTGTGACGATGGAACGGGTTGAAAAGAATCTGGGAGTTCATGAAGAGGTTTCCAGCTTTGTATTGCCAGTTGGTGCGACGGTTAATATGGACGGGACCAGTCTTTATCAGGCCGTGGCTGCTGTTTTTATCGCACAGGCTTTGGGACTTGGTTTAGACGTTTATCAGCAAATCACTATCGTGATTACGGCTACTTTGGCTTCTATAGGGGCTGCAGGTGTACCTGGTGCCGGAATTATTATGCTCGTTATCGTTTTAAAAGCTATTCATGTTCCGGTAGAAGGCATTGGATTGATATTGGGGGTCGATAGAATTCTCGATATGATGCGGACAACCGTGAATATCACCGGCGATGCTGCCGTATCAGTTGCCGTAGCAAGTACAGAGGGACAACTCGGGGAACAACATTTTGACGAATGAAATAAAAAAATAGTCCATTCAACAATAGAGACTCTCCCATTAACCCGGATTATTCACCAAGAAATTTGGCCGTGCTCTTTTTAGTGTTCTCAAAATCGAGGATCAGTTTATTTTTTATAAATGCTTTAATTAACAATATGATATATGTTATTTCTTATGGGTTACGTGAATAATTCGGGTTGACACTGACTTATTACTCGTTGTAGTGACTCCATTGTATTAAAAACGTGTTATTCGGTGTTTAAAACAGGATTAAAATTTTTTTGAATTTTTTTGTAAGGAATTGTCTTTTTAATAGTCCTCTTAAGTGACTGCTCGTTAATGAATAACGTAACGATTAGTCAAAACGAAGTGTGGAAACTGTGATGATATTCAAATAGGGGAATTTTTTCATTTTGGGAGAATATAGTCACAATGGTTAAATCAAACGAGAGACTATGAAACAGATAGTTAGCATAATGGGAGGGGGGATCCTTATCCTTTGTTTTTTGTTCCCGGTATATGGACAAACTCCGAACATTTGGATCAATGAAATTCATTATAATAATGCCGGCAGCGATACCGCTGAGGGGGTTGAAATAATAACTCCAGATAAATTTAAGGATTACACCGAGCTCACCTTATCTTTATACAATGGAAGTGATGGCAAAGTTTATGATTCCAGAACGCTTGACAGTTTTACGAAAGGGGACGTCTCAAACGGGTTCCAAATTTTCTATAAGATATTTCCAAATATCCAAAATGATATGGAAGGAATGTCGCTATCTTATGTTAATCCATATACCGGTAAGCAGATCTTAATTCAGTTTATTAGTTATAATGGTACCTTTAAAGCGATGGATGGTCCGGCTGCAGGAGAGACAAGTAAGGATATCGGCGTTACAGAAAGTAATTCAACTCCAATCGGTGTGTCTCTTCAGTTAACCGGATCAGGTAATAAATATGCCGATTTCAATTGGCAACAGGATAAATCGCAAAATTATGGCTCTTTAAATAGCGAACAGTCGTTCACATCTTTCCAACCTCAAACGGCTCCAGATGCCTGGATTAATGAGATCCATTATGATAATGATGGTCCGGATACCTTAGAAGACGTCGAAGTTATTGTCCCCACAAGTTTCAAGAATCTGGATAATCTTATTTTAAGTCTTTACAACGGGAGTGATGGCAAGGTCTATTATACCAGTAGCTTATCCGATTTCAGTATAGGAAAAGTATACAAGGATTTTGCTATTTATTACAAATACATAAAGGATATACAAAACGGTTCACCGGATGGACTAACATTAGCCTACTACAACCCGAATTCAGGGAGTAGTATTTTACAATTTTTATCCTATGAAGGGACATTTGGTGCGATTGATGGCATAGCAAAAGGACTTACAAGTCAGGATATAGGGGTGGAAGAAAAGGCCTATTCAACAAAGATTGGCCAGTCGCTTCAGCTTAAAGGGAGTGGTAATAAATATAAAGACTTCAAGTGGGATCAGCCTAAAGAAGCCACGACTGGTGATATAAATGATCATCAAAGTATACAAATGAGTGATGGTTCTGTGACGATAGGAATGACGATAAAAGGTCAAGCAGGGTGGAGGATGTTATCGGTTCCGGTTAATGGTCTGAAGATGGAAGACATTGCTAAATTGACCCCGATTCAGGGTTATAATGGACATAATCCGGGAGCTGTGAAGAATTTTTATGTTGGTTATGATGGAATAACTTTTGTGGCTCCAAATGATCTGACCGGTACGCTAACAGCGGGACAAGGCTATATCCTTTATTTCTACAATAATGATTTATCAGGTAGTAAAAAATTACCCATTAATCTTGTAATGAAAGGAACTCCAAATGCACAAGATGTAACGATTCCCGTACATAATAATGGTAATTGTTGGAATTTAGTCGGAAATCCTTATCTAAGTTCGATCTAGATAAGTAGTGTCATCGTTAATGGTGGAGCATTAGCAAGTGGGGTAGGTCAAATTTGGGATGCAAATAGCGGCTCCTATATAACCACAACGATCAATAATGGCGAAGTTGCCGGTGCCCAGGGATTTTTTATTCAAAATAATAATGCGACGAGTATAACGATACCTGTTTCCGCCAAATCGAATCAAATAACCTTTTATAAAGGTATTCAGAATAGTAATGATGAAAGAATGATTCAATTACAGCTTAAAACCGAAAATCCGGATGATGGGGTTACCACTACAGATAAAAACATCGTTCTCTATTTCAACAAAAAATCAAATCCGGGTTGGGATTATTATGATGCTATCAAACTAACGCCCTTAACGGCAAGATTCGCAACTCTGTCATTTGAGGGAACGAAAAATGGTCGTCATGTCGCATTAGCACAAGATAGTCGTGCTTACGATTTAACGAAACCGCAAGAATATAAATTGGAGATGAATATATCCCGGCAATATGGCCATTTCTCTATAAAATGGCCGGTTTGGAAAAATATTCCATCAAACTGGTCCATTTCCATGACGGATAATAAAACAAATCAAAAAATAGATATGAGGACGGATACGCTTTACTCATTTGACATTTCCAAAACAGCAATACAGAATAAAAGTGTTGAAAGCAGTATTCATCCATTACCGACTACAATGGCAGCTACCGGTAAAGCACGTTTTGAAATTACGATAACCCCAAAAGATTTGACGGCGATTTCTGATAAAGACAAACTCGGTGTTCCCAATCATATCAAATTATTTCAAAATTATCCTAACCCCTTTAATCCAACCACACAAATTGAATATAGCCTGCCAAAGGCCGCAGAAGTCTCATTAAAAATTTATGACATCCTTGGGAGACAAGTCGCAGTATTAGCGAAGGGGACCAAAAAAGCTGGCAATTATCGTATAACCTGGAATGCCTCAAATATGGCAAGCGGTATCTATATTTATCAGCTAAAAGTTGATGATGTCATAAAATCTCGAAAGATGCTTCTACTTAAATAAGAACCTAAAATTACAGGAGGGTCGTTTTGAATAAACTTATTACATTATGCTTCACAATTCTAATTATCGTGATCTTTGCGCATATTGCCCATGCTCAGTCTTTACCACCAGCTATGCTTAGTAAACCGGCACAATCTGCACCTATTGATGGCGGTATCAGTATTATGATTTTTGCAGGTGGAGCTTATGCTATAAAAAAATTACGTGAGAAATGAGGAGGATTATACGATACCGTCTTTTTCTCAATATCTTCCTCATCGGGTTTTTAATCCTTAAAATTATGATTATTTCATCAAGGTCATCTTTTTTGTAAAAGATTGACCGGATCCCAGATCCAATCGATAAAAATAGATTCCACTGGGAAGATCACCAGCATGAAAAGTAACCATATGTTGTCCCGCAGGTAAAGGTTTATGATTTATCAGACTTGCCACCTTTTGTCCTAAAATATTATACACTTCGAGGGTTACCGATTCCTTGATAGGCAAGTTAAATTGTATGTTCGTGGACGGATTAAAGGGGTTGGGATAATTCTGACTTAAATAAGGTTGCTGCGGTATTCGAGGCTGGTTCGTATGCTGTATAGCTAATGTGTGATCAAAACGAAATCTGGCAAATACCGGATAATGATCGGATGTGGTTGTAGAGTAATCGACAATATATTCAGGTTTGACGACTTGTTGCGTATTCGTATAAAACACGGGATATAATTCATTAGATACCGTTATATGATCTATCATATCAGAATAAGCCGTCGTAGAAGCTTCATTTCGTTTACTGAGCAGACGGGTAATGACTCTGTAATATGAAGAGTCTGCCACAAAATTATTATATGGCGAAGGATCGTTATTAAAAATCGATTGATCTACATCATCATTATAATCACCCATAATGATGAGATTCTGAGTCTTCAGATTATTATCCAGATAAGTTTTAAACTCCTTAGAGGCATTTATTCGGCGATCGTAACTCGTTTGATCGCTCATAGCCTTTGCATGAATATCAAATGCATGTATTTGTTTAGTTATCCCATTAATAGTTGCATTGAAGGTAAACTCAAAAGGTGGACGACCATTAGCCCAATAATAATCCCAATTTGAGTAACCGGCAGGTTCTATAAGCTGAGATGATATCGAATCGATCGTCGCCGCTTTATAAATAAATGCCGTTTTTTGTGTTTGTGAATAATGGGCCTCAAAACCATGATATCCGGGTAACAGACTTAATAACTTTTGGAAAGCAATGGAATTACTTACCTCTTCCACTGCGTATAAATCGGCATCAATTTTTTTCAGAACAGAGGCAACATTTGCAATTTGTAAACTATCGTTAGCCGGACCATGACTGGCATTGCCAAACCATTCCAAATTCCAGGTGGCAATATCAAAAGTCTCTTTTAGTGGAACATCAGAACCAGCAACCGGAAATGGTACTGCTCCCGCATCTTCCATATTACGGGGCATTATTTGATATGTATGGTCATACTCGCTGACGACTCCGGTAATATTCACTGGAGTCGTTGGAATTTGAGAACCATTTATATCGGTATTGTTATCAATTCTTACAATCGCAGAGCCAAAGGCATCAGAGACAGGATAATTTTTATCGATGCTGAAGGTTCCTTTCGATGAGTAACTGGCATTTTTAATGGCAACAAGCTGGCCTTCATAGGTTTCCGAGATTTGATTAAGGGTAATCTCTTTCGGTTTAACGATATTCGTCTCAGGATAAACGATATACGAGATGTTGGTGAGCTCCAGGAGTGAGTGAAATTGAGAAAGCTGACCGGTTACGACGAGAGAATCTCCGATCGAGATTTGAGAGTATAAATTATTTGATGAATCATAAATAGCGATTCCAGCAGAAGTATCCTGAATAAAAGCTGGTCCGCCAAATTGATCGGATACCGTTACTCTTCCTGCAACTGTCACCTGGTTGCCAACCGCTTGTTTCCTTGCATCTGAGATTGTAATAATCTGACTGATAATCGTATCGGAATGCTTATGCTGAAATCCTGTTGCATAGGCAGCCGGTGAAAAAAAGGTTGATAATATAATTAAAAAAGAAACTGTAACGCTCTCGATCATATAAACATAGTAAATATCGTTAATAAGATTATTGGAAAGCTTTGAAAAACCAGGGCTTTTGCTCAAGATCAAAGCTTGAACGACTTCGGAATCCCAGCATATTAGCCATATGTGAGGATTTCAAAGTCGTGAAAATGAAGATATTGGGCAAAAAAACGGTTTTGCATAGTTTCCTATTGCTAATTTTGCAAATTAATATATACAATTAACACGTTGATGGTATTAATAAATTGTTATAAAGTTTATTATCTCTTTGTTAATAAATCTTAATGAGATATTCAGGTCTTTTTAAACCATCCTGTTAAACTAAAACGATTCCGTTTAGCGGGTAACACTTCATGATAAATCAGATCACTTCTAAAACAAACAAAAGTTCCCAAAGTGGGATCGATATCGATATAGCTTTCCTTTTCATCCTGGGTCATATAAATACGAAGTTGTCCGCCATCTGATGTTTGCCAATCTTCATTGAGATATAGAATACATGAAATGAACCGTTCTTTAAAATTTTTAAATTGATCTAAATGTTTTTTATAAAATGATCCGTGAGGGTATACGGCAAAATGGGCCTCAAAATCATTGAGACCAATATAAAATGTACTATTCAAGATTTGTCGGAGACGTTCCATTTCATCCCAATATATTTTTTGTAGTTTGGTTAACGAATCTTCGTCAAGCCATAAAACATGATCTGAACGGATTTCCGGTCTGTGTTTTCGGTTTTCTCCGGAACCCACAAGGGCTTTGTGGAATTCACCGTCCTGCCAAAGTTCACGTTCTTCCTCAATTAAGGCATGCAGAAAGTCGTCTTCTATAAAATGACTTTGAACCGACCAGCCCTGATCGGATAAATCGTTAATAAACCTGTTGTATAACTTTATCATAAATGGGCAAAAGAACGGTTTTGCATAGTCTTCAAATGATTAAATGATGTCTCAAAGATAACGAATTATATAACGGAAT
>Ga0102944_1002572_pt1 | contig 10486 bp, 20 predicted proteins | sample SalPonD_shore_MG_FD_78172 | JGI IMG/M metagenome (GOLD analysis project Ga0102944, IMG submission 78172) | Salt pond soil microbial communities from South San Francisco under conditions of wetland restoration - Salt Pond MetaG... | ecosystem: Environmental > Aquatic > Marine > Intertidal zone >... | reverse complement strand
TTTTTAAGATCATATTTTTTTTGGATCTTTTTTCTTATTTCTGGATTTTTCTTTATATATGCCCTATTTCTCAAATTTTGGCATTTTTTACATTCTGCACTTTTGGTGTAGAATTCCGTTTTTTCTTTTTTTAACTGACACTGAGTACAAATTTTATCCATCATAATTTCTTAATTAAAATCTATTTATAAAATTTCCATAGGGTTGTACTAACTGTTCACTGTAAATTGTAGCCACTCTCTCTTGCGCAAGCTGTTGAGATGTCCTACGCAAACATAATATTTCTTGTTCCTTCAAAGATGGCATAATATTTGCGAGAGAAGTCATGTCTTGGCGGTCTTCAAGAATCTTTTTAGCGCAGCCGAACGCTAATAATTGCCACCACTCTTCTAATTCAGGATTAGAAGTGTCGGTCAATAGCGCGGTGGGCTGCTTTAAGACTTCCATCGTTACTTGATATGTATTGTCGGGAACAGGGCGTAATATCAGCTTATCATTGAAAAATAGAAGGGCTTGAGGGCGGGAGGCTTGATAAGGGATAGATTGACCCTTAATTATGGTTCCACTAGGAACAGAGCTTCCAAATACAAGTCCCGTAACAGCTCCCGTCACGTAATCAATTGTCCCCGCCAACGCTGTCCCTGTTTCATCTAGAAACCCTCCCGCTCCATCGTCTCTTGCGATGACAGAATTGCCTGTACCATCAGTAAAAGAGAAAAAGACTTGAGAAAAGATTTCTGTTCGCGGAGGGTAATCAAACCCTCTCAATAAAGGAAAGTTAGAAAACTGGAAAGAATAAGGTCCGGCTGTGCCGTCTCCACTTCCTTGCACATTGAGGTATTGCAGCTGAGGATAAATTCGAAAGAATTGCTCTCTCGATTCGCTGAAAAAGCTTTGATAGCCAGCTATATAGATCGGCTGATAGATGTTGATGTAAGAATTGCGCGGGAAATTATATGCTTCAATATTGGGATCTGTATAAAACTCGTAGATTTCTCGCAGATTAATGAACTTTAAGAGCTCGGGGATATCAAAGAGGAAAAAGGTATTAATATAGTCATCGAGTTGCGCATCTGTAATTTGAGATTGAGAAGGGCTCGCGGTTAATCGGCGCGCCTTGGTTCTTATTCTTTGCAGAGTGCTTAATGAAGTGGCTAAGGCTGAACTCATACTATCCCAAATTGTCTTCAGTACCAGAAATTGGCACCGTCTGTGCTTGTGTAAATGCAGGTGGCGCACTGGGAGCAGAAAACGGAAGCAAGCTTCTAGTATCAATTTCTGTTTCAAATTCAGTGTCGCTGGTCACAGTGATTTTTGTCTGTAAATAATTTATTTCCATTTGATATGCCAAGGGCACGATAATGCGTACCCATTGGCCGGTTTCATAACCGTGAGCATCTGCAGTTGTAATGACGGCATTTGATGCTTGCGTCACATCTGTGATTAGATTCCTATACGGAACATAATTTGCGCTCAAACTCATAGTTACGTCATCAAAAAGTCTAGCGACTGAAACCCAAATCTCTGGCGATAAGTCCCAACCGATGGAACGCTCTTGCCGGTATTTTTATCAATCGTGTAGCTGTGAATAGGATACGAGCAAAAGCCCACTTTTCCTTTTCTTTCTTTAGCCGTTACGTCAATACCATTCAAAGCTCTAGCTACCCATAATGGTACTTCATATTCTTCACCATCTTGCATAGTAGCTGAAAAAATAGGCTGCCGTGGATATTTAGCCATTGTAAATGGCACCGCGCCACCAACACATTCGTAATTTTTGAAGATCCCTTTTACTGGACGACATTCTTCTTTCATAAATTTCATAAGTTCTTCATTGTCCCGCTCTTTTTCTGATTTCATCACTGCGGGCGCTCTCATCTTTGGTGTTGCTGTCATAATTCTCCTTTTTATGAATGGAAGGAGACAAATAGTCTCCTTCCTTGTTCTAGATGTATCTTACTTAACAATTAAATTGCCAAATCTCGATATGCTATCCATTCCATAACATCTCCATCTCCACCAATAGCATTAGTGCCAAGCTCGACGCCAAAGCGTCCTTGATTGACTAACACATCCAAAGCGGTTGTGAAATTGGTTAATGTAACTGGAGCCCCGACTTTTCCAATTGGAACTAACTGCGCTTGAGTTACTCCGGCTGCCGCTTCGGCAGAAGTTGGAAAACTAAAAGCAGTAAAGGCGCTGCTGTTAATATCGACAGTAGCCGCACTTCCTGTTACCGAAGTTACCTGGCCTTGTAATCCATCCATCTCCACCATTCCGTATTCCGCTGGAACGACAAACTTCAAAATTTGTCCTACAGTAAATAGAGCTGAAGTTGGATCAACAATAGTTTGCGTAACAGTCACCACAGCCTCAGCTGCCTGCGTGATGCTTCCAATGAGAAACGATTCTGGATAAAAGAGAGGAGGATTGAGCTTTCGAATAGTTACAGCTGTTGCATCTGCTGCAAATCCACTGGAATCTAATCCTATGTCAAAATTATCCGCATCTGCTACTGAAATTACATTAAACTTATAGCTTGCAATTTGTAGCATCCCCGTAGTGTTGTAAACGATAATATCATCATTTACTTTCAAACCATGGGATGTTGCTGTGATCGTTGTCGTAGCCCCGCGTGTTACCGCTGTCCCTGTAATAGGTGGGCCTGGAGTTTGATCACTTAGGTCCACTAACACGACTCCATTAGCTGTATTCATTGCGGGAATCGCAATTGTGGCGGCCCCATTGGTTTTTAATCCAGTAATGACCGACTCCTCTGGCATTCCTTGTTGCCAAAGAGAAGTGATTACCGGAGTAGCACCGGCTGTAGAACCAAACTGAGTGATATTTAATAACTCAATTTTAGTGGGAAGCCAAGGCAAAGTAATAGATTCAGAAGTTCCATTCGATGTGAAAGAACCCCTTATTATGCTCTGATTTGATGATAAACTCATATGTGCCTCCTTATGCCAATGTCGCTCTAAGATTAATTACCCACGCGTCATTCGTAATGCGCGGCACTGTTCCCATCTTCCAACCCACACTAGCGTTAAGCGCTAATGGAGAATCATAAATAGGTGGACGATAGATAAACTGTGCTGAATATCCATCTTGCTCTACAGAAGCATACGCTTCCATACCAACACAAAAGATGTTGTAGACAGTAGCACCAAGTAATGATGCATTTGCAGTAGTCGACCCAATGCTAGAAAGCAAGAATCGTAAGTTCGAGACCGAACCCCACTCTGGCCTTAAAGCATGCATTGGGCTTGGATATTGAGCTTTAGGAATAAATCCTGAAACCGCTTCCAAATCACCAATCAAATCAGTACTTGCTAATGCAAAGTACGCATCCCTGACCGGCGCTGTTCCGAATTTGTCCTCTCCCTCAATATTATCCGCAATCGTATACGCATTGTTTCCCGCAAGGGTACGTACAATCACATCAATATCATCACGAGTGATGTTTGTCGGATTGTCACCGTTCGATCCATTCGTACAGTTGATAAAACTTGCAGTCGATGCAAGCATATCTCGGATCAACTCGTCTTCTGTTTGTCTGCTTTTCTGTTACTTTCATCTCATCTCTGAGATTACTGACTACTGCTTACGCAGCAGCGGAGAGTCTTGTTATTCCTCTCTCCCATAATTTCTTATGGGGTCGGACTATCGCATATTCCTTTAAAAAGGAATCTCGACCGCTTAGTCTCTGCGGGTCTTGACATATTTTCCGTTTGCCTGTAAAATACCAAGCATGACAGAAAGGACCTTTTTTTCTTATACCGCTGGTTACATCGATGGCGACGGCTGTTTTTACGCCGGAACCACCATTCAAAAACCTAAAAATATTACTGTTTTTGAATCTTCCATTCAGGTTCTTTCCACTAAGAATAAAATACTCTTTGAATTTAGAGATGCCTACGGAGGGTTTGTTCGTAAAAAACCCGATCGCCTTCACCATAAAGAAGCGTTGGTTTGGGTTATTAAAAATTCCCACTGTATTCCAGTAATAGACTCTGTTTTTCCTTTTTTGGTGGAAAAACACATTCAAGCGTCCCTTTTGAAACAACTTATACACTCTATTGTTCCTAATGCTGGAGTAAAAATTTCTAACACTACTCTCACTTACAGAGAATCCCTTATTCAAAAAATTAGAGAGGAAAAACACATGAAAAACTTTATTTCTAAAGAAGATATTGATCACATCAATACGCTTCAAAATACTGTTACTCCGTCGGATCTCGACTACCCCTATTTGGCGGGTCTTATCGATTCTGAAGGATGTTTTCGCATTAAGAAATGGAAACCTAAAAATAGACCTAATGAGGTCTACAATATAGCAGTCGAAATTGGTAATACAAAACTCCCTATTCTTCCTTGGCTTATCCAAAGATTTGGGGGAACATGCACATTTATTCCGGCTAAAGGCACCAAACGCTCTTCTGCAACTTGGTGTCTGTCCGCTGCTGCTTTGTTTCCAGTTCTTCATAAAGTCTTTCCTTTTCTTCGCGGGAAAAAGGATGTATGCGCTAAACTCATTGAATTCCAAGAAACTATTCTTCCTAATGGCGGAGATCGCCATTCGGAACTTTTTCGAGCTTTGTTCGAAAAAAGACGAGAAATTCGCGAAAAGATTATTCAAGAAGTTCATGAGCTCAACAAAAAAGGTTCATAAAATCAAGTTCCCTCGGGTTGCCATAAAAAGCTACGCTGCTTCTCTTAGGTTTTCCCAGGTATTCAGGTCAAGTTTTACATCCCCCATGACGTTAAGGGATACTCCAAGACGTTGTGTCGCTTCATTAAGAACCGGGTCTTGGTTTTGCAGGGTTACCTGCTCGTTTAAAATAATATATTGACCGTAAAAATCCATCTCGGCATCTATGTTCACAGCCGTTAGGTTCACCGGAGGTGGTGTGACGCCTGAGTTCCCTAGGGGGACTTTTGACGTTGGTAGTGCGTTGTAGCGTCGCATCCGTAGAGTAGTACCACCATTTCTTGGCATACGTTTAAGCATAGCAGGAATTTTGTGGATAAAATACGGAGTAGGAACGCTAAGCAACTTGTAACTAAAACTTTGCTGGACTGGTGCCGACAAAGTCGATGTTGTTGTCACTGTCATGAGTGCTAATCTCCATTATGCACCCTTTGAAGCTTCCACCATTTCTTGATACAATCGATTCTGCAAGTCCTTGCTCGGCCAAGCACTATAGTCATTCGCCACATGCAACGGAGAAGAAGAACCTAATGATTGTGTCGACCGAGGCTTGGCTTGATTTTCTTCAATCTGCCTTTTTTCCCTCGAATCTTGAGGTGAATAGCCTCTGTACTTCAGCTGCTCATAAACATAGCGAGCTTGGTCAAAAGGATTATCCAGCCCCTTCAATGATTTCACAAACAAAGGGTCGCGTTTTAATTCTTCTACATTTTCTGCAGTTGCTACGGAGAAATAGTCCGGATATTGCGATCTGATGCGCTCATCGAGTGTTTCCATGAGCATTTCATTTTTGAACTTTTGTAAAGTCTCTTGGACGAGTTTTTTAGTCTCTTTTCTGCTCAGCTTTAATGTCTGAGCTTTCGTGAGAATATCGTCTTCAGCCATTTTTTCAAGTTCGGAATAATCTTCTTCGCTTGGGGCTGATTGAGGCTTTTCTACTTTTTCAAGCTGTTCTCGCAGCACCTTATTTTCCCAGTGCAACTGATCCATTTGCTCTCGGGCTTTTCTCCAGTTATATTGCTGACTCTGTGAAGAGTCGGAAACATCCGAAGAAGCACCTTCTGCTGAGGCACTGTCAGTTTCTGATTGATGAGTGACGAGTTCATCGTTTTGTACGTCCGTTGCCGGTACTTCTGATTCTTCAGATGCACCTTCAGTTTGAGCCGACATATTACCTCCTGGATGGCGAATCCGTTACTGCCGCTTACTTACCGCCACTGACGCGGGCTAACGAATGTAAGTAAACTATTTATTACCACGGAAAGAAATTATTTGTCTCAAAAAAAAATATTCCTCATATTGAGCCTATGGAATACATTGTGTTAGCGCTGATAATTAGTTCGGTAATCTATTTAAAAGTATGCTTGAATCAGGCAGTAAAATTTATTTGTGGTAAGGTTGAAAAGCTCTCGCGCAGGGACCAACAAACTGAACAAGAAAGATTTGCTGAACTGAAAGCTCATCTGGAAACATATCTGGGCAAATCTAAGAAAGGCGCGACCTCTTCTAAAAAGCCTAAAATAATTAAGATCAAAGAGAAAAATTAATTTTTTTTCTTTTGGATACCTCTCAAAAATCCCCTGTACTGAATCGCAGAAAGACATTGGTCGAAAAACTTTTTAACATATTCGAGCAGCGGCTTTTCTTCTTGAGAAAGTTCATTTTGATTTTCAATGATAAATGCACACGATTCCATATCAGGCAATGACCATAAATGGTAAAGAGTTTGGCTGCGATTGTCATATTTGAAACAGGATCGATCCGGTCGCATTCCCGGGTCAGATCGGGTTACTATTGACTGAAGATGATGTACATTCGGCAAATAGCGTTTATGAAGGTTCTCCTGCTGAAAAACAATCTGAATATAATACTCATCGCCATAATTTTGATGCTCTTGGATGACTTTTTCTAATTTTTTCCCTGTCAAATCTCGAAGTTTTTCTCCCATCTCAATTGGAGTAGGCAGCTCTTCTTCTTGGCGCCCTATGGCCTGTTGTCCTAAAGACTTTTCTTTTTTCATTAAAATCCTTGCGATTCTTTTATTGACTGCATCTTTTGATCGATAGGGATCGGCTTGGTTTTTATATGGTTCCAGTATCGAAATCGGATTCTGTTGCGGTTCATAAAATCAGGGCGAGAACAAAGACATGTGAAAGACATTCCACCTAATGCTCTCCAAACTACTACCTCTGTTTTATTAGTATCGCAGTCGATGACTTCAATTAATTGGTTTTCAGGAGGCTTATCGTATTGATAATGATGCCATCCTTGTTTGATTCGACTCGCATATGATGAAGTAGGTGCAGTCATTAGCTTCTCCTTGAGAACTCTTCTCTTAAAATCTGGTTTACATGATTTACTTTTTGAAGGTCAATCTTTTCCGGACCTTTAAGCTCCAGCTGAGATTGCGTCTTTATTTTTTTAAAGACTGTCTTTTTGTTTAAGTTGGCTTCTGTGCAAAACTGAGAAACAGTTTTTTTGAGATTGTTTACCGCTCGTTCCATGCTCTCCATTTTATCATGAGCTTTTTTGACATCGAACTTTTTGACATTGCCTTTTGAATCAATGTAGACCATTGTGCCCGGCTGTGCTTTTTTCTTGCGACGGCCAGAGCAGCAGTTGCATGAATCGTTGAATTCAAAATTGATATCGCCCACGGTTGGACTGATGCGAGTTAAACTACTCATTTTCCCCCCCTTTTTTTTTAATGCATTTCGGCTAATCCATCCTAATAAAAATCCTATGTTTGTTCCGGCCCAGAAAAAAATTAAAAATTTCCACATACTGGTTCTTTAGCCATCTAAAATACGTTCTTCTCGAATCATTGATCGAATTTCTTCAGCAAGATCGCGTCGGTCTTCAGAAGCCATCATTTCATATTTTAAAACTTTTCGACAGCGCTCATCTATATCTCCCAAGATTCCATGCATAGTAAATGCTTTGCAATAAGTGCGATAATCTTCATCATGCTCCGGAAGGAAAAATTTATAGGTTACCTCAACTGACCGCGTGTTTTCCATTGGTTTGAACTTTCTCCATTAATAATTTCCAACTTTCATAACACATCTTACCACAAAAAAATTTAATCTCTCCCTTTACGGGGATTTCGATGGGTTGCGGAGTTTCTGCATTGCAATATTCACAGTGTATTTCTATCATAATTTTATGGTGTCAAATTTGTCCTTATGCTATTATTAGGTTAATCCAAATCCCTTTAACTGAAAAGAGAGGAAATCTTATGACAGAAAAAACCATGAACTTTGTGCATATGGTGCGTGCTCTTATTTATTTAAGTTTGGTAGCCGCAGTGATTTTTATTACCTTGCAACCTTATCTTTATGCTACCCAGTCCGAAGATTCGATCGAAGATGTGGTTCAAGAAAATGTTTTTTGGCCTCCTGATATGATTCCTCATCCTATGCCTCCTGGAAGTGGTCCCGAATGGGAACAAGAACCTGGACCAAAAGAAGCTTAAAAAAATTATAAAATAAGAAAGAATGCCTCAGAATTGGCCTAAAATAATTATTGGATTGCTGGTTGGCGCGTTGCCTATTCTATCTACTTCTTGTGTGGGAGGAGCATTTTTTTCAGGATTTTCAGGATATAGTTGTTATTGCTCCACTATTTTAGATCCGGGGAGAGCGGCACTTATCGAAGAAGCTGCCGAACTTGCTTGCGACAAGGCCAAAACTTGGTATTTTTTTGTTCAAGAAAAGTCCGAACGTCGGTGTCCTGTTTGTGATTACCCACTGATATTTCAATAAGATCCCAGTATGCACAACAAACCTTGTTTACTCTCGCCTTAACACAACGGTTTCAACGGAAGCCTTTTTTTTTTCATTTTAAAATTAAAGATCTTTTCGCATTCGGGCCCGCAAGTAATTTGATATTCAGTGACAACCTTAAATTTTTTCTTGCAGACGATGCATTCAAATTGGCTCTTTTGTGCCCGCTGAAAGAGTAAATCTTCTGAAAAGATGCCCTTTGAGCATAGTTCAGTGCAATATAAGCCGTTGATGGGGGGTGTCCAGAATTTTTTATCGCAATGCCTACATTTCATTTATTTTTTCGTATACTTTTCTTCTTAGGAGCATTTTTTTTCTTCACACGCTTGGGCAGCTTTTTCCCCTTAGGAGTATGGGAAGCAAACTCTTTTGCTATCTCAGGATGCTGCGAATATAAATACTTGCGCTGAGCTTGGGATTTAAAAGGCACTCTATTTACTTTTCTTGGGTTTCTTTTTCCCTAGTGAGGGATATTTTTTGAGGACTTCTTTTCGTATTCCTCCGGGTTTAGGAGCGTTATGAGCGTATGCTAAAGCCGAACGTGCTCTTGCGCGAGTATTTATTGGGTAGCTAAATTTAGAAGCACCACCGGCCGCGCCTGCAAATTCAGAAGGTTTTACACTCTTATATTTTCCCGCATTTGAAGAGCCTTTCTTTTCTCTCATCTTTTCTTCTTTGCCGCGGGAAACTTTCACTCCCTTAGCGACGGTGACTTTTCTTTTTGGGCTTGCTTTTTTTTGGGGAGCCATTTTTTGATCCTTTCAATGCTTTTGCTAATTCTTTGTCTTCTTTTATTTCATGCTTAAGGCTTTTGCGTTCTTTTTTGTAGCCCGCAATATCTTCTTTAAGATGTTTCAATGCTTTTGTTTTTATACTTTTCTTCATGATTGAAATTCTTCTGTGAGCTCTTCAATTTGCTCAGACTTCTTCTTCTTTTTAGAATGACGGAGCGGAGATGGTTTGAGGAACTCTTCAAAATCCACCATCCCCACATCCGAGCCATATTGTTGAGCAAGATTCATGACATTCTTAGCAATTTTTTTTGCTTTTGAATTGGGTCTCAACATTATTGGCATTAATACATCGAATCCGAAGGATACGCCTCTACTTTTTTATAATTATCAATCGCATCACGATCAATTTCGGCCATCGTATCTGCATAGTCGCACTTTAGACGTGGATAAGGCTCCGGATATTTATGCATCATCACGTTTTGAGGCATATTTGATGGCTCTCCATAACCAGGACCATAATAGGCTTTCCCTTTATGGTACATCTGAGTATCTGCATCTTTGTGCATATCATCATTGTGACGCTTCATCCCGCGAGATTCATCTCTACGTGATTGGTAGCTTTGTTTTTTAGAAGATTCTTTACCGCGTCTCATCCCTAGGCTTTCGTCTAGTCGATCCGCTTTAGATTGTTTGTAGTGTCTAGCCATAATTACCCCTATGGTTGCTGTTCTCGTTAAGCATACGCTACTGTTTGCCTGTGCACGTCAAGTATACGCATTTAAAAAATTTGTACTCTTTTCGGATTTCTTGCGCAATAAAAAAGCCCGGTAAAAACCGGGCTGATTAATTCCAGCAATCTGGAGGAACAATGAAACAAATCTACCTTAGGAATATTGAAGTTTTTTTTCTAGTTAAATTGGCTGTTGTGGAGGATTAATTTCTTGAGCTTCTTCCGCTTGATCTACATCGGAATGAGCGTGTTGTTTCATTAACTCCAGTACTTTCATCAAAGATTGAATGTTGGTTAAATCAAGGCCTTTGAGTTCTTTTAGAGCCTTAATATAATCGAGCGTTCCCATATCGTTATCTTTTTTTGCTTCCGCAAGTCTCTCAATAGCAAGGGCTCTATTTTCTTCTACGCGTGAAGCCCGTTCAATTCCCAAACCTTTATTGGCCGCCGCTCTGGATTGTAGATCTTCAATCTGCGCTTTGAGGAGCTCCATTTGCACTTGCATTTGTTGCTGCTGTTGCTG
>Ga0102944_1002571_pt1 | contig 10490 bp, 8 predicted proteins | sample SalPonD_shore_MG_FD_78172 | JGI IMG/M metagenome (GOLD analysis project Ga0102944, IMG submission 78172) | Salt pond soil microbial communities from South San Francisco under conditions of wetland restoration - Salt Pond MetaG... | ecosystem: Environmental > Aquatic > Marine > Intertidal zone >... | reverse complement strand
ATGCTTTCTGATGAAGTTTGTGAATAATGATTTCGGAAATATTTAACCAAATGATGCAAATTTCCAATCATTGTATATTAGAGAACTTTGCAAAACTGTGCTTTTGTTCAAATTCTGCATTTTCGTGATTTCAAAATCCTCACGTATAACCTAATACGCTCCGGTTTTGAAATCACTCAGGCTTTGACTTTGACCAAAATCACTGGTTTTGCAAAGCCCTCTATTATTTATAATTACCTCATATGATCCCATTCGTCATTCTTGTTTATTATTGCGATATAACGCCCCGATCTTTAATAGGATTATTTCTATTTCTGACTAAATTATATAAATGACGGTATTATTACAGGGAAACTAATAAAAGCAGATGCCCTATGGTAATCACTAACCTGAAATATTATGGGTTAAGAGTATTATTGGTATATGGTCTTTGGGTACTCGTCGGATTACTGGTAGCTATGTTTACTTTTATATCCGTTTTGACGGGAGCTTATTATTTACCGATATGGCAAATTATTTTATTTGAGCAAATTTGCATTTCCCCCTGGGCCGTGTCAACTCCGCTCATTATTTGGGCGGCCCGAAATTATCGTTTAGACCAGCAAATAAAGTTTAAATCAATTGGGGCTCATATGATTGTGGCACTATTGGTGTTTGCTTTTCACTCCTTGGTGCAAAGCTGGACGGTTTCCTGGTTTTTTAATGAACCTCTGATGCTGTCATATATCGAAACAGATTTTCTGCGTTTTTTGGATATGCGCCTGTTACTTTATGGGGGAGCTATCATAGGGATTTATGCTATTGATTTCTACCGAAAAGATCGGGAAAATCAATATCTTGAGCCGCAACTCAAAGCGGAGATTAACCAAGTCAAATACCAGGCTCTGAAGAATCAAATACAACCTTCATTCCTCATAAACAGTATTGATGCCATTTTGCATAACCTGGATAAGGATCCGGATTTGGCAGAACAGATCCTCAATGATCTAAGCAACCTATTGCGCCTAATGCTTCAGAACTTGAAGAAAACGGATATTACCATACGCGAAGATGTTCAGTTTTTTCATATGTATCTCAAGATTCTTCAGAAAAGATTGGGTACGTCCATCAAGCTGGAAAAAAGAATAGATGAGGATTGCTATGATATGAGTGTACCCTCTATTCTGACGATTATGCCTTTCCTTGAGGAAATTATAAAAAGACAAAAGGCCCCCATCAATACCTTTAACAAGTTAACCTATATTGCCCGAAAAACTGAATATGGTATTTTGTTGCAGGCTATTATCAGCGGACTAAAATTGACACCCAGTGAATTGCAGATATGTCAGCATAATGCAAAGTTGCATCGTATTTTGCTACGGCTCGATGAAAAATATGAAGGTCAATATACCTACCGGGCTTATCCCTTGAATGACAAGGTGATAATAAAACTTGAATTACCCATTCTGGGAGGTAAGGCACAGAATGTTAACCCGGATTATTCACAAGTATAAAGAAAATAATATATTAAAGAGAACTTTGCAAAACCGTGCTTTTGTCCAAATTCTTCCCGAAAGTTTTCGGGAGGTTTTGAAATCACTCAGGCTTTGACTTTGAACAAAATCCCTGGTTTTGTAAAGCCCTCTTAAAATATTGATAATATTTTATTTGTCAGAAAATATAGATAGCCCAGATTTGGATATAGGGGAAGAACGCTGCGAAATTTGCTGGTGCCCCAAACGCCTTCGGGATTGCTCACCAACAAATTTCTTGGTGAATAAACCAGCTAAAGGAATTGAGTACGTTTTAAGAATAATCTGGTTTTGCTGAAAAACAAAGAATCATTGATAGATCGTGAATATTGTTAATTACATACGTGAGAATAAATATTTAACAGGATTGGTAATATTCACCTGGCTATTTTTATTTTCGACTACGGTAAGTAAAACCTATTCCCACTTTTTGAGAAATAACTTGGCGCTGGAACCCGGTTTTATTTTCTTCAGGGCTTTTGTGATCTGGGGAGTAATCGCTTTATTTATTCCGTTGATTCTGTTGATGGGCAAAAAATTTCCCATTCTTGGTGAGAAATGGTGGATAAATGCCTCTCTTCATTTCATTGTGAGTTTTATGTTCATGCCCTTGCACGCAATTATATATCGGCTTATTATGGTTATAAGATATGGTTCATCGGGTGGGGTGGCCGGCTTTTTTGATAGCCTGGCAAATGTAATTATGTGGATGGGCGTAATCAGTTCACTGGTCTATTGGCTGGTTATCGGGGCCTATCATGTAAAGTTGTATTATACCCGATATCGCGATCGACAACTTCGAACTATGCAGCTGGAGGCAGAACTGACTTCTATTCGACTGCAGGTTTTGAAAATGCAGTTACATCCTCATTTCCTCTTCAATACACTTCACAATATTAATACTCTCATATATGAAGATGTAAATAAGGCTAAAAAAATATTGATAAAATTAAAGCAGTTATTGCAAATATCGTTTAATAAAGTGAACGAGCAGGTTGTAAAACTTTCGGAAGAACTGGAATTTACGTCAACTTATCTCGAAATTGAAAGTACACGTTTTAGTGACCGCTTGTTTGTTGATTGGAAGATTGATCCTGTCACGAGAGACGCTTATGTGCCGAGCTTTATTTTACAACCCCTGGTTGAGAATGCTATACGACATGGAATTTCCAAACAAATGAAAGCGGGTACCATACGGATAAGCTCTGATAAAATTGGAGATTGGTTGATCCTGATGATTGATGATGAAGGTCCCGGGTTGAATGGAACGGCCAAACCAAAGACCGATGGCGTCGGGCTTGGAAATATCAGAAGCCGTCTAAAACAATTGTATGGAAATTACCAATTTCGGTTGAATAAATCAGATTTAGGTGGGGTAAAAGTAATCATTAAAATACCCTACGCTACACAAAAGGATGAAATAATAGTCAATCAGAGGGTATGATATTATGGAAAAGATTAAGACCATCGTAGTGGATGACGAACCGTTGGCGAGAAAAAGACTTCAAAATTTACTGAAAGAGGATGATGAGATAGAGCTGTTGAAGTTGTGCAGAAATGGGAAAGAAGCCATTGAAACTATCCTAAAATATAGTCCGGACCTGGTGTTTTTGGATATTCAGATGCCGGAAATTGATGGTTTCGAAGTTATTCGCCGTTTGAATATGCAACGCATGCCGATCATAATTTTTGTGACAGCTTACGACGAGTATGCCCTCGATGCTTTTGAAGTTCATGCTTTGGATTATTTACTGAAACCCTTCGATAAGAAGAGATTTTACAAAGCCCTGAACCGTGCCAAAGATTATTTGAAGAATTCAACCAATAAATTCGATTCAAAATTAGAAAGTCTGGTTCAGGAATTAAATCCAACACCCAGTTATTTAAATCGGCTTATGGTTAAAACTTCGGGGCGTGTATTTTTTGTCGGGGCTGATGAAATAGAGTGGATTGAAGCCTCGGGCAACTATGTGCAATTGCATACGGGAGATAAATCTTACTTAATTCGGGAGACGATGAGTAATATGGGAAAAAAACTGAATCCTGATAAATTTTATCGCATTCATCGTTCAACTATCGTTAATATCGAATGCGTGAAAGAATTACAATCATGGTTTCATGGCGATTATATGGTGATTATGAAAAATGGAGAGAAATTAACCATGAGCCGAAATTATAAGGATTTGTTGCAGAAGTATTGAACAGATATTGTTTAAGGAAGCAGGTTAACAAGTTTATAAGTTGAGATGATTAGGGGTTGAGAAGTTGTATGGCAAGTCATTCCATTTCGAGTTACCGATTATAAATTTTATCACATATGGTGAATGCCAACGTGTTGTGCGGTTGGATTAACCGGTTTAAATAAAGGATCGTGTATTTATAGTGATTATTATCCTTAGCTTTATGCGCTCAGCCGTCGGCTTACCATAAAATCAATGAAGTGGCGAAAGGTAAACAGGCTGCATAATGTTGACCTTTCACTTTTCACTACCGGTATAAGCTGAGAGCTGAGGGTTGAATGCTGAGAGCTATAATAGTCCATGTAACTGCAAAAGGCGTTGAATGCCAATAATGATTGAATAGGAGTGATCTATAATCCATTCTCTGCCAAACCGTTTTGAAAATGATATTCGGAACCGTCTTATAAATATAAATTGAACCCGTTCAAAAAATTTAAAAAGCATTGTAACAAATCAATAAAGCCTCTCGTAACAGGATATAGCAGCTCATCCCAATTCCATTTTGTGATGAGGGTTGGCTGTTATATTGGTATAAAGGTTAGAATGGTAGTAACCCGGTATCCGACGTAGTTCAAGGATTTAAAAATATTAGTTCGGTTTGTTTGAGTGGCTTTCCGATCTAGTCATAGAGACCTCCCTGCTATCTTAGGATACCGGGTTTTTTATATCCCGGCAATAATCGATTCTATAGCAAAAATCATCTATTATCTACGATAATTGCGCATTTTTCAGCAATCCTTTTTTAATATTCTCAGTCGAAATTTTCTCCCGCCTTTAATTTCCTGTACGGCAAAATGTTAATAACCTGAGTTTGATTATTCTCAATAATAAAAAAAGTAACCTCGGGATGACATTACAGAATTCCTGTCACTTTAATCGAACTCACGTTAATAAATAATGCTTGGCCGTTATTCGTATCAATAAGAAAATCAGGGCTTATGATATGGCTATGTATCTTTTGCATACGTTGTAAGATATTGAAAAATATGGATATATAATCACGGAAAAAGTGCATTCTATAAAGTTATTATACAACTTTATCCCATTAATTCTCTGTTAATCCCAAATGCATTAATAAAAAGAAATCTGAGTTCTAATTTGAATTTATATAAGTATAGACTACTCATCATTAGCTCAATGTTAAATGAAATAAAATAAACGGTCCGCATATAATTGCTCTTCTGACTTAATGCGGTTCCAAAAACGAAAACCATAGAGGTGTTTATGTTTAAATGGATACCACTCTTCCTCTGGGTTCCCTATCTAATGCTCACATCCCTTACCTTTGCACAGACGGGTAACCTTGAAGGAAAAGTAACAGATGCAAATACGGCTGAATCCCTGCCGGGCGCCAATGTATTTTTGGTGGAATTAAACAGGGGTGCTGCAGTCGGGGGCGACGGACAGTTTGCCTTGGCGAATATACCTGTAGGCAGTTATACCTTAAGGGTTACCTTCATCGGGTATGAACCCTACAGTGAACAGATTGCCATTCAATCGGGTACCAACACGGTGAACGTTCAAATGCAACCTGGTGCTATGGAACTCGATGATATTGTGGTAACAGCTCTTGGAATTAAGAGATCGGAGCGCAGCATCGGGTATTCGGTTCAGGAAGTAGGTGGACAAAGCCTGGTTGAATCGCGGGAAACGAATGTTGTCAATGCCATGGCCGGACAGGTAGCAGGAGTTCAAATTGGAACATCCAGTGGACAAGCCGGGGCTGCTTCACGTATTGTAATTCGTGGGAATACATCATTCCTGGGAAATAACCAGCCACTTTTTGTCGTGGATGGTATACCCATCAGTAACGCGGAAGATGAAAATGCCGGCGGCCCCACCGTTTTTACGGGTGGAACTTCAAATCGTGGTTTGGACCTGGATCCCAATATCATACAAAATATAACGGTTTTGAAAGGAGCCAGCGCCACAGCTTTATACGGTTCACGGGCCGCAGCAGGAGCTATTATTATTACCACGAAAGGTGGAACGGGTGGGGGACAAGTTCCGGGAACCCGAGTGAATTTCAGCTCACGCGTAGGTTGGAGTGATGCGATTATCGATGGTTATCAAGACCGATACCTGCAAGGTCAAAACGGGTATTTCCAGAATGGGTTACCCGAAAGCCGGGGAGGTTATGTAGAACCCGGTGCTACAAGTATTGGTGGATCTCCGATTACCAGTACACAAACTTCACTGAGCTGGGGACCGGCCAAAGATTCGGTAAATCAACAGGTATTGCAGGACCTTGGAGTTCCGAGTGTCCCGACGTTCAACCCGAGAAATGATTTTTACCGCTCGGCCACCTCCTTTGATAAAAATCTGAGTATTGCAGGAGGCAGCCAAAACACGAATTATTTTCTCTCCGTCGGAAATCTGAACCAGGAAAGCATTGTCCCCGGTAATAAACTGGATCGGACCAGCATCCTGGCGAAGTTTGGCGGAAATTTGAATGAAGATTTTTCCGTACAATCTTCGGTGAATTACATTCGCACCGAAAATAATTGGCTGTCGGAAGGCAATGGCTTGCGTACATATCTGTTTGGGCTAAACTTCACTCCCATATCTTTTGATATTACCCAATATCAATACGATGACGGGGAACAGCGTAATTATTTTGATGCTTTTAATAATCCTATCTGGCTTGTACATAATAATGGATATACCAGTGATGTGGATCGTTTTATTGCCAATACCGAAGCAAGTTATAATGTCCTGCCATGGCTTGCGATAACGGAACGCATTGGCCTGGATACCTATGTTGATGCCCGGAAAGAAATGGTAAATGTAGGAACCCGAAGCCGACCAAACGGCAGCACCTACGATCAGAAATTAAATCGTATGGAAGTGAACTCTGATTTTACCGTAAACATCCAAAAAAAGCTAACCCGTGATATCGGGATAACAGGTTTGGTCGGGAATAATATCAATACCCGGTATTTTAAAAATGATTTGATGACGGGGGAAAGTTTGAATATTCCGGGATTCTATAATATTTCGAATGCCAATGTGGTCACGGGTACCGAAGAAAAACAGCGGATCAGGATTGTTGGTCTGTATTCCCAGGCTACGCTGGACTTTCAGGATTTTGTTTATCTGACGCTGACGGCCCGGAACGACTGGAGCTCGACGCTTCCGAAAAACGATAATTCTTATTTCTATCCATCGGCAAGTTTAGGATTTGTGTTTACGGATGCCTTTGACTTTTTCAAGGATTCCAAATTGAGTTTTGGTAAAATTCGTGCTTCTATTTCCCAAATAGGGAATGATGCACCGGTGTATTCCCTTTCTACCAATTTCGTCCAATCAAATCCCGGCGATGGACAGCGTGGAAATATTAATTTCCCGTTTAACGGGGTCAATGGATATGAATTGACGAATGTTTTGGGGAATCCTGATCTCAAACCTGAAATTTCAACAGAGTTCGAGACCGGGATAGACCTGCGATTCTTTACCGGTCGGGCTCATCTCGATTTTGCCTATTATACCCGATCAACTAAAGATCAGATTTTCGAAGTACCGGTTTCACCGACTACCGGATATTCCAGCAAGCTTACCAATGCAGGTGAAATCAAGAATTATGGCTTCGAAGTAACAGCAGGAGGATCTCCCATTCAAACCAAAGACTTCAGATGGGATATGCAGTTGAATTTTTCGAAGAATACCACGGAAGTGGTAAAACTGACAGAAGGTGTGGATAACATTTTCCTGGCTGGTTTTAGCAATCCTCAAATTCGAATCCTGCCTGAAAAAAACGGATATGGCGTTATTTGGGGTACACGATATGACCGTACCGACAAAGAGCGATTCCCGGATCTTAAGGAAGGTCAACGGTTAATAGATGATAATGGTTATCCCATATTGGCAAGCGACCTTGGTGCCATTGGCAATGTACAGCCCGATTGGCTGGCCAACCTCAGAACGTCATTTTCTTATAAAGGTGTCACGCTAACAGCTTTATTTGATATGGTTCAGGGGGGCGATATCCTTAATTTTGACCAGTATTACACGGTATACTATGGTACGGCCAAACTTACGGAATCACGGGGTGATTCTTATGTCTGGCAGGGAGTAAATGAAAATACCGGTGAACCGAACACCACTGCGGTAACCCGTGATGAAGCGTATTATCGCGGTTTTTATACCAATTCGTATGAGAACCTGGTAGAAGATGGAGGGTACTTTAAACTTCGTGAACTGACCTTATCCTATTCACTTCCCGATAAGATCCTGGCCAACACGCCATTGCGGAATGTCGATATTTCCGCAACCGGACGGAATCTCTGGATTGAAACCGATTTCTCTTATGGTGATCCGGAAGGCAGTTTATTTGGGAGTGGAAACGGTCAGGGTTTCTATCATATGGTAACGCCTAATACGAGAAGCTACTCATTTAGTATTCGAATTGGAATTTAACGACAACATACCGTACCAAAAAATTATCAAAGCTATGAAACGATTAAAAATTTTAAACGTACTGTTGGTGTTCGGGTTGTTGATTGCGGGGAGTTCCTGTGCGGATTTTCTGGATGTAAATACAGATCCTAATAATCCATCATCAGTTCCCGAAAATCTACAGCTTTCGGCACTGGAAAGTAATTTCAGCTATAACATGATCGGAAACACTGCTGCCCGAATTCCATCACATTGGGTTCAACAACTTTCCTATAATGGCGTTCCCCCATCCGATGATAATTACGATGTGGATGAGTCGGACGTGAATAACCTATGGGAATTTTGGGCCTATACAGCGGTCATGAATAATGCCCGGAAACTATACACACAGGCCGATGTGGACAGCAATTTTGCCTATTCCGGGATTGCACGCATTCTTGAAGCATGGACGTTGAACGTGGTGACGGATCTTTGGAACGAAGCACCTTATACCGAAGCTTTTAATCCATCTAACACAACGCCTGCATACGATAACCAGGAAGCGATCTACAATAATATCTTCGCCCTGTTGGAGCAGGCAATCGAAGACTTGCAGAAAGATAGTCCCCTGACTCCATCTCAGGACGACCTGTTGTATAATGGTGATTTGACGAAATGGTTAAGACTTGCGCATGTTCTTACAGCCCGGGTTAATATACATCTGACGGAAGCCCCGAATAATGACGCGACAACACGCGCCCAAAACGCTCTGGACGCTCTTCAAAATGGATTCGTTAGTAACGATGATGACGCCGATTTTGCCTATTATGATAAAACCGGGGAAGAAAATCCCTGGTACCAATGGGTTATTGATGGCAAATGGGATACACGGGATCAACTAAGTGCCAACTATGTGAATCTGTTGAAATCTCTGGATGATCCCCGTTTGCCCATACAGGCACGCCCGGTAGGGGCTGTAGATAATAATGGATTGGTTAGCGGGGCCGACCTCTCGAATCCGGAGTATGAAGGTCATCCAAATGGAGAACAGGGACAGGGAGCCGTAAATATTTCTTCCATCGGTTCATTTTACAGCGCACCGGATGCTCCATTAAACTGGATGAGTTATGCGGAGGCTAAATTTATTCAGGCTGAGGCTACTCTCATCACCCAGGGGGCTAACGCGGCTGATCCCATTTATCGGGATGCAATACGGGCATCTATGGGTAAATTGGGGGTAAGTCCAGCAGATGCTGAAGATTATATAAACAATCGACCGGCCTTAACTGCTGCCACGGCCCTGGAGGAAATTATGACGCAAAAGTATATCGCCAATTTCCTGAGCCTGGATGTGTATAATGACTGGCGTCGAACTGGTTATCCACAACTTACTCCAGTGACCAACGAAGTCAAAACACCGTCGGGAATCATCCCGGTTCGTTTTCCTTATCCATCATCAGAGCTAAATAATAATTCGGCCAATGTGAAGGGCACCGGAGTTCCCGTGGGTTATGGAAGTATGGAAATTCCGGTTTGGTGGGATACTACACCATAAGTCACCCTTGCAGTTTAAAATATTGAATAGAAAATGCATAAAACACGAAACCCCGTTTTTAATTAGCCCGGATATTTCACCAAGAAATTTTTTTCTCAGCAAGGCGAAGGTAAAATAGCAGCGGAAACGCCCCGAAAGCGTTCGGGACGTTGAGCAAGCTTTTTTACCTTCAACGCAGCTGAGGGGAAAATTTCGCAGCGTTTAACACCCTGTTTTAATTTTCACACCCTGAAATTAAATGGTTCCCAATATATGCCATAAAGTTATGGCAATTTTATTTTAATTCGTGTGAAATATCCGGGTTAGGGGTTTTGTGTTTCTATGCATTAGTGACTGTAGTTTCACACCCAATAAAATGGTATGAATAGCCCTTATAATGGAAGTGTCCGGTGTTCAGTTTTCAGTTTTCAGATCTTGCGGGTTGACTAAATTGGCATTCATTTCGTCCCTTATAAGGCTTAGGTAGGGCTTCCTCATAAGCAATATATGTTACTATTGTCATGTCAAGGCTTGCTTGTCATCTTCATAAGATACTTAATACCGTTTTTCTAATCGACCTAAGTTACCGGGTAAGAAGGTAGACTGGAAACAGTGAGCAATGATTTCGTATCAATTTCCTAACGGTTTATTTACCATTGATGAAGCCCAGTTCCCATGAACAACTTTTCGAGCGAAGCGAGGCCAGGAGTCCCGGTCGGGACGGCCTTATAATAGCCCCGGGTTTCAACCCGGGGAACAATAATGCAACATTAGAAAACAAGTCCTGTAAGGACGACACTCAAGACGCTGATGAGCTCCTAAGCGTATAGT
>Ga0102944_1002569_pt1 | contig 10496 bp, 11 predicted proteins | sample SalPonD_shore_MG_FD_78172 | JGI IMG/M metagenome (GOLD analysis project Ga0102944, IMG submission 78172) | Salt pond soil microbial communities from South San Francisco under conditions of wetland restoration - Salt Pond MetaG... | ecosystem: Environmental > Aquatic > Marine > Intertidal zone >... | reverse complement strand
ATATACGTTTTTTTATAGGTTTTTTATTAATGTTTTTATGTAAATTTTTACCATATCTCTTAGGGATTTGATAGAATCTATTCTTAAATGGGTTTTCTAAATATAAATCTATTTTTAAAAAGTTTGCAATTTTTTCAATGGTTTTTTTAGGATTTCTTATTAAATTCTCATAATAAATACTTAAAAACGAATTTGGATACTCTTTCTTGATTTCTGAGAATGTTTTTAATATTTTACACCATTTTTTTGCAGATTTAAAGGGATTAGTTTCAAAATGTTCTCCATGAGAACTATAACTTCTTTTTTTAGAGTTAAATATTGCCCTACCATCTCTAATAATTCCAATAAATTTTGAATAGGGAAAGAGATCTTTAATATATTGATAATAATTCATAACAGGTGCCTTCTTTAATAAGAAGTACCTTGATTTAGGATAATTTATCTTTTTAAAAATAAAAAAAATACCTAAAATTAAATCTTTGATTTCTATAGGTAATCGATTTTTAAAATAATTAAAAATAACTTCTTTTTTAATATTCCAATCTTGAAATTTTGATTCATTAAAAATAAATTCGATAGTGTCATGTAAGAGTTTCTTATTTTCTATAATTTTATTTTGTAAATATTCAATTAGATTAGTAACGATATTACTTTCTGGAGGGATTGCTACAAGAGAATATTTCAGTAATAAATTTGATAGAAAAGTTGAACCTGAGCGAGCATCATATATTATAAAACCGATATTATTCTCAATCAATCTATATCTCTAAAGAAATATTTATAGTTTAAAATAGAATTAAATATTTATATTTTTCCAATATATAAAAGCTATAAACCTTTATTCTTAAATTTTCTTCTATAATTGGATGATATCTCTTAAAATTTTAGTATAATCTTGATAATTTTCTTACCTTAATGAATAACTTATATCTATTAATTAAATCCATTTAAAAAATTAAAAATTTTTTAGTTATATAAGTCATTTAATCATCTTAATTTATAAGAATATTATTAAAGATTAAAAACGAAATTCGATTATATAATCTAAGATCTTTATAAATAATTTTAAAATTCCAAAATAAAGTTCATTTTAAATATGAGTATTAAATTAATTAATTTTGCATTTTTTTTATACGTTCAAAAAGAATTGACATTTTTCCAGCACTCTGTTTCCAATTAAATCTAAATGCAACGATTTTACGAGCATTTTTTTTTATGTTAATTTTAAGTTTTTTATTTTCTTCTAATTCATTTAACCAAAAGTGAAAATTTTCTATTTTTGAAAGAATCCCACTTTTTTTATGTTCTATAAGATATCTAGCCTCCCCCACAGGTGTGACTATAACGGGTAGTCCTATAGAAAGAGCTTCTACAAGAGAATTAGAAAGCCCTTCATGCTTTGAGGGTAGGATAAAGATATCTGCTGCTGATAAAAAATCTTCAATATTACCATAAATTGGTCCTGTGATAATAATATTTTTACTAATATTTCCAAAATTTAATAACTCTTCTTCTGTTGGACCGACAATAAGAAATTTATATTCTGGATTAGTTTTTGCAATTTTAAGAAGCTTGCTAGTTTGCTTTTGTTTGTTAGCTTGCCCCGTATATATAACAATAGATTCATTATCTTTTATCTTATATTTATTTCTTATTTTTATTCTTGCCTTTTTTTTAAACTTGTACTTATTTAAAGCTAAACCATTATATATCACAATAGATTTATCATTTTTATAAATTTTTTGAAGAGCAATATAATCGGCTTTACAATTACAAATTATTGCGGTGGAGTGTTTTAATACTTGAAGTCTCAGCCATGAAAAAAGGATTAAATATATTTTTGAAAAAATCGAAGGAACATTAGAAGACATAAATCTTATACTTTGAATATCTGGTCCAGCCGTGTGGGATATTAGAGGAATTCTTAACGCTTTTGATATAAAATATGCTGTTATTGAAGGAGACATTAAATGTTTACTGTAAAGAATATCAGGTTTGAATTTTTTAGTTAAAAATAATCCTTTGAAAAACCCTAATATAATAAAACAAACTCCACGCAAAAAGGATTCATCTCCTTTTAACCCCACGCCATTGACATTTACATATTTATTTTTAAAATTTTTATAACTCAACACTTTTATTTGATGATTATGAATCTCTGTTAAATAGCGATAAAAATAATAACTAGCTTTTGATCCTCCACTAATTTGAGGCGGAAATGGTGATATCATAAGAATTTTCAAATCTATCACTCAAAATGGAATTGTTTTAGGAAACTTAAGATAATTTTCAAATAAATTGATATGAAAAAAGTTTTATTATTCACAGAGAAAATTTTTCAATATTTATAAAATTAATATTATTAAAATAATTTTTAATTAAAAGAATAGATTTTCTTTCTTTTTTAAATTAATTTCAAAAATTTTTAAAAATTTAAATCTTTGTTAAGAAAAATCTAATTAAATTTAAAAATAAAGCTATAACTATTAATTATAAAGACGATGAGAAAAAAATTAGTTTAACAAAGTATGAACTCATCAAAAATCCATAAGATAAAATATGAAGTGTCTAATAGGAAATAGCGCAAAAAAGTCGAAAATACCCAAAAATCTTATGTTTGGAGCTTTTACATTTTTACTATTTGTGCTCATGATTGCGCCATTTTTCTTTTATCAAGCTGAATTAAACAATAACTTCTCAATTCATCCAACTGAACGACCAAAATTTTTTTCTGAGCTAATTCCGATTTGGGTTTTCTCACAGGAAGTCAATTCACTTTCAGGATCTTCATTAACCGAGAGCAAGCCTAATGATAATCTTTATTCCAATCAGTCAGCCTATGTCACGAACGAATCTAGCGTTATTCCTAATCTGGGTCCCTTAATTAGTATCCATAATCAAAACGTAATGCGTAATGAATTTATCCGAAATAGCATCTTAATAGGTTTAATCCTAATACTGGTTAGCATAATAACTATAATTACTATTTATTTAAAACTAAGATCGAAGAATTCCTCAACAACTAATTCAGAAAAAAAAGTGCGTTTAGAGGATATGATGCAACACGCAAATATTCTTCGATATCAAGAAAAAATCCAAGAAGGAGGGCATAAAAGTGTTATCTTAAAAAAACGTAAAGCCTTTAAAAATGAACTGGACAAATTCACAGACTCGCTTAAAATTTCAATAGTAATTCCATTATACAACGAGGAGAAATCAATAAAAAGGGTTTTAGAGCAAATTCCGCCTCGAGAATCCTATGAAATCATCATAGTAAATGATGGGTCGACGGATAAAAGCATTAAAAAAGTCAGCGCAATAGAAGACCCCCGCATCACACTTTTACATCATGAGCAAAATGAAGGCTATGGCTCAGCAGTTTTAAGTGGATTTGAAGAAGCGAGCGGAGATATTATAGTGACGCTTGATTCCGATGGGCAGCATGATCCTCAAGAAATCCCAAAATTAATTGCGCCCATACTTTTCAATCAAGCGGATCTCGTTATTGGCTCCCGATATTTAGGAAAATCCACCTATAAAGTCCCAATTCATACAAGAATGGGCGAATATCTAATAAATAAAATTTTATGGCTCCTTTTTCATCAGAGGGTAAACAATAATCAAAGTGGCTTTCGCGCTTTTAAAAGAAAGTATATGGCTCTTTTTAATAATATGTTTTTTAAGGGATTTGCGATATGTACCGAAGTATTATTCAAGGCCGCCTTAAGACACTTAAAAATAAAGGAAGTTCCTATAAAGATGAGGTTAAGAAAATTTGGGACCTCCTATGTAAAAGTAGCAAAAATAATTTTTTCTATTACTTCATGTATTTTGATTTATAGTTTGAAAAGATTGAAAATCAGAAAATTTATTCCTAACATATTTATAAATACCGTGAAAAGAAAACTCTTTGATATTTTTAATTAAAGGAATTTTAAAAATGAAAAACTTACACATATATTTTTAAAAATTTAGTTTAGACTTTTTTTTAAAAATTTAATAAAAAAATTTTTTTCCGATTACATATAATTTTGATAAGATCAACTTATAATCGAAAAACATTTACTAAAGTTATTTATTTGTGCTGATATTTAAAACCATCTCTCTGAGAGTTATCAACTCCTTTAATCCAAATTGAACGTCATAAGAGCCTCACGGTTACGTTAGTTTGACCACTAAGCTCGCTGATGTAGCTACAGTTTTTTTCAAGAATTATTTTTAAAATAAAATCCCAATTAATTTTAAATAAGCTATTTACTTATTTATTATTAAGAGGGGAAAATAGATGAAGTGGATGCCAAAATGGATCGGGAAGCGATATGCAAAATTGTGGATTCATTTTAAGGAAGGAATATTTATGTATGATGAAGCAAAGCCACTTTTTAAAAAATATACCTCAAATTATCTTAGTGAACTTAAAAGATGCCAAGCTTTGGTTGTGTTTGAAAAGCATGGAAGAAAGCGACTTTATAGATTAATTCCTCCAAAATATTTCATATATAGTTATGCATATAATATTAATCTGGATTCTCTACTTCAAACACCGTATGCACATCTTTTGGTCAAATTTTTTTATTTACTTAAGGAAGAATTGGAAGATAAGGTATTATCTATGGGTCTTTTTGGCTCTGTTGCCAAAGGTACGGCAGAGCCGGGTAGTGATATAGATTTATTAATTATAACAGAGGGTTTAGACCTCACGCTTGTAGAGAGGACCGAATATATATTGAAATTAAAACGAGCAAAGACAATAAAGGAAGAAATCGAATTCTTACATTCTTATGGGTATACGCCAAAAATCAATTTCATTATTAAAGAAAAAAATGAACTAAAAGTTAATTTTTTTACTATTGATATCTCTTTTGATATGATAATCTTGTACGACACGGGAGCCCTAAACCAATTTTTAGCGAAAATAAAAGAAAAGATTAAGCAACAAGGCATTGAAAAAAAGTATTATGAGAAGCAAAAATATTATTTAGATTTAGATATAGATTTTGGCGAGGTTTATGAATTTTGAATCAAAAAGAGTTAGCTGAAGATTATTTAACGCAATCCAAATTACGTTTAAGTACCGCAAAGACCGCGCTTAAAAAGGGGGCATATGCCTACTGTATCCGACAATCACAAGAAGCGGTAGAACTTGCTCTGAAAAGTTCTTTACGTCTTATTGGAATAGATTTTCCCAAATGGCATGATGTGGGGGAAGTTTTAATGAAGGAGAAAGGAAAATTTCCAGAGGAATTTAAAGCAAATATTAAACAACTCGCCTCAATTTCCGAAAAATTGAATGCATTAAGAGAACCTGCAATGTATGGGGATGAATCGATCGATAAGGGACCCTCAGAATTGTTTAATAAGGGAGATGCGGTAAATATTATTGAGGAAACCGAATTTTGTCTTAATAATGTGAAAAATTTATTTGAAATATTTGAAAATACGATTACTCATAAATAGCGAATTAATAAAAACGATTAAATTTAGAAACGATTAAAGATTGAAAGATTTCTAATTATTAGGGATGAATAAAATGCATACTATAAAAATAAGAATTCCTGATGATATTTTAAAAAAGGTTGATATGATTATTAAAAAGGGACTGTTTAGAAGTAGGAGTCATTTAATGAGGGAAGTTTTATCTAAATATATCTCAGATTTAAATGATATAGGTGCCATACCTTATATTATTGGACCATTTACTCCAAAAGAAATGGAACTATTAAAAACCGACCCAAAGGAGTCAATAATAATCTCCGATTCCCAATTGTATTCAATTAATAAAAAACTTAAAGGTCTCAGTGATTTTTAATAATTTATATTAACTCACATAATTATCTTTACTTTTGCGAATTATCTTTATTTTGAAATCTATACTAAATGTATGAAATTAATTCTTGCAAAAAGATTATCAGCAAAAATTGAAACTATTCAAAGGGGCGTTGAGAGCTTATTATACTCTCCTAAATTACATAGATTAGATTGGTATGAACATTTATCTGAATAAGAAATTATACTTAAATTAAAAGAACTTCATGATGATTCTATAGAGTGCATGCTTTTATACATTTCAGTAGTTTTGTGTGATATTTTTGCTACGTTTGATTCAACATTCATAGATGAAATCAAGAAAAGTCAATCAATATTGGAATGGATAAAAAGCATTAATTTTGACTTTAGTATATGGATGAATAATTTAAAAGGTGAGAGCATTAATATTTTTAAATGATTCTACTTATTATTGACCTTCTTTATTTTAAAAATTTAAAGGAGAATAAAAATAAGTATTCAAATTAATATTTATATTATAAGAATCAGAATTAACTCAAATAATAATGGATAAAAAGCGGAGGTAAAAAATGACTTCGAGGTCATTAGAAAGTGAAATAAAAGAATTAAAGGAGCAACAGAATGTATTAGCAAAACAGGTTAATAAATTAAAAGAGAAAATTGAAAAAATGGAGGAAGCCTCTATTGTTAAACTAACACCAATGATTGAAGATCATTCTACTTACCAAGAATTCTATCATCGGCAAGATTGGTTTGAGGATCAGAGAAAACGATATCCAAATGAGTTGCTTGCATATATGAAGAAAAATGATGAATTTATTTTACTGGCACATTCCAAAACAGAAAGCGAATTATTAAAGCAAATTGAAGTACTTCTAAAAAATAACAAAATCTCTCAAGATGAAATTATCTTGTTTGATAGTTAAAGTGAGATATCTATGGAAATCAATATTAAGAAACTTATAAAAAGCTCCATAAAATTTGAGAGAAAACTAAGATTTCCTCTGCATGTTCTCACAATCAATTTAGGTAAAAAGCGTAAAGACTTTTCTAATTTTATTTCTAATATTATTGAAACCGGAGGTGGTCATAAATTCAAGACACAGTTAACTGAAATATTAATTGATACAGGTAATGAAGCAGAATATATTATAATGAGCGCCTATTATTTAAGCACATTTAAAGAAAAAATTAAGGAAATCGAAATGGAGAAACAAGTTATTGAAGATTTCCGAGGAAATAAGAGATTAACTGAGGTTTCAACAGAAATCTTTGAATTTAAAATCTTTAATGCTACTTTTAATTCAAGAATTGGTTTTACTTATAAAATAAGTATCAATGCTTTAGATATCATTAATCTTGGAATAAATGCGATCTCTCAATTTTTAAACATCTTATTTCCTGCTAATGATGAATATTATTATTTTTGCAATAAAGTATGAACAATCCATATTTTAATACATTAAATCTCTTTTTTTAAAAGTATAATAGAAAAATCAAGAAGCTTAGAAGGTGAAAAATTAGGACAATCTAATTGATATGGTCACTATGAATTTTTTATCATAATAAGTGCGAGAAAACTATTTCCTTTAGAGGAAGAATAGCGTACTAATACATTATCATAAATATCTAATATATGACAATAGGAAGCATGAAAATGAATAAAATATTTTAATGATTTCCCAAAAAAAATTTTAGAAATAAAGCAAATTATATCAAAAAAATTAGTCAGACATCTGTATTTTATTTTGATTTAGAGGATATGAATGAAATTATTAGTGAAAACACATCGTAGATATTATAAAAGGGATTTAAAGTATTCTCCTCTTAAATTAAATAATTCTTATTTCTTATAAAAATCCATCCAATAATCAAACATCTCTTTCAGGATTTCATCAATAGATTGAGTTAGCTTAAACCCTAATTCCTTCTTGAGTTTTGAATTATCGCCTAATATAATATCTTCATCTGTTTTTCGCAATTTGTCGGGAACATTTTCCTTAACTTCGATTTCCTTCGAAGAAAAGTTTAATGAAGTCTCCAAAATCTTTCTAATTTGAATCTTTCTACTCGAACAAACGTTATAAGTCTCTCCAGATGTTCCTTTCTGAGCAGCCAGCCAAATTGCTTGGAGGGAATCTTTAATTCCAGTAATATCACGATAAGGGCTTAAATTTCCCACTTCAATTACGGGTTCCACCAATCCATGTTCTATTTGAGCAATTCTCCTCACAAAGTCGGAGCAGGCATCATTAACTTTCCGTGGACCCGTTTGATTAAAGAATCGTAAGTTCACAATATCAATTCCAAAATTCAGATGATATTGATGAGCAAGTAGTTCCGTAGCGATTTTGCTAATTCCATAAGGATGGACTGCCCTTAATGGATCGGATTCTCTCAGCGGCCGATTTATTTTTTCCGTGGTTGTTCCGTATTCTGCGCTTGAACATGCGACTATTACTCGGCTGTTAATCTTATGTTTTTTCAAAGGTTCAAACACATTAATGGTACCAATGATATTAGTCTTAACGGTGTACCGTGGATCTTCCCAAGAAGGAATGACATAGGATTGAGCGCCAAAATGAAAGATAAATTGGGGCTTTATTTCTTTAATAATTTGTTCTAATAATGTTGCATCATTCAAGTCGCATTCCAAAAGAGTAAATTGTTCCGTTTCACTTGGAAGCACAATTTGATAATCAAGAAAGGGTAATTTTTCATTTTCGGGAAAAACTTTTTTACCGCCCGTATAATGGCTTAAATTTTTTATCTTGCTATTAGGTCGCTTTAATCCATACACTTCAAGCTTTTTATCTAACAGAAAATCGGTGAGATGAGAGCCTAAAAAGCCATCAGCGCCAGTTATGAGAGCCCTCTTCATTAAATTCAACCTATTATCTATTTTATTAATCCTTTCTGTTTTAATTCATCCAAGGCTTTTTGGGAGGTATCTTGAACTTCTTGACCAGTCTTTTTTGTCCATTCAATTAAATCATCGATGCCCTCTCTAAACGTTATTGTAGGCTTGTAGCCTAGTTTTTGTTGGATTTTTGAGATGTCAGCAACACAATGGCGGATATCTCCTACGCGATATTCCTGATTATAAATGGGATCCAAACTGGGATTAATCTTCTCAGCCAATATCTCAGCCACTTCTTTAATCGATATTGAGTTGCCAGTTCCAACATTAAAAATTTCCCCTTTCGCTTCTTTTTTCTCCATTGCCAGTATTAACGCCTGGCAAATATCATTAACATTCACAAAATCCCGAGTTTGTAAGCCATCTTCAAATACTATTGGAGGTTGATTATTCAATAATCGTGAACTAAAAATCGCGCACACTCCGGTATAAGGATTAGAGAGAGATTGTCGGGTCCCATACACTAAAAAGAATCTTAATACCGTGGTATTTATATCATAGGTATTCCCAATAAGGAGACTGAGCTGTTCTTGAGTTTGTTTCGAAAAAGCATAGATACTACTTGAGTTAAATGGAGTGGATTCATCAGTAGGTAATGGCTTAATATCTTGCCCACAATTGGGGCATTTTACTTCCCATTCTTTCTTAATTAATTGTGATTCTGGTCTCAAATCGGGATAAATGATTCCACAATTTTCGCATTCATATTTTCCTTCTCCATACGTCGTGTTTGAGGAGGCAACGACTAATTTTTTTACATGATGGTCTAAATTTGCCAAGATATCGAGCAAATTAGCGGTGCCATGAATATTATGATTCACATATTTTTCAATTTCATACATGGACTGTCCCACGCCAACCATAGCCGCTAAATGAAAGATTATATCAGCATCTTTTACTAATTTTTGTAATAGATTATAGTCTGTCACAGAACCGAGAATAAAATTAGCGTTTTTATTAAAATAATCTGGAGGTTCTTTGCTTTCCCCATGTACTTGTTCTTCCAAGATATCTAAAACAGTAACATCATATTGCTTTTCATTAATTAATTTATCGACTAAATGAGAACCTATAAATCCCGCTCCACCGGTGACTAATATGTTCATAATATAATTATTACCTTTAATTTTGAATAGAACAAGAAAATACTCTATCTATTTTTTATATCAATTAAATTAATTATTTTATATTAAATGTTTGAAATTTGTAGTCCATCACTTATAAATTCAAAATGAATTGGTTTCCCTGCTTGCTTATTTAACTTAGAAATAATTTCCTCTTTTTTATGAAGATTTACAATCCAAAACATACATCCACCACCACCAGCACCACAAACTCTTCCACCAATACCTCCATTTTTCATGATAATTTCATGTAATTTTCTCATATAATCTGTTGTAATGAGGGGATTAAACTCTGTTTTTTCTCTCCAATCTTTTGTAAGTAAACGACCTAAATCTTCAATATTTTCAGATTTTACCGCATCTCTCATTTGGAAAGCTATATTTTTAAGAGTATCCAATGATTCTTTCGATTTTTTTTTATTTTTTAGGTAAGAGCTTACTTGGGCAGAGACCATATTTCCGCTGGTATGAGGTTCTCCAGTATAATAAAGTATTATTCGTTTTTCCAATGCTTTCATAAATGAATCTGAAGTATTTATCCTATTAACCTTTACATCGGTAGTAATATTTTGGAGATTAAAAAAGATATACTTAAGATGATATATAAAGCCCAATCTGGACATCCTGGAGGTTCGCTTTCTTGCGCAAATTTAATCTATATACTT
>Ga0102944_1002567_pt1 | contig 10502 bp, 12 predicted proteins | sample SalPonD_shore_MG_FD_78172 | JGI IMG/M metagenome (GOLD analysis project Ga0102944, IMG submission 78172) | Salt pond soil microbial communities from South San Francisco under conditions of wetland restoration - Salt Pond MetaG... | ecosystem: Environmental > Aquatic > Marine > Intertidal zone >... | reverse complement strand
GTTGGGATTTGAGTTGCTCTTGTGATGGCTGTTCCTCAGTGACTGTCTCCTGTGCAACTGAATCCTGTGGTTCGGCTTGTGCTTGCTTCTGTTTTCCGTTTGCCATTGTACCTCCCGTTTCTTTATTTAATTGTTAAGGTGCCGGTACTGTTGCCACTTTACCAGTACCAATGATGGTCTGTGATTCCATCATGTAATCAGATTGTACCATACTCGGTTTGAGTTGTCAAGGGATAGTTGACATAATGTTCTAGGAAATTAACAGAACCTTTGCTCGGAACATATGTTCTAATCATCCTATTGCTGCTCGGTGAGGATTGCCTCCAATAGGTTCATGCTCGTTTTAACTGCCTCAATGAACCCATCGAGGTACTCTTGTGATACAGCACCCTGTTCTCGGCATTGTATCATGCTTTTAGTTGTGATGTCCATTCGGCGACACCACTCGGTATTTAGTTCCTGCCCTGTCATGGCACACCTCCTTTGGTATATCATACCATATCGAGAACCGTTTGTCAATAGAACATATGTTCGCCTTGCTCGGTATGTTTTGATAAGCCTGTTCTTGTATGATTTATTCCTAAGGATATTGCTCCCATATGGTTATGTCCTAAATGAAAGAACACCACCCATACGGTCAGGCAACTTTGGTGAGGATACTTTATAACTATGTCTCTTCGCAGAATTTGGATTTGTAAAATTGCTACTTACCAGCTATCCCTGGTGGCTCATCTGATTCTGGATTTATATCAAGCATCTTGTGTATCTGGTTATGTATCTTCTCCACCTCTTCTTTAGCAGTATTGCCCAGCAGCACTTCAAAGTTTATAGGTACAACAAACACCTGGCCTTTTATAGTATTGGCAAGCTGATTGATGAATCCTTCCAGAGCCTTAGCATTTACACCTCTAGGGATTTTTACTACTGCTATTCTTGGCTCAGGTGGTATAGGGACTGGCCTGCGAGGTTGCTTCGGTGCTAATTCCTGAGCAGGCTCCTCCTCAAAATCAAATAGAACAGTATGGCTGCTATCTGGATTCTCGGTAGAAGCTATAATAACTAGTCTCATAGGTGAAGTTACGTTATGTCTTGCCACTAGAGTCTTTGCTACGCTTCCAAATTTTAGTACTTCTTCCTTAGTAACGGTTTCTTTAAGTGCCATTGTTCCTCCTATCATACTCGCTGTCTTCCATAGTTCTAACTACCAATTTAGTAAACTTCCTATCATCCTTAATCTTAGCTCTAGCATACCATAGGTCTTGCAGCTTAGCTACTAGCATCTTAGCACTTCTATTAGTATCAAGATACTTGCAATACCCAGTAGTAGTTCCATAGCTGTCAATGAGACTATCGAGCTTAGCAGCATCCTTAATAAATGTAGGAAGCCATATATACTTTCTACAATTACTACACCTAAATAAGCTTCCGCCATGCAACTCATATATACATATTAAGTTATGGGGTTTATTGTCTGGGCAATAATCTCCTATCCATTCTATTCCCAGTTCGGAGGCAGTCCTCCTAGTGGTATTATCCTCTCTTTCAACTGTTCTATCTGGCTTCCTATCTTTATTATATCGTTTATATCCTTTTGCTCCTGATTTGCTAGGGGAACTTCCATTAGTGTCTTTAGTTTTTGGACTAACCTTGCCCTTTGTCTTGATATCTTTGACCTTTCTATTTTTTGTGCTTTTGTTAGCTGAAGCTGCTTTCTTCCTCTTGTCTCTTCTTTTGGGTGAGTTCGTAGATACTCTAGACCTGCTTCTAGCCAGCAGCATATTGGAGGCTCTTCTGGGTTTACTATCTTCTGTCCGTGCCATCTTAAGTTCTTTACAAATCTCCTTACCTTTCCATCTCTAGTCTTCCATATCCTGCCAGCTACCATTATCTCCCCCAAGTGTATAGGTTCTCCGCAGTAAGCACACTTAGGAACAGTTTTACGACAGACAGTTAGCCAGATGTCAATTTTAGTATCTCCTCTCTATCATATATAATCTTTCCACACCTAGTACAGAATATGAGTTTAATTTCACTACTAGGTATATGACAGATGCTCTTACTGGGCGGGTCTATTACTCCTATTTCAAAGAGCCATCTATGCTTGAATAACTTGCATATTAACTTAGCTAACATTTGCTCAATGTTCCTAGTTCTATCTGATACGGAATTATAATTATATTTCTTTTATACTTATCATCTTATCCACATTTACTGTATCCACATATGCTACAATACTCACAACCTTCCTGAAGAACTAGTGCAGCTCCACAGTCAGGACATACCTTAGCAGACATAGGACTAATCTGCTGAGGCTGTTCATTATGGAAAAGCTTTCTATGTACTGCTAGCTCTCTAGCAGTTAGATTACTTCTTCCACATATCTCACACTTCATAACCATATTATATCATATCAGGATATAGTTGTCAACCATCTTATTCACTAATGACAATAAATAATAATATGTATTTGTATCCTTGACAACACTAGTACACAATGTTATACTATACTGATATGATAGAACCTACCACTGTGCCTCCTAACTCAGATACTCCATCTGAAGTTGCTATAGCTCAGACTCTCCTTCCCTGGCGTAGAGATGATAATAGAGCTAAATACTTTGGCTATCTAGCATGTGGAATTACTATCGAAGAAGCTCTATATATGCTGGGTCTAGATATGACCTGGCTAGATGAGCAACGTAGGGATACTGCATTTAGCCAGCTTGAACTAAGGATACCCGAAATAAGGAAGGAGCTCAGCAAGGAATATATAGAGCTAGACTTCTTTCGCAACTTCAAGCTAGTTCTTGAGAAAGATTATAGAATCCTCAGGAAATCTATAGAAGAGGAGATAATGACTAGACAGGAGCATGAATATCTCCTAAAACTCCGTACTGCATACACACCTCAACAGCTACAAATCCTTGAGCAGGCTATGAGAGGTATTAGCAGTGATGGGTGGAACTTTTCTGAGTTTATAACCAATAATCAGGATAAGCTTAGGAGTGTTGAGATAACTAGGACTGATAGGATAAGAGTAACTTCCGATGGTGAGAAGAGCAAGGACAGCTAAGCAGGCTCAAGCATCTAGACGAAATATCAGAAGAGCTCAAGCTAGTCGTATTGGAAGGAAAGAACCTAGAAGTGTAGGCAGGGAGACTAGAAAGAGGCAGAGTACTAGCAAGCCTGCTTCTAGAACTCCAGTGACACTTAAGCTAAGAAAAAGATAATGGAGCAAGCTATCATCGAAGCACTAGCCAATGGGGGAGCTGTAGCTATCCTAGCTGGCATAATCTTTCTGATGTATAGGAGAGATAGAGAATCTAGTGAAAGAAGGATAGCGGATATATGCTCTGGGCATGAGAATAGACTTAGGGAAGATAGGAAACAGTTGGCAGGTATGATTGAGAGCGAGCAGAATACTAGAGAGGAGAATACTAAGGCTTTGCAAGAGTTAGTAACAACTTTACAAAGAATGAATGGGAGGAGTCATGGCTAGAAGATGTCCTGGAAGTAGAATTAGGAGTAAGGGAGCAGGAATAGGACTAGGAAGAGGAGGAGGTAAAGGGCCTATAGGGAAACCTCAGAAAAGGTAAGTAGGAGCTTATATGCAGACTATATCGCAGGATGAAGCTGCTGAAGCTTTATTCTCAGATAGACGGCTCACTATGGAGTCCTTACTCCAGATAGAGGATAAGGAACGAAGATTAGTTCCGTTCATCCTTAATCCTATTCAGCTAGATATGCTTCAGACTTCTACATTTAGAGATATCTATGTTAAGCCAGCATCTGTAGGGGCAACATCCCTTCATCTAGCTGATTTCTATCTTGATAATATAACTCTTAGTGGAACTGTATCAGTTATTATTAGCTATGATGAGACCAATGCTAAGCGTCTTATCATCAAAGCCAAGCGGTTTCATCAGTTTCTGGAAAGAAGGATTCCTACTATTCCTAAGCTTGAGCATAAAAGCGCTGAGGAGTTAACATGGGTAACTAAGGATACTAAGCATCCATTCTACTCTATCATGTATATTTTTAGCTCTAGGAGCTATACTATTGGTAGGGGAGAGCCAATACATAATCTACTACTAGATGAGTACGGATTCTGGTTTGAAGGAACGCATGAATTGGTGTTTGCATCAGCTGCTCAGAGAGTTCCTGCTAAGCCTGGAACTAAAATAAGAGTATTATCTACTCCTAATGGAGAAGATAATGATTTCTGTGAGATGTATAGAGCAGCTAAGGAAGGAACTTCTGTAGCCAAATCAGTCTATAGGCACCACTTCTATCCTTGGTATATTCAACCAGAGTATATTATGTATGCTGAAGACCCATTCTGCCTAGATGAAGACAATAAAGACCCACTATCTAATATCCAGTCAGATGAAGTACTGTTAATGCAGGTTCTCATGGACATCTATGATATGTCTGAACAGGATGCTATGGCTAAGCTTAGATGGAGAAGGTATAAGAAAGCTGAGATAGCTAGCCTTAGAAGAAGTGGCGATACTGTTCTTCTATTTGAGCAGGAATTTCCTGAGGATGATGAGAATTGCTTTCTGGTAGCAGGAGACCAAGCTTACAGCTCTGATGTTATAGTTGATAAGATACACTACTGCATACCCGCTAAAAGCCAGAAGAATATAGTAGCTACTGACTCAAGAACTAAAGATACTATATCTGCTACATTAGATATCTGGTGTGACAGAGAAGATAGTTTAGGTTATATAGTATCTATAGACCCAGGCAAAGGGAAAACGTCTGAGTCAGTAGGTCATGTATGGCACTTTCTTGAGGGCTATAAAAGTAAGGATGATAAGGAAATTCCTCCAGTTATGCAGCATTGTGCTACACTAGCAGGCTTTTATGATGAGTGGGAAATGGCTCTGCTGATGAAGGAAGTAGCACATTACTACAATAATGCGGTAATAGCTCCAGAAGATAATCTAGATATAGTTAGTCATCTTAGAGATTATCCTGACCTATACTATAGGGAGGATGTAAGAACTGGTAAGCTTGTAAAAGCAATAGGCTGGCAGACTAATCTATCCACTAAGCCTTATATGGTTACTGAGGTTAGTAGACACCTTGAACATATAGACTGTCAGGACATACGATTCTGGAGCCAGTGTAAGAATATCCGTAGAAATCCTATGAGCAAGAGTGGAATCCTTGTAGTAGGTGCAGATGACCATCACGACGCTGGTGCTATTGCTATAGTATGCAGAAATGCTCAGTCAGTACAGAGAGGTTATGCAGGCTCGGCTGGATGGCCTGATGAATGGTAGGAAAGGAGATAGAAGTATGGAAGGATTAAAAGGATTCATATGCAGCTTTCTAGGATGTAGCGAGAACTGTAATCGTGAGCTTGCTAAGTGTTATACAGAGAAAGATACTCTAGCAGGTGATTTGAATGACGCTAATATCAGAGTTGAATACTTAGAGAGCTTGCTATCTCATCCTCCTCCACCAGAGCTTGAGTATGTTGTGGAGAAGGACACTGAGTGGGTTCAGACTGTACTAGCTGACTTCAAAGCTAATGTTATCCGTCTGCCCCTAGGCCCTGAGTTTAGGCTAACTAACAAAGAAGGATTTATAAAGTTTGTAGCTTGGGATTGGGTTGACCAGTTTGAGTATCGTAAGTCCTTTATGTGCGGTAACTTTGCTATTAGCTTTAAGGCTCATGCTGACCAGTATGGTATAAATCAGGTTGGAGTAGTACTAGATTATCAAGCTGGTCATGCTTACAACTTGGCTGTTTTTCCAAATAGGGACATTATGCTACTAGAGCCACAGAATGACCAGATATGGTACTGGGAGGACAAAGACCTCCCATTCTATGTGCTAGAAGGAGCAGTAGTAATAATATGAAGTTTTCTAGTATTAAGGCGTTTCTAGGTGGACTTAAGCTTCCTGAGTTCTTAAGCACTCCTAATGAGGTTCATGCTCTTATAGAGGGAATAGCTGATGGTTACTGTCCTTGGCAGAGCAGGTATGAACCAACAGATAAGCTTGTTGAGAGTATTAGGAAGGAGCATCACTACTACTCTGCTGGAACAGTAGTAGGATTTGCTACCTTTATATTCTCTGTAGCAGGAGCAGTATCATTAGTACTTGGAGTAATAGTATGAAACAAAATGTAAATGAAGTGGTATCTCGTTGTAATGAGCTTAAGACCTTCTGGAATCCTCGCAATGAGGCTATGAAGCGGTGGTATAGACTTATAGAGATGATAGACGAGCTTAAGCAGGAGAAGATGGAATCCTTTGTGGGTAATGACCCCAGAGCACTATATAATCTTACACTACATCTTCTAGATACCAAGATACCTCATAGAGTCAGAGACTATGATATGTCTGACCTTAATGTAGCAAGTGCAGTATCTCAGGTTAATAGGTACTTTAATATCAGTTGGAAGGATGCTGATAATACATTTCGTAGGTCAAATCCTAGGCGAGGCATATTGAGAACCTTCATAGGCTTCATGCTTGCTACTGGATGGTATGCTATGCTCAGCATGAACTCTGATGATGGTAGTAGAACTTATAAGGAGCCTCTTAATCCTGCTGAGGTTTTTCCTATGTGGGATAATATGCTAGGATTAGATGAAGTAGCTCATATTTACGCTACTACAGCTAAACAAGCTGTTAATCTGGCTAAGCGTAATGACTGGAAATTATCTAGTCCCTATCCTCAATGGCAGGCTACTGTAGGCCGCAATGTAGTAGTTTACGACTATTGGTGGATGGAGATAGCAGACAATTTTCCCTTTACTGCTATAGCATGGAACGCTATAGTCATAGGCGATAGTCTGGTAAAGTTTGAGCCTACAAGATTTAAGAAGATTCCTATTTATATATCTCCTGTAGGTGGTCTGCCTGATATGGGAACTTTGACAGAAGGCTACCTACCAACATACTCATCTACAATAAAGCTACAGACTCAGAAAGTGGCTGGAGATAGATGGAAGGCTGAGCTGGGTCAGTCTATTATAGCTACTAATGAGAATATCTATAAGACCTGGAATAGATGGTGGACATTCTCACTACAACTTCTGCGTGATACTGCTCAACCTAGAATCTTTGAGCGTAGTAGAAGTGGTCATGCTATAGTAAAGCCTGAGGATGTATTTAAGCGTGGGGCTATATTCAGAGGAGGGCCTGATGATTCTGTAGACTTTTTGGCTACTCCTCCTATACCATTAGAATTGAGAAGTACCCAGCTTGACCTAGAAGCTATGATGCAAAGAGGAGGAGTTAGTTGGGCTATGCATGGAGCTGTAGCTGGACAGATAACTGCTTATGTTATGAGCCAGATAGCTGCCTCAGCAAATCAAGTAATGAAGCCTTTTCATCAGGCTATAATAGATGCACTATCTGATATAGACAATGATGATTTAGCAGATATAAGAGATAGAGGTATCAAACCTTATGGCTGGAAATATCCTGATAAGCTTCCAGACTATAGCGTAGTATCTGCTGAGTATGAGATAGAGATACCTGGAGACCTAATCCAAAGGGCTACTACTGCTCATATGCTAGACCCAGAGTTTGCGTTGAGTTATAGCTATGTATCTAGAAAGTTATTTCCTGATATTGGAGACCCGCTACAGGAGAGAGCACAAAGAAGAGCTGACCAGGCCGAGGCACATCCTAGTAATAGTATGATAGCTCTGATTCAGTACTATAGAGAACAAGCAGCGTATCTGAGAGATAAGGCTAAGGATATGGAAGCTGCTAATCTATATGAGATGATGGCGGATATGGCTCTACAGCAGTTAGCAGGGGCTATGGCTCCTGAGCAGCCTACTACTAAGGTTGCTGGTATGGGAAGACCCGAAGCAACTCCAAGAACTCCTGCTGGAAGACAACTGTCAGCTGGTGAGATAGAAGGATAATATGCCAGAAATAAAAGGTGCGCATAAGTTGACTTCTAGAGAAATAGGAGAATCACTAGTAACAGACACTAGTGGAGAGGCTCCTATCCTTCCTGCTCCTACAGAAACTCCAGAGTACTATGCTGGCTTCGCTAAGGAGTTTGAGCAATTCGGATTGGGCTACCAGAAGGCTTTTGCTAGACTACAAACTGCTGAAACTAAACTTAATCAGCCTCTATTAGCATCTATAGTTCCCGAAGGCTTCCTCAGATTTGGATTAAAGATGAGTCCTATTGCTTATATAATAGAGGCTTTAATGCCTTCAGGAAAAAGGCAGGAAATTAAGGAAGCTGTAACTGCTGAGGCTCAGGCTGAGTTTGATGCTGCATCTAGAAATATGCAGTCTATAAGATGGAAGATGGAGGTAATGCAGACTCTCCCTCTATACATTTCTGACCCGTTCTATGAGACTAATACTGTAGATGATGTACTGAGCCTAATAGCTCCAGGAATCGAGCTTAATGATGGTGAGAGAGCATGGCTATCTGCTACATTTAGTAAACTAGAGCCACTGAGAAATGTTCTGCCTGAGGGCTATGAGGGAGATGTTCTTGATGCTCAGTCTAAGATACTCAATGAAGTCCTTACATCTCCTAAGCTGGAGCTAAGGGGAGTTCATCATCTCACTGTAGATGAGATAGCTAAATCCTTCGCTTTTGGTGTTGCTGAGCTTCCTGAGGGAATGACAGATGAAGATGTAAGAAGCTTGCTTAGCGAAATGGAAATATCTGATGAGGAGCTTCAGTCCCAGCGAGATTGGCTATCACAGAGGGCTACAGATTGGGCTTTAGAATCTGCTAAGATGAATCTGATAAAGGCTGGGACTATCCTGGCTGAGACTCCTGAGCTAGCTCCTCTGGATTGGGCTAAGCTAATAGTTACTCAGCCTATGATGGCCACTGTAGAGCTGATGCAGAAGTGGTGGGATAAGATTAGTAGACCTATTTCAGCAGCTCTCATTATGAATCTGCCTGCTCCTGCTGCTGGAGCTACTCATGGCGTAGCACTAGGGGCTGCTGCTGGTGGAACTATTGGCTCTATAATCCCAGGTATAGGAACAGCTATTGGTGCTGGTATAGGAGCATTGGTAGGTGCAATCTCTGGTGCAGGATTATTTGCTGCCTTTGAGGATGATGCTGATAAAGAACTAACCAAACACTTTGAGTTCTATAAGAGCCAAGGTGAAACTGACTGGTCTGCATATGCTAAAGCCTTTAATGAGTGGGATGCTCCTTGGTGGAAGAAGATGGTACTTGACTCTGCTTATGACCCTCTTATGTGGATAGGATGGGGAGGAGTAACAGCAGTAGGAAGAAAGCTAGCTACGGTTGCTCTGCCTAGAGGACTTAAATGGGCAGGTTCTAGAATTGGCACTCTTATGGTAGCATTTGAGCAAGGATACTGTGCTGGTGCTGATGCTCTCTTCAAAGCTGGTGTGCAAGTAGTAGCTGCTCCTATTAAGAGCGCATTTTGGTTAACTGGTGCTGGATATACTATTCCTAGAACATTTACGCAGATGGGCAGAAACTTCGCTAAGCAGAGTGTAATGGATTTCTATGCAGTTGTTGGTAGAACATTCCGAGATGCTAAGAATGTTCTTGGTAAGGGTCTAACTGGTAAGGATGCTATGGACACTGTTGAAGCATCTGTTAGAGCAGTACTGAAAACTCCTATGGAAGGCAATAATCCTTGGGTAAGAGCAGGAGCTGATTTGTTAGAGTTTAGCTATCTAGATGATATAGCATTATCTAAATTGCTGAAGGATATAGCTCCAGATATAGTATTTGATACTAGTAGAATGGCTAGACTAAACTCACTAGTCCTAGATACTTTTAGTGGTCAAGGTGAGAGAATAACTGCTGGTAAGATTATAGCTGAGCTGGGTCAGGAGGCTACTGAACAATCTGTTACTAATCTGGCATCTAAACTTATCAAGCTTAAGGACACTATAGGCAAGAAGGCTATAGAATCTGTAAGAGCTGATACTTTTGATGGTGTTGTGAAGAATATATATAATAGGTTAGAATCCACTAGGTATGCTAACCTTCATAGTCCACTCACTAGATATATGCAGCAAGCTGGTAGAGCAGCATCTTGGCATAGCAGGGTAGCTGATAGAATCTTATACTCATCTCAGCTAGTGGCTCTTGAGCGAAGAATTGTTAATCCTATAGCAAAGCAGCAGCTGCTCTTCGCTAACCTTGGGCCTTACAATTACCTTGAAAATCAGATGAGAAGTTTTCTAGGTGGAGCTGAGGCTATGTATCCTAAGGCTTATAGTGGAGTAGCAGAAACTAATAGACTATTTAGAGGATTATCTAATGCTCCTTATGAACTTACAATGTTTGAGAAAGGGCAAGTTAGATTAACACAAGCCTTCATAGACCCTCAAACTGGAACTACTGCTGTATTCAAAGGTGGGAAGATTCCCTTTATAACCAGGGATGTAGTAGTTCCAGAGAAGATACCATTCCTTGGTGGTAAGAATCTGGGTATCAAGATAAATATAGGCGGAAAGCAGTTCTACTTAGGTAGCTTCCAAGATGCTTATGATATGTGGTCT
>Ga0102944_1002565_pt1 | contig 10505 bp, 11 predicted proteins | sample SalPonD_shore_MG_FD_78172 | JGI IMG/M metagenome (GOLD analysis project Ga0102944, IMG submission 78172) | Salt pond soil microbial communities from South San Francisco under conditions of wetland restoration - Salt Pond MetaG... | ecosystem: Environmental > Aquatic > Marine > Intertidal zone >... | reverse complement strand
TGAAGTAGCCCGTGAGCGCCGTCTCGGGGAAGAGGAGGACGCGCGGGACCGGGTCCAGGCGGAGGACGTCCCCGAAGACCCCGCTCACCCGGTCCAGGGTGGCGTCGGGGCGCGCCTTCTCCGGGCGCAGCTGGTGGATGGCGACTCGCACCGTCATGATGGCTGAAACGTCCGGGAGGGGCGCCCGGCTGTCAATGCGCCCCCGCGTCCGCCGCTTGCTCGCCTCCCGCCGAGCCGCTATCGATCGAGACGACCCACGTGACCTCCCTCATCACGCGCGTGTACGCGCTCGCCGTGCTCGTCGGGCTCCCCCTCCTCGCCGCGCGGGAGGACTCGCTGGCCCGCGGGCTGGACGAGCTGGACCGACGGGCCATCTACCTGTCGGCGGCGCTGTCGTCCGCCTTCATCGCGGCCCTGACCCTGGGGCTGGCGGCGTGGCAGGACGTGGGCGCCGGGGCCGTGGGCTGGGCGGTGGGGCCCGCGGGCAGGGCCGCTGCGTGGGCGGCCGGGACGACGGCGGCCGGACTGGCGTCCGTGGCCGCGGCGGCCGGCCTGGCCTCCCTCCGGGGGCGCGCGGAGAGCCCTCTCCTCCTGGCGCTCATGCCCCGGAGCGCCGCCGAGCGCAGGAGCTTCGTCCTCCTCTGCCTGGCGGCCGCCGTGTGCGAGGAGTACGTGTTCAGGGGCTTCCTCCTGTCCGTGCTCGCCGCCTGGATGGGCGGGCCGTGGACGGCCGCGGCCGTGGTCGCCGTGTCCTTCGGCACGGCGCACGGGTACCAGAGGCTGGCGGGGATCGTGCGGGCCACGTTGCTGGGCGCCATCCTGGCCGTGCCGGTCGTGGCGACGGGGAGCCTGTTCCCCGCGATCGTGGCCCACTTCTGGATCAACGTGGTGCTGGGGCTGGGCGGATGGCGCCGGCTCCCGGGCGCCGGCGCGTCCGGGGCGTGAGGCCCCGGACGGGACGAAGGACGAAACGAATGCTCTCGCCACTCGTCGAACACGTGGACGCATCGAGCTCACGTTCCAGGGAGGACCCGATGGATGGACGCGTTGGAGGAGTGGGGCGACAGGGCCGCGGCCTCGGGCGGCGGCGGTCGGCGCGGGCCGCGGCGGTCCGCGGCCCCGCGGCCGCGATCGTCGCGGCGGCGGCCCTCCTGGCCACGGCCGGAGCGGTCCGGGCGCAGCAGGGAGGCTCGGCCGATGCGGCCGACGAGGCGGCTCCCACCGTGCACCTGGGCGGCCTGCTCCGGACCGGCCTCCTGGTCGGCCCGGCCGCCTACGGCCAGAACGACGGCTTCCGGATCCACGACGCCCGCCTCAGGGCGACGGGAAAGATCGGGATCGTGTTCGACTACCGGCTCCAGGCCTCCTTCGACAGGGAGAGCGACCGCGTCAGGCTCCTGGACGCCGAGCTGACCCTGCCGATCCGGCCCGAGCTGGCCGTCAGCATCGGCCAGTTCAAGGCCCCGTTCGGAGGCGAGGAGCTGAAGGGGAAGGGCGACATCACCTTCCTGGAGCGCGCCCAGATCGACCAGCTCCTGGCGCCCGGTCGCCAGGTCGGGGTCCAGGCCTCGGGTTCGTTCCTGGAGGACCGGCTCACCTACCGGGCCGGCATGTTCAACGGGAACGGCACCTCCCTCCAGAACGACGACGGCCGCTTCCTGTACGCCGGACGCGTGCAGTTCAACAACGTGGGTCCCGTGGAGTTCTACGAGGACCTCATGGTGCAGGTCGGCGCCAGCGTGGCCTACGCGCAGGACAGCGCGGTGGACCTGACGCACGGCGGGAGCTTCATGGGCGGCCCGCTGGCCCTGCAGGGCTTCCGGGGCGACCGCACGCTGCTGGGGGTGGACCTGGAGTCCAGCTACCGGGGCTTCTTCTTCCGCGGCGAGTACATGCACGGCTCGCTGGACCCGGTCGGGGAGGTGGTCTGCGCCGGCGGCGATCCGGCCTGCGAGGCGCAGGCCGCGGCCCTGGCGCCGCACGGCGTCGACGGCGGCTACGCGGAGGGGGGCTACAGCTACCTGGGCGCCATCGAGGGCGTCGTCCGGCTGGACGCCATGCAGAAGAACTTCCTGTTCGTGCCGGCGCCGGGGCCCTCGGGGACCGGGACGCGGGCCGTGGGCGGGAACTTCGTGGTCGTGGGGCTCAACCTCTTCCCCGGCTACCACACCAAGCTGGGGCTGCAGTACGCCCTGGGGCTCGGGGACACGCACCTGGGGCCCTCGGCCGGCGGACCGCCGCTCGCCGACGGGCAGTTCGCCCTCACGGCGCAGGTCGACTTCTAGGCCGACCCCGCGCCCGGCCCGGGAAGGCCGCGCTCAGCCGGCGGCGCTCTCGGGCCGGGGCCGCGAGCGGCCGTGGCGGATGGTCTGGCCGCGGACCATGTAGACCACGTCCTCGCTGATGTTCGTGGCCAGGTCGGCGATCCGCTCCAGGTTGCGGCCGATGAGGATGACCTGGAGGCAGGCGGAGATCTCCTCCTCCAGCATGTGCGTCAGCATGACCCGCACGAGGGAGCCCTGCAGGCCGTCCACCCGGTCGTCCCGCCTGAGGACGTCCTCGGCCGCGGCCGCGTCGCCCCGGAGGAAGGCGTCCAGGGCGTCCCGGAGCATCTCCCGCGCCAGGCGGCTCATCTCCGGCAGCTCGGTGGGGATGGGAGGGTAGTGACGCGCCTCCCGCAGTCGGGAGACCGCCTGGGCGATGTTCACCGCGTGGTCTCCGATCCTCTCCAGGTCGTTGTTGATCTTGAGGACCGTCACGATCACGCGGAGATCGGACGCCATCGGCTGGTGCAGGGCCAGCAGCTCGATCGAGTCCTCCTCGATCTCCACCTCGATCTCGTCGATGTCCCGGTCCGCCGCCACGATCTCCTGCGGCTCGCGTCCGTCCTCACGGGCGGCGATCGAGGTGGCGTCGGCCACCAGCTCCTCGACCTCGTTGGACATGGCCAGGAGCCTCTGCTTGAGGGCCTCGAGCTTGTCGTCGAAATGCGTGTGCGCCATGATCGCTCTTCCCTGGCCGCTCAGCCGAACCGGCCGGTGATGTAGTCTTCCGTCTTCTTCTCGCGCGGGTTGGTGAAGATCCGCTCGGTGGGACCGAACTCCACCACGTATCCCTTGAAGAAGAAGGCCGTGAAGTCCGAGATGCGCGCGGCCTGCTGCATGTTGTGGGTCACGATGACGATCGTGAACTCGGACTTGAGGCTCTCGATCAGCTCCTCGAGCTTGGCCGTGGCCACCGGGTCGACCGCCGAGGTCGGCTCGTCCATGAGGAGGACCTCCGGCTCCACCGCGATTGCGCGCGCGATGCAGAGCCGCTGCTGCTGGCCTCCCGAGAGGGCCGTGCCGGGCTCGTCCAGCTTGTCCTTGACCTCGTCCCACAGGGCGGCGCCCCGCAGGGTCCGCTCGACCCGCTCGTCCAGCTGCTTCCGCGAGACCCGGTAGTGGAGCCGCAGGCCGTAGGCCACGTTCTCGTAGACGGACATGGGGAAGGGGGTGGGCCGCTGGAAGATCATGCCCACGCGGCGCCGCAGGTCGATGAGGTCCATGTCCGGGTCCAGCAGGTTCTCCCCGTCCAGGAGGATGTCCCCGGCGGCCCGCTGGTCCCGGTAGAGCTCGAACATGCGGTTGTAGACGCGGATGTGGGTGGACTTGCCGCATCCCGACGGTCCGATGATGGCCGTGACCTTGCGCTCGGCCACGTCCAGGTCGTTCCCGAACAGGACCTGACGGTCCCCGTACCAGAAGTCCAGGCTCTGGACCGAGATCTTGGCCGGCAGCTCCTCGGTGGCGGGCGCCGGGGCCCGGCCGGCCCGGGCGTCCGCCGACGCGTCGGTCCCGCCGGCGGAGCCCTCGCGGGCCTCGCCCCCTTTCGATGCGCGCGGCCCCGCCGCCGATTCGGCGGCTCCGTTCCCCACGCTCGGCACGGGCGGACGGACCGCGGCCTCGCCTTCACGAGCGTCGGCCGCGGAGCCCTCGGGGGGGCGCGGCTCGGCGCGCTGCCCGCCGGCAGGTCGACTCTTCGAGGATGCCTCATTCATGCGTTCAGGCCTCTCCCTCCCGGACGCGCCACCGCGTCAGGAGCGTCACGACCAGCACCGACACGGTGATCAGGAGGGAGGCCCCCCAGGCCAGCCGCTGCCAGTCGGAGTAGGGCGACATCGCGTAGCTGAAGATCGTCACCGTCAGGTTGGCCGTGGGCCTGCCCAGGTTCCGCGGCCAGTACGGGCTGTTCAGGGCGGTGAACAGGAGCGGCGCCGTCTCGCCGCTGATCCGCGCCACCGCCAGCAGGATCCCCGTGGCCAGCCCCGAGCGCGCCGCCCGGAAGACCACGCCCACGGTGGTCTTCCAGCGGGGCGCGCCGAGCGCCAGCGAGGACTCGCGCAGGCTGTCGGGCACCAGGCCCAGCATGTCCTCGGTCGTCCGCGCCACGTTCGGGAGGATGAGCACCGCCAGCGAGACGCCGCCCGCCCAGCCCGAGAAGTGGCCGGTCGTCACCACCAGGAGCGTGTACACGAACAGGCCCGCCAGGATCGACGGGATCCCGAGCATCACGTTCACGGTGAAGCGGACCAGCGAGCCGAACCGGGTCCCCTTGCCGAACTCGGACAGGTAGACCCCGGTGAGCACGCCCAGGGGCGTCCCGATGAGGGCCGCCATGAGCGTCATCGCCACCGTGCCGAGGATGGCGTTGGCGAGGCCGCCCCCCTCGCCGCCCGGCGGGGACGGGAGGCTCGTGAAGAAGCTCCAGTCCAGCGCCGCGATGCCCCGCTTCACCACCACCGCCAGGATCCAGAACAGGAAGAAGAGGGCGAACAGCGCGGCCGCGGACGCGGCGACCTTCAGCCCCAGGTTGCGGGCCCTTCGCCGCGCCCTGGACTTGAGCGGGAAGGGGGGCGCGTCGCGGCCCCGGGTCGTGACGACCGCATCGGCGGCGCCCCGGCTCACGCCCGCCTCCCCGAGGCCCGGCCCAGGCGCCGCAGCCACAGGTGCGCCACGACCTGGATCAGGAAGGTGATGACCAGGAGCACCAGCCCCAGCTCGATGAGCGAGCTCCGGTAGAGGGGCTCGGACGCCTCGGTGAACTCGTTGGCCAGGGTGGAGGCGATGCTGTTCCCCGCCGCGAACAGGGAGGCGGAGAGCCGGTGGTTGTTCCCGATCACGAACGTGACCGCCATCGTCTCCCCGATGGCCCGCCCGAGCCCCAGGAAGACGCCCCCGGCCAGCCCCTGGATCGAGTGCGGGATCGTGACCCGGCGAACCGTCTCCCACGTCGTGGAGCCCATGCCGTAGGCCGCCTCCTCCAGGACCGGCGGCGTCATCTTGAAGACGTCGCGCATCACGGCCGTCGTGAAGGGCAGCACCATGAGGGCCAGGATGATCCCGGCGGTCAGCATGCCGATCCCCATGGTGGGGCCCTCGAAGAGCGGCGTGAAGCCCAGGACGTCCTTGAGGAGCGGCTGGACGTGGTCGGCCATGTACGGGGCGAACACGAACAACCCCCACATGCCGTAGATGATGCTCGGGATGGCCGCCAGGAGCTCCACGCCCTGCCGGACCCAGCGCGCCAGGCCGGGCGGGGCCAGCTTCACCAGGAAGAGGGCCGTGGCCACGCTGAGGGGCACCGCGATGAGGAGCGCGATGGCCGTGGAGACCAGCGTTCCGTAGATGCTGCTCAGAGCCCCGAAGTCGCCCGTCACCGGGTTCCACGTGGAGGACGTGAGGAACCCGAGCCCGAACGCGTGGATCGAGAGCATCGAGTTCCGCGTGAGCTCCACGAAGAGGCCCGCCATCAGCAGGCACACGAGGGCGGCGCAGGAGAGGGCCGCGGCGCGGAAGAGCGCGTCGGGCCAGCGCGTGGAGCCGCGGCGGGCCTGGATCGGGTTCACGTCGTCACGGAGTCGCCGGGAGGAGGCCCGCCGGCCCCGGACGCCCGGGCCGAGCGGCCCGGGCGTCGCCGTGGGGCGGGGGCGTCTCGGAGCCGTCCGGCGGGCTTACGGCCAGATGCCGCCCTGGAGGTCGCTCTGCCAGCGCTTCTCGACCATCTGGACGACGTTGTCCGGGATCGGCACGTAGTCCAGCTTCTTGGCCGCATCCTGACCGTTGTGGTACGCCCAGTCGAAGAACTTGAGGACTTCCTTGACCTGGTCCGGGTCGTCCGGGTGCTTGTAGACGAGGATATAGGAGGCACCCGTGATCGGCCAGCTGTTCGCGCCCGGCTGGTCCGTCAGGACCATGTAGAAGCCCGGGGCGTGCTCCCAGTCCGCGTTGGAGGCGGCGGACATGAAGGTCGGGATCGTCGGGGAGACGAAGCTGCCCGCCTTGTTCTGCAGCTGGGCGTAGGTCATGTGGTTCTGGGTGGCGTAGGCGTACTCCACGTAGCCGATCGAGCCGTCGATCCGCTGGACGTAGCCGGCCACGCCCTGGTTGCCCTTGCCGCCCACGCCGGTGGGCCACTGCACGGCCTTGTCGGTCCCGACCTTCCGGTGCCACTCGGCCGAGACCTTGTCCAGGTAGTTCGTGTAGATCCAGGTGGTGCCCGAGCCGTCGGAGCGGTGGACGACCGTGATGTCCTCGTCGGGGAGGCTCACGCCGGGATTCGCCTTCTCGACGGCCGGGTCGCTCCAGTTCTTGACCTTCCCCAGGTAGATGTCCGCCAGGAGCGTCGGGGTCAGCTTGATGCCGCCCGGCTGGATCCCCGATAGATGAACGACCGGCACCACCCCGCCCATGATCATCGGGAACTGCAGGAGCCCCACTTCGTCCAGCTCGTCCCTGGTGAGCGGCGCGTCCGAGGCGCCGAAGTCGACGGTCTTGGCCTTGATCTGGGCGATGCCGCCGCCCGACCCGATCGCCTGGTAGTTGAGCTGCACGCCGCGCAGCTTGTTGTACTGGTCGGCCCACTGCGAGTAGACCGGGTACGGGAAAGTCGCTCCGGCGCCGTCGATGCTCCTGGCCTGCGCGGCGACCGAGGCGTCGCCGGCCCCGCTCTGCGTGGCGCCGGCCGTGCCCGTCCCGTTCCCGCTCTCCCTGGCCACGGCGTTGCCGGCCTCCCCGCCGCACGACGCGGCGAAGATGGCGGCGGCGGCCACGAGGGTCAGGCCCGCCCAGCCGGCGCGAGACCGGCCGGTCACGTTCGACTCGTGAGTGCTCATATCCAGTCCATCCTCCGGGTGTCGTTCCCATCGCTCGTGCCGGCTACCGGATCGAACGGGCAGGCCGGGCACGCATCCGAGGAGGAAGGTGGGGGGGCGCGGATGCAGATGGGTCACGCCCGTGTAACGATCTCGTCACGGAGACGGGGAGGGGGCCGGGAGGGTGAACCACACGGTGGCGCCCTCCCCGGGAGCGCCCTCGATGCCCACGCTCCCGCCGTGGGCGGCCACGAGGTGGCGGACGATGGACAGGCCCAGGCCCGTGCCTCCCTCGGCGCGGCTGCGGCCAGGATCCACGCGCCAGAACCTCTCGAAGACCCGCTCGCGCTGGGAGACCGGGATGCCCGGTCCCTGGTCCGTGACCGTGACGCGGACGCGCCCGTCCGAGGGTGCGCTCTCCACCCGGACGACGCCGTCCGGTGGCGAGTAGCGGAGCGCGTTGTCCAGGAGGTTCCGGAGGACCTGGTCCACGGCCCCGCGGTCGGCGTCCACGGCGGGAGCGAGCGACGTCTCCACCTCGAGGCGCACCTGGCCGTCCCCCCGGCGCGGGACCTCGTCCCAGGCCTGGCGGGCGGCGGCCTCGACCGGGATCCGCTCGGACCGCGGACGCCAGGCGCCCGACTCGATCCTGGACAGGTCGAGGAGGTCGTCGACGAGCCTCCGCATGCGGGCCGCGTTGTGGCGGATCCGCTCCAGGAACTCGCTCCGGCGCTCGGCGGGGAGGTCGGCGTCCTGCAGCGTCTCCGCGAAGCCCAGGATGCTGGTGAGCGGGGTCTTGAGCTCGTGCGACGCGTTGGCCACGAAGTCGCGCCGCACGCCCTCCAGCCTGCGGAGCCGCGTGAGGTCGCGGGCCAGGAGGAGGACGCGCTCCCCGTGCGGGCGGACCGAGAGGAGGAGCGTCCTGTCGCCGCGGGCCGTCTCGGCCTCGGCGGCGTCACCCGCCAGCCCGCGGTCCAGGGCGTCCAGGATGGCCGGGTCCCGGAACAGGCTCCGGGCGGGCCGACCGCTCGTCTCCTGCGGGGCCGCCAGCCGGTCGAACGCCCGGTTGGTGCGCACCACCGTGCCCCGGTCGTCCAGCACGGCCACCCCGTCCTCCATCTGGTCGAACACCCACAGGAGCTCCTCCTCCTGCCGGCGCTGGCGCTCGGCCCGGTCCAGGCGGTCGGCCACGCCCGCGGCCGCCCGGGCCAGCCGTCCGGGCTCGCCGCCGCCCGCGCCGGGGACGCGGAGGGCCGTGCCGGAGACGGCTTCGGCGTCGCGCCGCCCCTCCGCCAGGCGCTCGAGCGCCTCGCGGACGGGGCGCAGGGGGCCGCCCAGCCAGCGCTCCGCCGGCACCAGGAGGAAGGCCACGAACAGGAGCCAGGCGACGGCGGCGGCCAGCAGGGCCCGGCGGACGTGGACCGCGGGCGCCAGGACCTCGGAGTGGGGCATGGCCACCCGGACGATCCGCCGGCCGTCCGGGACGGCGGCGTACAGGAGGGAGAAGCCCACCGTCCGGCTCATCCGGGTCGCGGTGCCCAGGCCCGACCGGAGGGCCTCGCGCACCTCCGGCCGGCCGGCGTGGTTCTCGACGGAGCCGAGCCGATCCTCGGGCACGTACGAGTCGCCCCGGACCGTGCCGTCCGCGCCGATGAGCGTGACCCGGATCCCCGCCGCCTCCCCCAGGCTGTCGGCCAGGGCGTCGGTGAAGGGCCGTCCGAGGGCCGCGGAGCGCGCCAGGCGGGCCTCGCGGCCCAGGTCGGTCCGGGCGCGGGCCTCCAGGTCGGCGGGAAGGGGGCCGGAGGCGTACCAGGCCGCCAGGCCCAGCGGGACGGCGCCCTCGACCACCAGGAGGACCAGGAGACGGAGTCGCAGGGACACGACGCCAGGGGCCTCCCGGCCCCCTACAGGTCCTCGGCCCGGAAGCGGTAGCCCACCCCGCGCACCGTCTCGATGAGGTCCCCCGCCGGGCCCATCTTGGAGCGGAGGCGGGCCACGTGCATGTCCACGGTGCGCGTCTCGATCGCGGCGTTCGTGTCCCACACCGCCTGCAGGAGCTGCCGGCGCGACTGGGCCCGGCCCCGCCGCTCCATGAGCACCTCCAGGAGCCGGAACTCCAGCGGCGTGAGCTCCATCTCCTCCCCGTCCACGAAGGCGCGGTGGGCGTCCCGGTCCAGGACGACCGCGCCCAGGCGGAGCCGGCGGTGCGCGTCCACGGGCTCCGCCCTGGCCCGCCGGAGGAGCGCGCCCACCCGGAGCACCAGCTCGCGGGGGCTGAAGGGCTTGGTGACGTAGTCGTCCGCCCCCTTCTCGAAGCCGTGGATGCGGTCCTCCTCCTCGCGCCGGGCGGTGAGGAGAAGCACCGGGATCTCGCTCGTGCGCTCGTCCTCGCGGAGCTCCCGGAGGACCTGGTATCCGTCCATGGCGGGGAGCATGAGGTCGAGGACGATGAGGTCGGGCCGGTCCTCGAGCGCCGTGGAGACGGCGCTCCGGCCGTCCACGGCGGTGCTGATCCGGTAGCCCTCCCGGCTCAGCTGGTAGACCAGGAGGCTGAGGATGTCGGGCTCGTCGTCCACGACGAGGATGCGCTCGCCGGACATGGGCTCACCGGGGGTCGGAGTCGCCGAGGGCCGGCCGCGGCCGGTCGCTCAATCCCGGACCGAGACCAGGAACTGGCGGATCATGGAGCGGGGCATCGACTCGGCCCGGCTCAGGACCTCCGCCTCGCTCTCCTCGACGATGATGGGGGCCGTCACGAGCTGGCGGCCTCCCCGCTCGAACACGATCCGTCCCCGGGCCAGGTCGGGCGCGACCGTCTCCACGATCACGTGCACGTCCCAGTGCTCGTCCCCGTCCGGGAGGCGGCCCAGGCTCTGGCGCCTGGCGGAGCTGTCCCAGATCTGGAGCTGCGGTCCGTCGCCGGAGTCGTCGCCGCCCGACTCCCGGCTCATTCGGCGTCCCGCTCCGCCGGCGCGTCCTCCCGGACGGCCTCCTCCCAGAAGCCCAGCAGGTACGGGTCGTACCGCTCGGGATGGGCGCGGTAGTCGGTCGCCCAGGTGGCCAGGTCGGGGAGGGGGACGCTCTCGTTGAGCTTTTCGGTGACGAGCTCGACCATGGTCTTGAATCCGAGGTCGGCCGGGTTGAGGCCGGCCTCGCCGGCCGCCTCCTCGACCATCTGGTAGATGCGCTCTGGGCTCAGGGAGAGGAAGACCTCGGAGAGACGCGCGGAGCAATAATCCAGGTACTTGGCCCGGAGGACGGCGTCGGTCGTCTCGCCGCTCCCGGGCGATCTAGCGTCCTGCTCGGCCGCCGACTGGTCTTTCACGTCTGCGCGCTCCGCCCTGGCCGGGGGTGCCCGGTCGCCTGGAGTGCT
>Ga0102944_1002564_pt1 | contig 10508 bp, 8 predicted proteins | sample SalPonD_shore_MG_FD_78172 | JGI IMG/M metagenome (GOLD analysis project Ga0102944, IMG submission 78172) | Salt pond soil microbial communities from South San Francisco under conditions of wetland restoration - Salt Pond MetaG... | ecosystem: Environmental > Aquatic > Marine > Intertidal zone >... | reverse complement strand
GCGGGCGACGCCGTGATCCGGGCACTGGCCGGGATCATCCGCGAGCACGTCCGCGAGTCGGACACGGTGTGTCGCTGGGGCGGCGACGAGTTCATGATCCTGCTCGGGGACTGCTCGCTGGAGGATGCGCGCCGCACCGCGGAGAAGATCCGCGCGGCGATGGCCGAGCGGGTCGTGCGTCACGGCGGCGAGGAGATCCGCGTGACCATCAGCGCCGGTGTCGCGCAGTACCGCAACGGGGAGGACCTGCCGGCGCTCGCCGCGCGCGCGGACGCCGCTCTGTACGAAGCCAAGAACGAGGGACGCGACCGGGTCCGCCCCGCCTGACGCGTCCGGCGCGGGATGCGTTGACCCGCCTGCCGTTGACGGATACTTTCGCACGGACACCCGCGATCGGTTCCAGTGCCCAACGCCGGAGGACAAGGCATGAAGGGCGACGACAAGGTCATCGAATATCTCCAGAAGGGCCTGCACAGCGAGCACACCGCCATCAGCCAATACATGGTGCATGCGCGCAAGCTGGAGGACTGGGGCATCAACGGCCTCGCGCAGAAGGAACGCCACGAGGCGATGGACGAGATGCGCCACCTGGACCGATTCCTCGAGCGCATCCTGTTTCTCGAGGGCGAGCCCGACATGCAGACGCTCGACCCGCTGCGCATCGGCGCGGACATCCGCGAGCTGCTCGAGAACGACCGCGCGGCCGAGGCGGACGCGCTCGCGCTCTACCGCGAGGCCATGGCCCATTGCGAATCCGTGCGCGACTACGCCAGCCGCGACCTGTTCGGCGAGCTGCTGCGCGACGAGGAAGGCCACTACGACTTCCTCGACACGGAACTGCAGCTGATCGAGGACATGGGCCTCGAGAACTACCGCCAGTCCAGGATGACCGCGGCCCCCGCCGAGTGACGGCTGCCGGGCGCCGCGCCTTGGGTCCCGCTGCCGCCGCCACCCGGCCGATCGAGCCCGCGCGCTCCGGGCAATCCCGGTGCACGGGCCGGGCCGCGCCCGGCTAGCCCGAGCATGCGGCGCCCCCTTCTCGTCGTCATGGCGCTGGCGGTGATCGCCGGCCTGTTCGCGTGGCTCGTCGGCGGCGGGCCGGAGCGCACGGGCGCGGCCGGCGAGCCTGAGCACCCGGGTGCGGCTCCCGGCGACCCCGCCGCGCGCCGCGGCGCACTGGTCGACCAGGTCGTGTTCACCGAGCAGTCGGACGCCGGCAAGGCCGTGGGCCAGATCGAGACCGGCGCGCTGCAGGCATTCGCCCAGGGCGTGAGCAACACCACGATCTACGACCAGCTGCGCAAGTCGCGCCGGGCGACGTTCGACCTCTCCTACGGCTCCTCGGCCGAGCTCACCCTGAACCCGGCCGGCCCCGAATTCGCCAACGGCGAGCTCAACCCGTTCGCCGTGCCCGCGATCCGCGAGGCGATGAACTGGCTGGTGGACCGCAACTACATCGCCAACGAGCTCTATGGCGGCCTGGCGGAGCCGCGCTACCTGCCACTGTCGACGGCCTTCCCCGACTATGCCCGCCTGGCCGGCGCCGCACGCGAGCTCGAGCTGCGCTACCGCCACCAGCCGGACAAGGCGCGCCGGGTCATTGCGCGCGAGATGGAGGCGCTCGGCGCCGAGCGGGTCGACGGCAAGTGGACGTACAAGGGCAGCCCGGTGCAGATCAAGATCCTCATCCGCACCGAGGACGCGCGCAAGCAGGTGGGCGACTACGTCGGCAACCTGCTCGAGGATCTCGGCTTCACCGTGCAGCGCATGTACCGCACGGCCGAGCAGGCGTCGCCCATCTGGATCGCGAGCGACCCGAAGGCCGGACGCTGGCACATCTATACCGGCGGCTGGGTCTCGACCGTGATCAACCGTGACCAGGCGCAGAACCTGAGCGGCTTCTACACGCCCGCCGGCCGCCCGTTCCCGCTGTGGCAGGCGTACGAGCCCGGCCCCGAGCTCGCGGACATCGCAGAGCGCCTCGAGCGGCGCGACTACGACACCTGGGCCGAGCGCCAGGACCTGATGGCGCGCGGGCTGAAGCTGGCCATGGAGGACTCGGTGCGCATCTGGCTCGTCGACCAGCTCAACATCTGGCCGCACTCGACCGACGTCCAGCTCGCCACCGATCTCGCCGGCGGCATCGCCGGCTCGCAGCTGTGGCCCTACACGCTGCGCTACAAGGACCTCGTCGGCGGCACGATGAAACTCGGCGTGCCGAGCCTGTTGACCGAGCCCTGGAACCCCGTGGCCGGCAGCAACTGGCTCTACGACCGCATGATCATCAGCGGTACCGAGGACAGCACGCTGCTGCCGGATCCGTTCACGGGCCTGTACCGACCGCAGCGGATCGCCGCCGCCGTGGTGACGGTCGAGCAGGGCACACCGGTGCAGAAGACACTCGACTGGCTGACGCTGGACAAGGCCCCCGAAATCCGCGTGCCCGACGACGCCTGGATCGACTGGGATCCGCAGGCGGGGCGTTTCGTCACGGTGGGCGAAAGAGATCCCGACGGCCTGACGGCGCGCACGAAGGTGCGCGTGCGCTACCAGGACGGCTTCCTCGACCGGCACTGGCACGACGGCACGAAGATGTCGCTGGCCGACGTGGTGCTGCCGTACATCCTGCAGTTCGTGCGCGCCGACCAGGACAGCCCGCTGTTCGACGCGAGCCACGTGCCCGAGTTCAAGACCTTCAAGCGCCACTTCCGCGGCCTGCGCATCGTGCAGCGCGACCCGCTGGTGATCGAGATCTACAGCGACCAGATCTATCCCGATGCCGAGACCATCGTCGCCGCGCGCACGCCGGGCGTGACGCCGTGGCACACGCTGGCGCTCGGCATTCGCGCGGAGCGCTCGGGCGAGCTCGCCTTCTCCTCGGACAAGGCGGACCGCAACAACATCACCTGGCTGAGTCTGGTGTCCGGGCCGAGCCTGCCGATTCTCGACCGGCACCGCAGCGAGGCGCTCCAATCGGGCTGGGTGCCGTTCCCCGACACGCTCAAGCAGTACATGCGCGACGACGAGGCGCAGGCGCGCTACCGCGCGCTCGGCGAGTGGCGCGCCGCGCACGGCCACTACTGGGTCGGTGACGGCCCGTTCTACCTGGACTCGGTATACCCGGTCGCGGGCTCGATCGTGCTCAAGCGCTTCAAGGACTTCCCCGACCCCGCGGACAAATGGCTCGGGTACGCGAAGGCGCCGATACCGGAGCTCACGGTCGACGGCCCGATGACGGTATCGCTGAACGACGGCGCACGCTTCACGGTGCACGTCACCTCGGGCGGCGAACCCTATCCGCGCGCGGCGGTGGACGACGTCGAATACCTGCTCCTCGACGGCAGCGGCAATCTCGTCGACAAGGGCCGGGCAAGGTTCGACGAGACCGGCGAGTGGGACATTCACCTGCCCTCCGACCGCATCACCGCACTCGGCGCGGGAGCCAACCGGCTCGAGATCACCGTCAAGTCCAACCGCGTCGCCCTGCCGCGCTTCGCGTCGCACGCGTTCGCCACCATCCCGGCGACGGCGGAGGCGGGGGAATGATCGTGGCGTCGCGAACAATCGCGGCGCGCCCGCGGCGCGCCCGCAGCGCGCCACCGTGCGCGCTCCGGAGCCAGCGATGAACGCCCCGGCCACCGCCCGCACCTTCCTCCGCCCCGGCATGCTGCGCGACCTGCGCCGGCTCGCCCTGTTCATGGGCCGGCGCGTGATCGCACTGTTCCTCACGGTCCTCGTCGGCGTCTACCTGACGATCCTCGTGGCCAACATGGGCGGGCGCGTCGACGAACTGCGGCGCGTCCAGATCCAGAGCACGATCGCCGAGGAAGTGCGCGCCAACCCGGACTACAACGATCTGAATTCCGGGGAACGCAACGAGCTCATCCAGGAGCGCGTGCAGCTCGAGGTCGAGCGCCTCAACCTGGACGAGCCGTTCATCTGGCGCAGCTTCGACTACCTCAACCAGGCGATGCGGCTGAACCTGGGCCGCGCCGAGCAGATGACCAGCGACAGTGGCTCGCGCCGCGTCTACGACATCATCGGCGAGCGCCTGCCGGCGACGCTGCTGCTGTTCGGCACGGCCAATCTGCTGGTGTTCTTCGTGTCCGTGTTCATCGCGCTGCGCCTGTCGCGCCGCTACGGCAGCCCGTTCGACCGCGCCGTGATCGCGCTGGCGCCCAGCTCGGCGGCGCCAGGCTGGTTCTACGGCATCTTCCTGATCCTGATCTTCGCCTTCATCGTGCCCATGCTGCCGGCCGGCGGCATGGTCTCCGTGCCGCCGCCACAGGGCGCTACGGCCTATGCACTGTCTGTGCTGCGGCACATGGTGCTGCCGGTCGCGGCCATGTTCGTCTCGCAGATCTTCATCTCGATCTACTCGTGGCGCACGTTCTTCCTGATCCATTCGAGCGAGGACTACGTCGAGATGGCGCGCGCCAAGGGCCTGCCCGAGGGACGCATCGAGCGCCGCTACGTGCTGCGCCCTACGCTCGCGCCGATCATCACCAGTTTCCTGCTGATGCTCATCGGCCTTTGGAGCGGCGCGATCATCCTCGAGCAGGTCTTCAACTGGCCCGGCCTCGGCACGCTGCTGTTCCAGGCCATCGGCCACCGGGACACGCCGGTGATCATCGGCAGCGTCGTGATCTTCGCGTACCTGCTCGCTCTGACCGTGTTCCTGCTCGACATCCTCTACGCCATCCTCGATCCGCGTGTGCGCGTGGGGCCCGAGTAGCGGGGCATCGAGGATGAAAGAACCACGAATGAACACGAATGACGGACACGAATGGCACCCATTGAGGTTCGCGCATCGGCGGAGCTGCACTGCCTGGCATCAGGAAGTTGCATGTAGCCCGGATGGAGCCGGCAGGCGGAATCCGGAGAAGACATCGCCGCGGCTCCCGGATTCAGCTTCGCTTCATCCAGGCTACACGGCTGGGTCTGCCCGGCGGCAGCATTCGTGGAAATTCGCGTTCATTCGTGGTTGTCAAACGCTTGACCCGCCGCCGAGGGTGACGCCATGAACCGCTGGGTCGAGGGGCTGCGGCAGTTGCGGCAGTATCCGTCCGCGGTGGCGGGGGCGCTGATCATCCTGTTCCTGATCGGGCTGTCGATCTACACGGTGATCGCGATTCCGTATGGCCAGGCGCTCGAACGCTGGCGCGGCGGGGCCTACTGGGAGCGCAACCCGGTCAACGCCGAGCCGATCTGGCTCGATCGCCTGACCGGCGGCAACCTGCCGAAGACGTTCACTGTGAAGCCCGACCCGGACACCGTCGCCAGCGAGGCGTTCCCCGGCGGCCGGCGCGTGACCATCCCGCTCGACTTCTCGTTCGACGCCGGCGGCTTCCCCAGCGAGCTCAACCTCTTCCTCGATGCAGAGTACGACGAGCGCGCGCCCTTCGTGCGCCTGACGTGGCACACGCCGGACGGCCGCAGCATCCCGCTCGGCAGCCACCAGGTCGGGCACCACGATCGCATCGGCCTGTCGCGCGACTGGGATCTCGAGCGGCGCCTGGGCAACGTGCCACACGTCGGCCTGTTCGCCGGCCCCGACCCGGCCCCGGATCCGCAGGTGCTCGACGGCGACTACGAGCTCACGCTGGACGCGATTCTGTTCGAGCCCGACGCATCGCTTGACGCCAATCTGGTCGTCTACGGCCAGGTGCACGGCCTCGCCGGCACCGATCACCAGCGGCGCGACCTGCTGCTCGCGCTGCTCTGGGGCACCCCGGTCGCACTCGCGTTCGGCCTGCTGGCGACGGCGGGCACGACCATCACCACGCTCGTGATCGCGGCGGTGGGCGTGTGGTACCGCGGCTGGGTCGACGCGGTGATCCAGCGCCTCACCGAGGTCAACATGATCCTGCCGCTACTGCCGATCCTGGTCATGGTCGGCACGCTGTACTCGACCAGCATCTGGGCGATGCTCGGGGTGGTGATCGCGCTCGGCATCTTCAGCGCCGGCATCAAGATGTACCGCGCCATGCTGCTGCCGATCCGCGAGGCACCCTACATCGAGGCGGCGCAGGCGTATGGCGCGAGCAATGCGCGCATCATCCTGCGATACATGATCCCGCGCATTCTGCCGGTGATGATCCCGACCTTCGTCACGCTGATCCCGACGTTCGTGTTCCTCGAGGCATCGCTGGCGCTGCTCGGACTGGGCGACCCGTCGCTGCCGACCTGGGGCAAGATCCTCAACGACGCGCAGAATCAGAGCGCGCTCTACCACGGCTTCTTCTACTGGGTGCTCGAGCCGGCCGCACTGCTGATGCTGACGGGGCTCGGCTTCGCCATGCTCGGCTTCGCGCTCGACCGCGTGTTCAACCCGCGCCTGAGGACGCAGTGACCGATGGCCGATGACCCCCTCCTGAGCGTCGACGGCCTGCGCCTGCACTACCGCGCGCGCAGCGGCATCGTGCACGCGGTCGACGGCGTGAGCTTCGACGTGCGCCGCAATGAGGCACTCGTCATCCTGGGCGAGTCGGGCTGCGGCAAGAGCTCGCTGGCGAAGGCGCTGCTGCGGGTGCTGCCACGCAACGTGCAGACGTTCGACGGCAGCATCCGCGTCGACGGCGAAGAGACCATGGGCTACGCGGAGGAACGCTTCCGTCAGGAGATCCGCTGGCAGCGCATCGGCCTCGTCATGCAGGCGGCGATGAACGCGCTCAACCCGGTCGTGCGCGTCGGCGAACAGGTCGCCGAGCCCTTGCGCGTGCACCTGGGCTGGTCGCGTCAGCGCGCGCAGGCACGCGCACGCGAGGTGTTCGACCTGGTCGGCGTATCGCAGGATTTCCTCGAGCGCTACCCGTTCGAGCTCTCCGGCGGCATGCGCCAGCGCGTCGTGCTCGCGATGGCGCTGATCGCGGAGCCGGACCTCGTCATCATGGACGAGCCCACCTCGGCGCTCGACGTGCTCACCCAGGCGAGCATCATGAACCGACTCAAGCGCATCAAGCGCGAGCTCGGCACGAGCTTCATCCTGATCACGCACGATGTCGCCACGTCGAGCGAGATCGCCGACCGGGTCGCGCTGATGTACGCGGGCCAGATGGTGGAAATCTCCAACGCTGAGCACTTCTTCCACGACCCCGCGCACCCATACGCCCAGGCGCTGATGGCGAGCGTGCCCCGGCTGCACCAGGCCGAACGGCCCGAGCACATCCCGGGCGAGCCCCCGAGCCTCGCCGATCCGCCGGCCGGGTGCCGCTTCGCCGAACGCTGCCCGAAGCGGTTCGGGCGCTGCGCCGAGGCGCCCGACATGCTCACCGTCGAGCACGACCGCTCCGTGCGCTGCTGGCTGTTCCGCTACGGGGGGAACCTATGAGCACGCAACAGCCGCTGCTGTCGGTCGAGGACCTGCACACCTGGTTCGAGCTGCGCCACTGGGGCTTCCTGCGCGTGGGCTCGGTGCGCGCGGTCGACGGCGTCACGTTCGCGCTCGATCACGGCGAGTCGGTCGCGTTCGTCGGCGAGAGCGGCTGCGGCAAGAGCTCGCTCGCGCGCACACTGCTCGGCCTGCACCGGCCCACCAGCGGGCGCGTCGTGTGCGAGGGACGTTCGCTCGGCGATCTCGGGCGCGCGGAGCTCAAGGCCTACCGCGGCCGCGTCGGCTACGTGCAGCAGGACCCGTACGGTGCGTTGCCGCCGTTCATGGACATCGGCCGCATCCTCGCGGAGCCGCTGAAGGTACACGGCGTGCGCGACCGTGCCGAGCGCGAGCGGCGGATCGAGGCGGCGCTGGCGGAAGTCCGGCTGACCCCGGCGAAGACATACACGTCGAAGTTCCCGCACATGCTGAGCGGCGGCCAGCTGCAGCGCGTCGTGATCGCGCGCGCGCTCGTGCTCGAGCCGAGCCTGCTGGTGGCGGACGAACCCGTGTCGATGCTCGACGCCTCTGTGCGCGTGGAGATACTCGAATTGCTGCGCCGCATCCGGGCCCAGCGCAACCTGACACTCGCATTCATCACGCACGACCTGTCGACCGTGCGCCATTTCGCCGACCGCATCTTCGTCATGTACGCGGGACGCATCGTGGAGCAGGCGCCGGTCGATGAACTGCTCGAGCATCCGCAACATCCCTACACGCAGGCGCTGCTGACCGCGCTCGCGGACCCCGACCCGGACAACGCGCAGCGTGAACGCCCGGTACCGGGCGGCGAGGCACCCAGCCTGCTGCACCCCCCGACCGGCTGTCGCTTCCATCCCCGCTGTCCGCACGCGATGGCGGGCACCTGCGACGTCGAGGATCCGCCCCGCTTCGAGCCCCGTCCCGGCCACCACAGCGCCTGCTGGCTCCATCGATGACCCGTATCGTGATCGGCGCGTTGATCATGATCGTGGCGCTCGGGGTCCAGCTTGCCATGGTGACCCGACTGGTCGCGCCGTCGTTGCCGCTCGCACTGACCGGGTATGGCGCGCTGTTCGCAGGCATGTTCGTCGCGCTGTTCGGGCTGCTCGGCCAGCGGTATCGACCGTGACAGGGGCCGCGCGAATGTCCCACCATCGTACGGGCGGACAGGATGGTGGCACATCTCCCGAGCGAACGTGCGCGCGACCCCGCGATTGACAGGGTTGGGCGCGAACCAAAGTGCTACACTAGGGCGCAAGTCACACAGTCCCGTCGAACACCCCCCAGATCACACAAGGCGTCGCATTCGCGACGAAAACGACCATATGCCGACTGATCCATCGCCGGAGTACGGATACCTCGTCGCCATCGGCGGCGCAGAGGACAAGGAGTCCGAGCTGGAGATTCTCTCGCGGGTATACGGGCTCGCGCCCGAAGGGACCGACGAAGTCGCCGTGATTGCCAGCGCGAGCGGCATCCCTGACGAGGTTCTGCCGCTCTACGAAGAGGCATTCGGCCGCCTCGGCGCTTCGCGGGTGCATGCACTGCCGGTACGGGAACGCAAGGACGCCGCGAACGAAGACAGCATCGAACTGATCCGGCGCTCGGGCATCGTCTTTTTCACCGGCGGCGATCAACTGCGCCTGACCAACGTGCTCGGGGGCTCGCCGATGCTCAACGCCATCCGCGATCACTACGCGAACGGTGGCGTCATTGCCGGCACCAGCGCCGGTGCCGTGGCGCAATCGTCCACGATGATCTACAACGGCGGTGCCGCCGACGCATTGCACAAGGGCGCCGTGAAGATGAGTTCCGGCCTGGGCTTCGTCGAGGGCATCATCATCGACAGCCATTTCCTGGAGCGCGGACGCTTCACGCGCCTGATGGAAGCCGGGGCGAGCAACCCCGACATCCTCGGGGTGGGACTCGGCGAGGACGCTGCCGTCATCGTCCACCGCAACCGGGTCCTGGAAGCGGTCGGCTCCGGGCACGTGATCATTGTCGACACGCGCGACCTGGCGAGCTCGAACGTCGCGGAGCTGTCAATGGGTGAACCAGTGGCAATCGAGAACGTCGTCATGCACGCGCTGATCAGCGGTCACGGCTTCGACATCGACGAGCGCCGCTATCTCGGCCCCGACGATCTCCAGGCCCGAATCCGGGAGGCCCCGTGAAGATACTCGAGCATCGCGCCCTGCGAGGGCCGAACTTCTACAGCCGCTACCTCACCATCTATATGCGCCTCGACATCGAACATCTCGAGGACAATCCCAGTGACACGGTCCCCGGAATCGTCGATCGACTCAAGGAGCTGATCCCGACCATCCAGGAGCACCGTTGCTCCGTTGGCCGCCGTGGCGGCTTCCTGGAGCGCGTGCACCGTGGCACCTGGGCCGGGCACGTGGTCGAGCACGTAGCGATCGAGCTGCAGAACCTGATCGGCTTCTCGGTCGGCTACGGCAAGACGGTCGATTCGTACGAGCACCGAATCTACAACGTCTGCTACCGCTACCGCGACGAGGCCTGCGGGCTGGCCGCCGGCGTCGAAGCGGTCGACTTCGTCGAGAAGCTGTTCAACGGCGAAGAGATCGACATGGACGCGATCATCGCGCGCCTCAAGGAAGTGCGCGATGCACACATGCTAGGGCCGTCCACCGGATCGATCGTCAACGCCGCCAAGGCACGCGACATCCCCTACGCGCGCCTGTCCGACGAGAGCAGCTATATCCAGCTCGGCCACGGACACAAGCAACAGCGCTTCCAGGCAACGGTGACCTGGAACACCGGCCTGATCGGCTATGGCATCGCGGACGACAAGGACTGGACCAAGCAGATCCTCGGGGATGCGGGCATCCCCGTGCCGCAGGGCCAGATCGTCCACTCGTTCGAGGAAGCGGTCGAGGCCGCCAACTGGATCGGCTACCCCCTTGCGACCAAGCCGCTGGTCGGCAACCACGGGCGCGGCGTCACCACCGACATCAACAACGAAGACGAGCTGCGCGAGGGCTACGATGCCGCCTACCGCCGCCACGAGACAGTCGTGGTCGAGCAGTACGTCAAGGGCGAGGACCATCGCCTGCTGGTGGTCGACGGCAAGCTCGTCGCCGCGGCGCGCCGGCGCCCGGCGCACGTCGTCGGTGACGGCGAGGGCACG